>Ga0302326_10021263_pt1 | contig 13313 bp, 9 predicted proteins | sample Palsa_T0_3_FD_202264 | JGI IMG/M metagenome (GOLD analysis project Ga0302326, IMG submission 202264) | Peat permafrost microbial communities from Stordalen Mire near Abisko, Sweden - Palsa_T0_3 | ecosystem: Environmental > Terrestrial > Soil > Palsa > Peat permafrost | place: Sweden: Abisko... | reverse complement strand
CACACCTGGACGATGCAGACCGAGGAGCTTCACTATCGCCACCCGATCAGCGCACTCGTCGGGACGCCGATGCGAGGAGCCATCCGACACGTACTCTCCCGCGGCCGTCCCATCGTCACCGACGGACGCGTCGTCGGCGACGGCGGCGGCCGCCTCCTGAGACCGGACGCTGACCGGTGAGCGCCCGACCCCGGCCGCGGACGATGACGGCATGCTGATCCTCACCCGCGCCGACATCCAGCGACTCATCCGGACACCGGCAGTGATCGACGCGGTCGCGGCGGCGCACGCCGCGCTCGACCGCGGCACCGCTCACCAGTCGCTCGAGGCGCCGACCCCGCTGGCCAGTGGCGGCGTGATGCTGCCGATGTGCGCCGCCCTCGAGAACCCCGCCGCCGCCGGCGTCAAAGTGCTCACCGACGTCCCCGGCAACCGCGCGCGAGCGATGCCCACCCAGCAATCCACAATCACGATCATCGATCCGCTCACCGGCCGCTGCCGCGGCGTGCTCGACGGCATCGAGATCACCCGCCAGCGCACCGCCGCGGCCTCGGCCGTGGCAACACGTCACCTCGCGCGCGAGACCGTGCGCACACTCGGCCTGATCGGAGCAGGCGCGCAGGCAAGCTCCCATCTCCAGGCGCTGACCACGGTGCGAGAGTTCGAGCGCGTCACCGTCTGGAGCCGCTCCCGCGCGACCGCCGAGCAGTTCGCCCAGCGCCACGTCGGCAACGGCCCAACGATCGAAATCCTCGAGTCACCAGAAGCGGTCGTCCGCTCCGCCGACGTCCTCTGCACGCTCACACCCTCCCGTGAGCCCTACATCCAAGGCGAATGGTTCACCCCGGGCCAGCACATCAACGCCGTCGGCGCGCCACCTCGCCCCGACCATCGAGAAATCGACACCGACGGGATCGTGCGCAGCCTGCTCGTCGTCGACGACCGAGCCGCGGCAACAAGCCGCTCCGGCGAGGTGTGCATCCCGATCGCCGAAGGCGCCATCACCACCGCGCACATCCACGCAGAGCTTGGGCAACTCGTCACCGGGACGCGACCGGGCCGAACGAGCGAGCACCAGATCACGCTCTTCAACTCGGTCGGCCTCGCCATCCAAGACATCGCGACCGCAAGCCACATCCTCGACATAGCCGAGGCAGAAGGAGTCGGCCTCCGAGTCGACCTGTCCGAACCTGCGCCGTCCACGGTCAGCGAAACCTGAGGCCCCACATGGTCACACGAGGCAGACCCCACCGGTCTCCCGAGAGTTTGAGTTTGTCGTGGCCAACGTTTGCTCTCGGCGCTGACTGAAAGGCGGAAGGCGGCAAGTACGAGAGCAGTCACGACCGCACGGACGCCGACACTGCCGCTTCAGGCGTGAAGCAGGCGTGCCGTGCCGCCGCCGCTCACGACTGCATTCGTCGTTCAGAGGTTGCCGGAACTGACGATCCCCTTGGCGACGGACCACTCGCCCGGCTCGAGCCCGATCGCCGCCGCGGCGCACTATCGAGTTCGCCCAAATCCGAGCGGGCCGGTCAGACGCGATTCCTGGCCCCTGGCCCACTCCGCGGACGGCATACGACTTGCCCTTTTCGGCCGGTGGGCCGGCGGGACGTTCTCGGAAACCTTGGTTGGCGGACACCGCAGGGTCGCCGGCCCACCGACCGCGATTCCGCATGCGCCAGGGTGGCCTCGCTTCGGCGAGAAGCGTGTTCCGCCATGGTTGCCAGACCGCTCTCAGGATCGGCCGACCTCCTCCGATGCCCGCGCTGGCTGGTGCCATCACCCATGTTGTCTGCCCGGTGTCGGTCCCTACTACCGCTTGCAAGGGAAGTTACGCCGCGTCGCGTAGGTGCGAGTAGACCTTCTTGAGGTAGTAGTCGCGTAGAAGGTCGCTGAACTCGTCATCATCGAGGATCCGTTTGAAGATGTCGCTGTTGTCGTCCATCCGGGTGACGATCGTGTGCATGAACTTGCGGTCGAACGCGTGGCGGAAGTTCTCGAGGCTGTTGTTCTGGGCTTGGTCGGAGAGTTCGGTATCGGCGACCCACGTTTCTTCGAACTGGTCGAACAGGAGCTTGTCGACGTCGGTGAAGTCGGTCCCGAAGCGGTCGTTGAGCTGCTCGACGATGCTCGAGAGCGTCTCCAGTTCGAGCTCCTGTTGCCCGCCCTGGCCGGTGCCGAAGAACGACTGGACCTCGCTGACCTCGGCGCTCAGTCCGAGTCCGCCGCTGTGGGTGAGCTGGTGTCGCAGGTGGGTGAGCTCGACGTCGGTCCCGAGATCGAGCCGCTCGACCGTGGCGGCGTCGCGCAGGTACAGCGACAGCGCCCGGCAGAATACGTAGTCGCGCTCGAGCGCCGGGTCGGTGAACGCGGTGATCTGGGAGACGAACGAGTAGGTCCTGACGAATCGAGTCAGCGCGTCGCGGAACGCGAGGCGCTCCTCGTCGGCGAGCGCCTCGAACCGCTCGCGGCTGGGGCCGAGCGCGGCGTAGGCGGCCGCCGAGCGCTGTTCCGGCGAGCCTCCCGCGTCGAGCAGTGCCGGCATCGCGGCGGCGATCTCGTCCTCACGTAGGACGTCGTGGTTGTCCAGTAGCCGGCGGGTGTCCCAGAGAATGTTCGGGTCGGTCGGCGGCGCGACTGTGCAGCCGTGGAACTGCTCGAACGCCTCGACGATCTCCTCGGTGCTGTTGCGGAAGTCGAGCACGAAGGTCCGTTCCTTCAACGGGTGGATCCGGTTCAGCCGCGACAGCGTCTGCACCGCCGCGAGCCCGACGAGCGTCTTGTCGACGTACATCGTCTGCAGCAGCGGCTGGTCGAATCCGGTCTGGAACTTCTCGGCGACGATCAGCAGCCCGTACTCCGCGGTGCTGAACGCCTCGGCTGTCCGCGACTCCGGGAAGCCGTTCATCCCCGGCTCGGTCAGCGGCGACCCGGACCCGTCATCGATCTTTCCGGAGAACGCGACCAGTGTCCGAATGTTCGCGTAGCCGCGATCGGCGATGTACTTGTCGATCTGCTGCTTGTAGCGGACGGCGTGCAGCCGGCTCGAGGTCACGACCATCGCCTTCGCTTGCCCGCGCATCTCCTTGCTCGTGTGCGCACGGAAGTGCTCGACGATGATCTCCGCCTTCTGCGCCAGCTGATAGGGGTGGAGGCTGACGAACCGTGCGATCGCGCGCCTGGCCTTCTTCGGGTCGTACTCGGGGTCGTCGGTGGTCGCCTTCTCGATCTTCCAGAACGTGTGGTAGGTCGTGTAGTAGGCGAGCACGTCCATGATGAACCCCTCCTCGATCGCCTGGCGCATCGAGTACAGGTGAAACGGCTCATGGACGCCGGTCGCCGGATTCAGCCGCCCGAACATCTCAAGCGTCCGGCCCTTCGGCGTCGCGGTGAACGCGAAGAACGACAGGTTCGACTGATCGCGGCTGCGGGCACTGGCCTGCCGGGCCAGCGCCTCCTCCACCGGGTCGATCGCCGTCGCCAGCAACCCCGCATCCTCGGCCTCGGCCGCGGTCAGTTCCTGCTCGTCGGCGGCGCCGAGCGCGACCCTCAGGTCCTTCGCCGACTCCCCGCCCTGGGAGGAGTGCGCCTCGTCGACCACCACCGCATAGCTCCGCGCCGGGATCCCGGCGACCTTGTCGAGCACGAACGGGAACTTCTGCAAGGTGGTGATGATGATCCGCGCCTGCTCGCCGGCGAGCGCCTCCGCAAGCTGCGCTGAGCTCTCGTCGATCTTCACGACCACGCCGCGGGCGTGCTCAAACTGGTAGATCGTCTCCTGCAGCTGCCGGTCCAAAACCACCCGATCGGTGATCACGATCACCTTGTCAAACACCTTCCGGTCCTCGGCGTCGTGCAGCGTCGAGAGACGATGGGCGGCCCACGCGATCGTGTTCGACTTCCCCGACCCGGCGGAGTGCTGGATCAGGTAGGAATGGCCGGCGCCGTTGGCGTGCGCGTCAGCCTCCAGCTTCATCACCGCATCCCACTGGTGATAGCGAGGGAAGATCACCCGCTCCGCAGCGCGCCGCGCCATCACCGACCCCTTCTCCGGCCGCTCGACATGGATAAAGCGGTGCAGGATGTCCAACCACGCGTCCCGCGCCCAGACCTTCTCCCACAGATACGAGGTCTTGTGGCCGTCCGGATTCGGCGGGTTGCCCCTCCCGAGGCTGTGGCCCAGGTTGAACGGCAGGAACCGCGTGTCCTGCCCGGCCAGCCGCGTGGTCATCGCGACCGCATCGGGGTCCACTGCGAAATGGACCAGCGCGCGGCGCCCGAGCGTGACGTTCTTCGGATCCCGGTCCCGTCTGTACTGCTCCACGGCGTGCTCGATGTTCTGGCCGGTCAGATGGTTCTTCAGCTCTGCAGTCGCGACCGGGATCCCGTTCACGAACAGGCACAGATCGACTGTCTTCGTCGACTCCGGATCGAACGGCAGCTGGCGCGTGACCGTCAGCCGGTTCGCGTCGTAGTGCGCGACCAGCTCGCGTGCGACGCCGAACGCCGGTCGCCGATACGACAGCCGGATCTCCACGTTCTGGTCGCGGACGCCATGCCGGAGTACGTCGACCGTCCCGCGCTCATCGATCTGCTGCGCGAGGCGCTGCGCGAACCGCTGGCGGGACAGAGGCTCGTCGCCGCCGTGCGCCTTGACCAGCTTCGCCCACGCCCCCGGCTGCGTCGCATCGACGAACCAGAACAACTCCGCCGTATCCAGGCCGAGCCTCGCGTCGAAGTCCGTCTTGCTCTCGACGCTCGTCCCGACTTTGCAGGCAAGGTAGCCGACTTGCGCAACCAGGTGGCCGCTGACCTCGTCCTCCAACAGGTTCTCGGTGATCCCGGTCATACGGCAATCGGAATCGGGAGGTTGCCCGCGACCGCCGCTGTGATCAGAGCCTGGCGCCGCTCCGCCAGAAGCTCAAGCTGCTTCGTCAGATGTGCGACCGGTGCTCGCATCGCTAGTCGATATGCGTCCAGCTCAGCGGCGACTTGTTGCTGGACCTCGTCAGCCGGCCAGGGGACGTGCAGCGCGCGCGCTGCGTCCTCGTTTAGAAGCGGCACCGGACCGGGAGTGCTCAGCAGCCCGAGGTCCGTCGCTGCAAGGCAGTAATAGACAAAGCGCGGACTCCCGACCGTAACGGTTACGCCCATCACGTTCTGATCCAGACAAGACGGTTCGGCCAACACCGCCCGACGGTTGGTCAGAAGCGCTGCGCCGATCTTCGGGAGCACGATCGTGCCCGCCGGGAGGACGGGCGAGCGCAGCATCGCGGCCACGGTCGCCGTCACTCGGTTCGCGGCGCCGAGCAGTTCATCATGCTCGTCGACGTTCGAGAGATCGCCTACCTTCACATATGGAATCGTCCCGTCCGAATCCCCCTGCTCCACGTGCGGAAAGGCGGCGCCTGCTTGCAACGCAGCGATTCGTCGTAGCTGTACCTGCGGCGTCGAACGCAACGACCCAACGGTGCGATGGTGGATGAGGCTTGTCCATCGGCCGTGCAGCGCCGCAAGAAGCTGTCGCTTCGCGGCTAGGAGGGCGTCGATTCGTGCGGTCTCGCAGTCGAGGTAGTCGGCGATCGCCCGCTGGCCCGCGATCGGCAACCGCAACACGTCGAGATTGCCGAGATCCTCAGCATTGAGGTGGGGTTGGGCGGCCCGCGATTTCGCGATGTCGATCTGGTCGATCGCATGTTGGCCGAGCAGCGTGTACGCAAGGAACCGGGAGTCCAGCGCTTGACTGGGAGTGACGCGAAGGTCATAACCCGGTGCAGCGCCGACCCAGTCCTCGGTAATCCTGGCCGAGTCGCCGGTGTACGCCCCGCTTCGGACAACGAGCACCTCGCCCAACTGCAAGAGCGGGGCTCGGTCGAGGGGCAGGTCGTCGATCTCGGCCCGAATGAGATCGCTAGCCAGGATGCGACCGCGATTGATGTTCGTCGCCCTGATAATCGGGACACCGTTGTCGGACAGGACTGGCGGCTGGCCTAATCCGTACTGCACGCGAGCACATCGTTTGAGCGGAGCGAAGGCGCTCACCGGGCAACCTCGGCAAGCAGTTCTTGGATCTCCTCCTCCAGCGCCTTGATCTCGGCATCGATCTCTTCCAGAGGTCTCGGCGCCACGTACTTGTAGAAGTGCCGTGCCAGCGGAATCTCGTAGCCGACCTTGGTCTTGTCGTGGTCGACCCAGGCTTCGGGGACGTAGGGGAGGACCTCATCGCGCATGTAGTCATCAGCGGCGGTTCGGTACGCGACGGTGACGAACCGTTCGGTCGGGTCTTCCTCGAAGGTCAGACGAACCGGGGGGAGGGGGACGTTCTCCTGGTCGCGGAGGTCGCTGTCGGGCTCGGGGTTGCCCTTGCGATGGGCGACGATGGGCGCCTCCGGGTCGCGGACGGCGAGCGCGGACCAGATCGCCTTCTGCGCAGGGGCCGGGAGACCGGCGCCAATGATCCGTGGCCCGAGCTCCTTGACGATCTCCTTCTGGTTCTCGAACGTCGAACCGAGGCGCTCAGCCAGCAGCTCGCGGAGCAGGTCGCGCACCTGCTCGGCCTGCTTCTGCACCGCTTTCGCTTCGAGGGTGACCTGGATCGTCTCGTCGGTGATCTCCCACCGCAGCCGGAGCGGCTGCTCGACCGTGATCCGCAGGAAGCCGAACGCCTCGTTGGCGAGGATCCTGACCTTCTCGCCCTCTTGGAACTCGCCGTACACGCGCGTGATCTCGGCGATCTGGTCGGTCGAGATCTCCTTTCGCTTCTCGCCGAGCGACTTGCGCATCTTCACGAAGAAGTCGCGCGCGTCGACGAGCTGCACCTTGCCCTGTCGGTCGGGCGACTTGCGGTTGGTGACGATCCAGAAGTAGGTCGAGATGCCGGTGTTGTAGAAGAGCTGATCGGGGAGCGCGACGACGGCTTCGAGCCAGTCGTTCTCGATGATCCACCGGCGAATCTCGGACTCGCCGGAGCCGGCCGCGCCGGTGAACAGCGGCGAGCCGTTGAACACGATGGCGACTCTTGATCCGCCGTCCTCATCTTCGAGATCATGTGCTGCAGGAACAGGAACGAGCCGTCGTTGATCCTCGGCAGCCCGGCGCCGAACCGGCCGCTGAACCCCCTGGTCTGGGCCTCGGTCTTGACGGCGTCCTCAACCTTCTTCCACTCGACCCCGAACGGCGGATTGGCAAGCAGGTAGTCGAAGCGCTCACCCTCGTGGTGGTCCTCTGAGAACGAGTTGCCGTAAGCGATGTGGGAGGCGTCCTGCCCCTTGAGCATCATGTCCGAGCGACAGATCGCGTAGGTCTCGGCGTTCAGCTCCTGGCCGAACACCTCGAGCCGCGCCTGCGGGTTCAGCTCCCGCAGATACTCCTCGGCGACCGACAGCATCCCCCCGGTCCCGCACGCCGGGTCGCACAGCGTCTTGACGATCCCGGGCTTGGTGAGGATGTCCTCGTCGTCGATGAACAACAGGTTGACCATCAGCCGAATCACCTCGCGCGGGGTGAAGTGCTCCCCGGCGGTCTCGTTCGACAGCTCGGAGAACCGGCGGATCAGCTCTTCGTAGAGGTAGCCCATCTCGATGTTCGAGACGACCTCGGGATGCAGGTCGATGTCGGCGAACTTCCCGACCACCTGGTAAAGCAGGTTTGCCTTGCGCAGCCGCTCGATCTGGATCGGGAAGTCGAACTTGTCGATCACGTCCCTCGCCGCCGCCGAGAACCCGCCGACGTAGAGGCTGAGCGAGTCCGCGATCGTGCTCGGGTCATCGAGCAGCTTCGTGAACGTGAGGGGACTGGTGTTATAGAAGGGCAGGTCGCCCGCGGCGGCCCGGAGCACCGGCTCGAGGTTCTCGATCCTACCCGCCAGCTGCTTGTGCCTGGACAGCACCGCGTCCTTGGTCGGCTCGAGCACGCAGTCGAGGCGCCGGATCACGGTCAGCGGCAGGATCACCTTGCCGTACTCGGACTGCTTGTAGTCGCCCCGGAGCAGATCCGCGACCGACCAGATGAACGCGGCGTGGTTGCGAATCGTTTCGCGAGGGACCAGCGCGCTCTCTCTGGCCGATCCCATGGAACGAGAGCTTACGGGCCGCGGCCCAACGAGCCGCGGCGGACTCGCGCGCCGGGCGGGCCGTCGCCGGCGGTCCGGCGCGCGTTCAGCTCTCGCTCCGATCGGCTCGTCGCTCCGTCAGCGGTCCGGCAAACCGGTCAGCGGCCCACCCGTCGACAGAAACCTGACCAGAGGCCGCATTTGCCCCGGCCGGCTGGTAAAGGACAGTGCGCATTCTCACTTCAGCGGCCAGCACTGGACGCTTGAAGTCTCGGCAGCCCCGCTCGCGGCGAGGGCCAGGACTGGCCGCTGGGGCCCGCTGGCCGGGAAGGCCCGTCCGGGCGCCACATTCGCTGGCGCCGTCGATCGCGGAACCTGTCCCCGACCAGCGCGAGCGAATGTCCGCTCCCATCGAGGTACGACAGTCGCCTGGCCGGGGACGCGCCGCCAGGTCTCCATAAATCGCCGTTCTCGAGCGTCCTCTTCGCCGGCCCGCTCCGCGTAACTCCGCCATCAGGCGCAAGACGTCCGATCCAGCGAACGATCCGGTGCTTCTCCTGGGTAGCTGTCCGCCGGGCAGGACCGCCCCGATAAGCGGCGAAGATGACCGCGTGCGGAGACTTGCTGTGATTGCCTACATCGTGCTTGGCGTGATGGTCGCCTCTCAGCACGACTACTACGCCGACCTGGCCTCTGTGTCGCGGGTCGTCTCGGCAGTCGTGGCGACGGCGCTCTGGCCGTTGATCCTGTTCGGAGCCAGCCTCCACCTAAGTCTTGGCCTGACGTAGGCGAGCAGCACGGTTCACCCCGCTCGCGTAGGGGCGATGCGGAATTCGCCTCTTCGACGGAGGGCGAACCTCGGGGACAACACAGGCCCCCGCGACCGGGGACGCCCGAGCTTGGGCGACTGTGACTAAGCGACGAGTCCGGCGCCGGTACTCACCCGCAACTCTGCGATCGGCGATCGCGTGCGAGCAGCGGCGCCGGGGCGGGGTCCGACGCTGCTGCTTTTCTCTCGCCAGGGCTATAGGCTCGCTTGCTGAGATTCTGACGGGTAGGCGGTTCGGAACGGTGACGGATAACCACCCGGGGGGCTCGGGTCAGTCCTGCGGCGCGCTCGGGCGACTCACTCGCACCTGCGCCCGGCGCGCGGCTACATCATCTTCACGTGGATCCGCGGAAGCGCGCCAGAAAGGCCTGTGTTCGTGGCTGTGTGGGGTTCTGCAGGACCTTCTCGGGCGGCCCCTCTTCGCAGATGTCTCCGGCGTCCACGAAGACGATCCGGTCGGAGACATCTCGCGCGAATGCGAGCTCGTGGGTGACGACCATCATCGTCATGCCGGTTTGGGATAGCTCGCGCATGACGGCGAGGACTTCGGTGGCGAGTTCAGGGTCGAGGGACGATGTGGGTTCGTCGAAGAGGAGCGCTGCCGGCTCGAGCGCGAGCGCGCGGGCGATCGCGACGCGCTGTTGTTCGCCTCCGGAGAGGCGGCCGGGGAAGGAGAGCGCCTTGTGTCGGAGTCCGACGCGATCGAGTAGGTGGAGTGACTGCTCTAGAGCGACCGTCTCGTTCTGTCCTAGTCCTCTGGTGAGTCCTATGGCGACGTTTTCGACGGCTGTGAGGTGTGGGAACAGGTTGAAGCTCTGGAAGAGCATCCCGACTGTTCGGCGGAGCGCGACTAACTCTGAGCTGGACGCGGCTTTCCCGTTCTCCCAGACGGTGCGGCCCTGGACGACGATGCGGCCGCTGTTTGGCCGTTCGAGCAGGTTGATGCATCTCAGCAGGGTGCTTTTGCCAACGCCTGATGGGCCGATGATGCTGACGACCTCTCCGCGCGCGACGGTCAGATTGATGTCCTTGAGGACTAGGTTGTCGCCGTAGCTCTTTGAGAGGTGTTCGATCGCAACGACCGGACCGGAAGCAGTTCGTCCATTCACGGGTGGGAGGTCTGACGCGTCATTGGTGAGCGGCTCGTGAGACGGAAGCACGCTACGCCTCGGCACTGGTTCGCGGATCGCCGGATAGCTTCAGGACGGTCTTCAGGATACGGCGTCGCCGTAGCGAGATTGCGTCTCCTCGTTGTAGGCGCCGTTCGAGCCACAGGACTGCTTGGGATGTCGGGTAGCAGAGCGCAAAGTAGATCGCTCCGATCACGACGTAGACCTCGAGGGCTCGGAATGTGACCGAGGTGATGATCTGTCCTTGGGTCATGAGCTCGGCGCCGGCGATGGTCACCAGTAGGGAGGTTGATTTGAGTAGGTCTACGAGCATCGTGGCGGTGCCCGCGAGTGACAGGCGGAGTGCTTGGGGCATGACCACGTGGATGACTGTGGTGGTGCGGCCCAGGCCGATCGCTTGCGCTGCTTCGGTCTGCCCGCGTGGTACCCCCTGTAGTCCGGCGCGGAAGATCTCGCCGAGGTATGCGGCGTAGAACAGGATCAGGCTGAGTGAGCCGGCGACGAACGTGCTGAGGGTGATCCCGACGGAGCTGAGGCCGTAGTAGATGATGAAGACCCAGGTCAGCAGCGGTACGTTCTTGAAGATCTCGGTGTAGATCGCTGCTGGGATCCGGGCCATGCGGGTCGGCGATATGCGTAGCAGCGCGAGCACGAATCCGAGGATGATCGCGCCAACGTAGCTCGCACCGGTGAACTCGAGCGTCTTTAGTCCGGCTTTCAGCAGCGACGGGGCGTAGTAGCCCCAATGGACGTGAAATATGGCTGCGATCACGCGTCGGCTCGCTTGATCAGCGGCGTGGCGCAGTCACCGGGCGAACGTTCGGTGACTGCGGAGCGATCGCCGACCCGGGGTGGCGTGCACGAGAGTATGTTCACGACCCAGACGGAGCGATCCAGCCCTTCGGACGGTCAACGCCGATTCGTTCCGCGGCCGCGTAGGATGGGGCGTGGAGCCAGATCTTGGGGTCGGCGCCCCACTGCTGCAGCATCTTCGCTTCGGTTCCGTTCTTGTAGAACTTGTCGATCTGACCGTTCAGGGCCTTCTCGAGGGCCGGTTCTTGCTTCGGTATATAGAAGGCTTCCAATTCCGGCTCAACGTTCTTGTACGCGGGATGCTGGGCTAGCTGTTGGGCGGTGATCGGGTCGAGCGTGTGGGAGACCAGATCGAGCTGCGGCTCGTGTTGAGCCACGTAGATGTTGATCAGAGCGTCGGCGAAGCCGGCAACGATCCGCCCGTCGGTGATGTCGCTGTACATGTTGGCTGCGCTCGGGTAGGTGTGCAGCGTCGCGCCGGGGATCGCCTGGAGCGCTGGAATCTCGCTGTAGGACACGATCGTCCCGACCGGTTTGCCGACGAGCTGTGAGATGTTGGTGTAGTCCGAGCCCTTGTGCTCGATCATCACCTCTGGGCTGTAGTACGTCGGATCGGTGAAAAGGCCGACGCCGGCACGTTCGGCAGTCCACGTGACCGAGCCGATCGCGACGTCAACGCGATGCGACTGCACCGCGGCGAGCTGCCCCGGGAAGTCTGAGGTCACGATCTTGATCTTGAGGCCGAGGTTCTTGGCGGCCTGAGTGATGATCTCGCCGTCAAGACCCGTCAGCTTCCCGTTTTGCTCGCCGACGTACGGCATGTACGGTTCGATCGAGACCGTCAACGTTCCCGGGGTGATGAGCTGCAAGGGGTTCGCCGCGGTCGGCGCCTTGGTCGATGAGCTGCCACATGCCGCCAACGCGAGAACGACGCCGACGACGCTGAGCGACGCGCCAATCTGCTTCCGTCGCCCAGTGCGATCGCGGATCGGTGCGGCTACCCGCTCCCGCGATAAACGGGAGGGACGGCAGGGGCCTTCAGGGACAGTCGGTCCGCTCATCGCGAGCTCCTGTGGTCGTGTCCAGAGTGTGCGCTGGAGCTAAACGTGAGAGCAAGATATTGTCAAGGGCCAGGCGGCGCATAACATTCCCCGAACAGACGGATGACTACCAGCCACAGCCCACAGGAAAACCCGTGAAAGGTGCTTGATCTGGCGAAAATGCGAGCTGTGCTTGAAACTTGGACGCAACCTATAACTGTGCGTTCACAGCGGACACCGCTGTTTGTTCAGAGGTATCAGCCGCATGCAGGTCGGGGTCGATCGTGAACTGCCCCGGGCCTACGCTTGTACCCGTCCGGCGGGAGACACGGACGACTTCCCACCGAACGTGGGCGTCGGCTCGACGTTCAGATCCGTGGCCCGTTCAGGGAGCGCCTATTTTCGAAGCCCATGACATCAACGAGGAGAAGGAGGGCCGTTCCGTGGTCGAAGCCACCCGCTCACTGACGACTGAGCGTCTTGGTAAAGATCGCTCCGAGGCCGCCGTGATGACGGGCGGACGGGGAGATGTCGTGTCCGCGATCGAAGTGATCGAGGTCGAACTGCCGATCCGCCGCGAGACTCGCTGGCGCGGGCTTGCGTGCGACCCCGGCCGGTGGTCGGTTGTGCGCGTACTGACAGAGAACGGCCTTCGCGGCTACGGCGAAGCAGCCGCGCTCCAGCACTGGGGCGGGGACCATGGCCGGTACTACGGGGAGACGCCAACAACCGTCCGACACGTCGTCCTAGACCTACTCCGTCCCGCGGTGATCGGCCGAGAGCCGTTCGACATCGAGGACATCCTCCGCGCGATGGACGAAACGGTGCGCGGGTATCCGTACGCGAAGGCAGCGGTTGAGATGGCGCTCTACGACCTGCAAGGCAAGATCGCCGGCGTTCCCGTCTACAAGCTCCTTGGCGGCCGCGCCCGCGACGGCGTACCGATCGCGCTAATGCTCGGGATCATGAGCGTCGAAGACGCCGTTGAGGAGACCACGAGAGCCGTTGACGAAGGCATCCGTGCGATCCAAGTCAAGGGCACCGGCGAGCTGGCACGCGATACCGCGGTGCTCAGGGCCGTGCGGTCCGCAGTCGGCGAGGAAATCACGCTACGGCTTGACGCAAACCAGGGGTATCGAGGCGCTGACACGAAGACGATAATCCGAGCGATCAACACTCTCGAGTCCGCCGGCGCCAATCTCGTCGAGCAACCCACGGAAGGCCTCGAGCAGATGGCAGCAGTTCGCGCGGGCGTAGCGATCCCCGTCGTGATCGACGAAGGCTGCTGGCGAGCAGAGGACGTCATCGACGTACACCGCCATCAAGCCGCGGACGTGATCTCAATCTATATCGCGAAGGCCGGAGGCCTCGCCCGCGCGAAGCGGGTAGCCGCGGTCGCCGAAACGCTCGGCTACCCGTGCGATGTCAACGGATCGCTTGAAAGCGGGATC
>Ga0302326_10021258_pt1 | contig 13315 bp, 7 predicted proteins | sample Palsa_T0_3_FD_202264 | JGI IMG/M metagenome (GOLD analysis project Ga0302326, IMG submission 202264) | Peat permafrost microbial communities from Stordalen Mire near Abisko, Sweden - Palsa_T0_3 | ecosystem: Environmental > Terrestrial > Soil > Palsa > Peat permafrost | place: Sweden: Abisko... | reverse complement strand
CTGGTGCTCGAGCGCGAGCATGGCGATGGGTGCACCCATCTCGGCCACCAGGTCGACGCCGCCGTGCCCGACCGCCCTCATGCGTCCGCGCCGCTGCTCGTCGTCGGGCTTGTCGAGGTCGTAGCCGCTGACCACCGGGGCGTCGGCGAGCGGATAGCGATAGGCGGCGTAGGATTCGGGACGCTCCGGGCGTCGGGGGATCTGCTCGTATTCGATCCAGCGCCCGTCCTTCTCGGCGTGATCATTCTCCACGACCAGGGGAGGCGGCGCCCCCAGCCAGATTTCGCGCGCCCACGTCTCGGGGGTGAAGCTCCCGGCCAGCGCGAGCGCGCACCCGACGAAGGCCAGCCTGGGCGAGAATGGCGGAGCGGTGTCCGGCCAGTCGGCGTCCTGCACGAGCTCGGCGGAGACCTCGTCGCTGGCGGACGCCTCCGGCAAAGGGAGCTCTTCGGTCGAGCTGGGCGCCATGCCCTCCACGGGCGGATCCCGCACCCTCCAGCTGTCGGACCATCCGACAGGGACGGGGGATGCCGGCGGGTAGGACGAGGGTGCCCCGCCGGGAAACCAGGTGAATGCAGCGAGGGCGAGCGCGGCGGATCTCATCGTCTAGCCCGGCTGAGGGCGCGGGGAGAACACAGCAGGATGCGGGCCAATTCCTCCCGTGCTGGCATCCCGCGCGGCGGTGCTCTAAGAGAGGCGCCCTCGATGCCCCCGCCCTTCGACAAGGTCCTCGTGGCGAACCGGGGTGAGATCGCGCGCAGGGTGATGCGCACCTGCAGGCGTCTGGGGATCCAGACGGTGGGCGTCTACTCCGAGGCGGATCGCGACGCGCCCCACGTGCGCGATGCGGACGAGGCGGTGCTCGTCGGGCCTGCGCCGGCCAGGGATTCCTACCTGAACGTCGACGCCATCATCGCTGCCGTGCGCCGGACGGGTGCGGGCGCCGTGCACCCGGGATACGGGTTTCTCTCGGAGAAGCCGAGCTTCGCGCGCGCGGTCGCCGAAGCGGGCGCCGTCTTCGTGGGACCGCCTCCCAGTGTGCTGGACGCGTTCGGCGACAAGATGAAGGCCCGGCACCTGGCGCTCGCGGCCGGCACCCCGCCCGTTCCGGGGACGGATCAGGCCATCCCCCTCGACACGCCGGCCGGCCACGAAGAGGCGCAACGCGTGGCCGCGCGCATCGGCTACCCGGTGGTCGTGAAGGCGGTGAGCGGAGGAGGCGGCATCGGAATGCAGGTGGTGGCCGAGCCTTCGCTGCTCGCGCGGGCGCTCCAGAGCTGCTCCGATCGCGGCCGCTCCGCCTTCGCCGACGGGCGCGTCTTCCTGGAGCACTACGTCGAGCAGCCGCGCCACATCGAGGTGCAGGTGCTCTGCGACACGCAGGGGGGCGCGTACGCCCTCGGGGAGCGCGAATGCAGCGTCCAGCGGCGCCACCAGAAGATCCTCGAGGAGAGCCCCTCCCCGGCGCCGTTCTTCGCGGGGGACGCCGGAGAGGCGCGCAGGCAAGCGCTCTTCCGGGCGGCGCTGCGCGTGGTGGCGCACGCCGGATACGTGGGCGCGGGCACCTGCGAGTTCATCGCCGATGCCGCCGGGAACCTCTTCTTTCTGGAGGTGAACGCGCGGCTGCAGGTGGAGCATCCGGTCACCGAGATGGTCACCGGGCTCGACCTCGTGGAGCTCCAGCTCCGCGTCGCGGCGGGCGAGGCGCTGCCGGATCTCTCGGCCGTCGTGCGCCGCGGCCATGCCGTCGAGGCGCGCATCTACGCCGAGGATCCCGCCCGGGGATTCATCCCCAAGCCCGGGCCCATCGAGACGCTCGTCTGGGCGGGCGGGGCGGGGGAGGCGCAGACCGCGCGTCTGCGCGTCGAATCCGGCGTGCGCGCCGGCAGCCAGGTGACGCCTTTCTACGATCCCATGATCGCCAAGGTGATCGCCTGGGCCGAGACGCGCGCGGGCGCGCTGGACGAGCTGGACCGCGCGCTGGCCGGGACCACCATCGCCCCCGCCACCACCAACCGCGAGTTTCTCCGCAAGGTGCTGGGGGACGCGGAGTTTCGCGCGGGCAGGTACGACACGAGCTTCGCCGAGGCGCTGGCCCGGCGCAGGTGAGGACTCCGCGCCTACTCGACGTCGAAAGGAACGACGCTCGCGTCGGCCAGGTTGGCGATCGCCCCGCGTAGAGGATCGAGCACCTGCGCGGCCGTCCCCACCACCACGGCCAGCATGTTCTCGGGGTGGATGCGGGTCCTCACCGCCTCGCTCGCCGACTTGGCGGTCACCGCGCGCACGTGGTCGATCCAGGCCGTGTAATAATCCTCCGGCAAACCGAGGAGCTCGACATCCAGCGCCTGGTGCAGCCGCTTGGCCGCGGTGTCCACGTCGAAGGCGTGCGAGCGCACCAGGTAGCGCGCGATGAAGGCCACCTCGCGCGCCGTCACCCCGTCGTTCACCCAGGCCTCCATCAGGTCGAGCGTCAGCTTCATGCAGGGCGCGGCGTCCTCGGCTGCCGGGAAGGTCCACATCACCCAGGCTTGACGCCGCCGGTCCACCAGCGTGCGCGCGCTCGCCCCGTAGGACCAGCCGCGCTTCGACCGCACCTCGCGCATCAGCCGGGACGTGAAGGTCCCCCCGAAGACGGCGTTGGCCACGGCGAGCGGCACGTGGTCCTCGTCGTGCGCCGACGTGCCGAGGGTGGCCACGAGGATCTGCGTCTGCGTTCGCTCGGGCTTGTCGGCCAAAAGGAGATGCCGCCCGGGGCGCGAGGTGGGCTCCGGGACGGTGTCGAGGGTGCGTTCTCCGCGCGGAAGGGCGAGCGCGATGCGTCGGGCGAGCTCCGGGGCGCGCTCGACGGTGACGTCCCCGGCGATGCCGATGACGGCGTTCCCTTGAACCACGAAGCGCCGGTAGAAGGCCTGCACGTCGTCGCCGCCGATGGCCTCGACGCCTTCGGTCGTTCCTCCGGCGTTGCGCCCGTAGGGGTGCCCCTCGAAGAGCGTGCGCTGCAGGGCCTTCTGCGCGACCGAGCGGTCGTTGTCGCGGGACTCCACGATCTCGGCCACCGTCTCTCGCTTGAGCCGCTCCAGCTCCTGGTGCGGGAAGGTCGGCGTCGCCAGCATCAGCGCCAGAAGATCGACGAACGCGTCGACGTTGCGCGCGATGACCTGCGCATGGATGGCCACGGTGGACGGCGAGGTATCGACCGCCATCTCGGCGCCGAGCGCGTCGATGCGAAAGTCGATCTGCTCGGAGGTCATCCCCTGGCAGCCGCGTCGCAGCATGCGCACCGCCAGGCGCGCCAGCCCGGCCTTGTCGGCGGGCTCCACCGCCGACCCGGAGCGCAGCGAGACGACGATGGAGACCAGCGGCACCGAGTTGGCCGGCTCGAACAGCGCCAGCGCGCCGCCTTCCAGTTCGAAGCGCAGGGGGGGCGGCTGCACGCGCGCTCGCGCCACGCTCACTGGGCTGCCTCCGCAGTCGGTGCGCCTTCCGGAACCACGCGAACGATGGTGCGGCCGCCCTCGGTCAGGTAACGCCGCGCGACGCGGCGCAGGTCGCCGGTGGACACCCGCCGGAAGGACTCGACGCGCCGGAAGGCGTGGGCGGGATCACCGAGAACGGTCTCGTAGAAGCCGATCTGCTCGGCCTTTCCCGGGATGGTCTCCAGCTGCTGCAGCGCCCCGAGCTCCAGCCGCGCTTTGGCGCGTACGAGCTCGTCCTCGCCCACCACCTCGGCGCGCACCACGGCAAAGGCCTCGTCCATCACCGCCTGGAGAGCCTGGGTGGTGTGAGCCTCCCGTGCCGTGCCCACGCACTCGAAGAGCCCGGGATCGCGGAAAGTGGAGACCCAGCCGCGCACGTCGGTGGCCAGCTCGCGCTCGACCACCAGCGCGCGGTAGAGACGCGAGGCCCGGCCGCCGAACAGCACCTCGCTGAGGACCGTCATGGTGGCGTGGTCGGCGTCCCCCAGCGCCGGTCCCTTGAAGGCGAGGAGAAGCTTCTCCGTCACCGTGGGCTTTCGCACCACCAGATCCCGGGTGTCGAGCTGGGCCGGCTCGGGCACGATGTCCTCGGGCGGGATCGACTGGGCGGGAATGGACGCATAGGCGTCGCGAATGCTGACCAGGAGGTCGCGCTCGCGGAGGTCGCCGGAGACCACCACCGTGGCGTTGTTGGGCGCGTAGTAGGTGCGGTAGAAGGCGACGCAATCCTCCGGCGTGAAGCCCTGGATGTCCTCCATCCAGCCGATGGTCGGCCAGCCGTAGGGGTGGGTGACGAACGCGGCCTTGTAGAGGAGCTCGTTGGCCGCTCCTTCGATGTCGTCGTCGACGCGGTAGCGTCGCTCGTTGGCGACGACCTCCTTCTCGCTGGCGACCTGGGGCTCACGGAGGACGAGGCGCGCCATGCGCTCGGCCTCGAGCTTCACCGCGAGCTTCACGCGATCGGCCGGCAGGCTCTCGTAGTAGTACGTCCAGTCCACCCAGGTGGCGGCGTTCGACTCGGCGCCGTTCTCCTCCAGCTTGCGGTCGAAGGTTCCGGCGCGAAGGCTCTCCGTCTCGTTGAACATCAGGTGCTCGAAGAGGTGCGCCAGGCCGGTCTTGCCCGGTTTCTCGTGGCGCGAACCGACCTTGTACCAGGTGTGGTAGCTCGCGATGGGCGCGCTGGGGTCCAGCAGGGTGAGCACGGTCAGACCGTTTTCGAGCTGCCAGCGGTGAACGGTCTCGGGGCCGAAGGGGTGCGCGCCCCCGTACGTCAGGCCGCCGGTCTGCGCCGCCCACGCGCGGCGGCCGCCCGAGGGATCTCGCGACGAAGCCATGGGCTAGAGCGTTACCACAACGGGACCGGCGTGGTCAGGGATCCCCGGCGCCAGACTCTCCCGTGCCGGCCGCTTCCGGCACCCGCTTCCGGCACCCGCTTCCGACGACACCGCCGCCGCGGCGACGAGGACGTGCAGACCCTTGCTGTGCCGACGAGACTCTCCACACCAACTACGTGCGCTGCGTACACGGTTGACGGAGGCTCAGGTTTTCCATGACGGATGCCAAAATATGACGGATGCCAAGATTCATTCACCCGTTGTCTCAAACTCGTTGACAGGTTTCGTCCCCATGGCTTTCTTGCACGGTGTCGTTCGCGACGTGCACGGCGTCGTTTGCGCGCACGTGACCCTTAAGTCTTAGGCGGGGGTACTGGAGTGACTGTGACCAAGAAGATCGAGGACGTCGTTCGGGAGATCCAATGTCGCGCCGCGTCGAGACCCGGCCTTCGGGGGAGAAACCTCCGCCGTGGCGAAGTCTCCGCGCTCCTGCTTGCCGTCGGCTTCGCGGCCGGCTGCGGCTCGAGCTCCGCCGGCGTCGCCGGCTCGAACGACTCGGGCATCAGTGACGCGGAGGTGACGGGGCCCGATGTGAGCGCGCCGAGCGACGGAGGCGTGGCAGACTCACCTCCCACGACAGATTCGAGCCCTCCCGATTCTGGCGTCATCGATTCGAGCGCTCCCGATTCGAGCGCCCCCGATTCGAGCGCCCCTGTGGACTCCGGCGTCCCCCCCACCGACTCGGGCTCCCTGCCGGAGGCAGCTCCGGCCGACGCCGCGTTGGTGCCGCTCGACCCGGCCAACTTGTCGAAGTGCACCGGTACGAACCCGATCGCTTGCCACTTCGGAGGACCGAGCGGCGACGGCACGCCCGGATTTCAGGCGAACTACGACGTGACGGTGGAGCTCGGAGGAGCAACGGCCGGCGACACCAGCGTGCAGGCGGAGATCTCGCGCGGGATGCTTGCCCCCGTCGCGACCCAGGCGGGTGACACCGCCATCTACAACATGGTGGTCAACGTTCGTTATCCCGAGGGGCAGCCAGTCGCCGATCTCACCGGCGCAGCCAGCATGCCGACGGGGCTGGACATGTACTTCTGGCCTGGCGCAGGCGGGCCGGCCCTCCTCAAAGGGATCGGATATGCCCCCGCCGTCGCTCCGATTGTCGTCTACCTTGCGACGGATTCGACCGGGTGCGACCAGTTCGACACGGCGTTTGCAGGCTGGGGTCAGTGGTTGCCGCAGTACTTCGATGCGCCGATAACGATCGCCAACTACGGCAATTCGGGCGTAGACACTCCAGGGTTCGCCGGGGGCGGCTCCTACTGGGGGGCCATCGAGAAGGTCATCACGGCAAACGATTACCTTCTCATCGAGCTCGGCGACAACGACAAGACCGACAGCGCAACCTCCATTACGAACGGCCTCGACACCATGATCACGGGAGCCCGGGCGAAAGGGGCCACGCCCATCCTGATGACGCCGGCGAACCGCGCCATATTCAAGGGCGACGTCGTCCAGCCTTACACGACGGGCAACGTCCCCACGATCATGGCGCAGGTGGCCGCCGCGCAGAAAGTGACGCTCCTCGATCTGACGACTCGCACGACCACCTGGATCATGGGCCTCGGTCCGACCGGATATCCCCCGTACTTCGCTCCCGGAGAAAACGACCACTTCGACCCGGCCGGAGCAAGCATTGTCGCCGGGTTCGTCCGAGATCTCATCAAAGCTCCCACGTCGGGCCCGGCTCTGCCAGGGCTCGCGAAGTACGCGCGCTGAACGGTGGCTTTCTACCTTCGAGCGGTAGTTTGTGGATTCCTCGGTTGCCTGGCCCCGGCCTGCAGCGGCAGCAGCAAGGGAGTCGCGGACGCCGGCCCGTCAGGCTCCGGCGACGCAGGCACCGCCGAGTCGGGCACCGCCGAGTCGGGCACCGCCGAGTCGGGCACCGCCGAGTCGGGCACCGGGGCTCCGACCCTGTTGCTCCTCGCGGCGGGCGGTGAGGGGACCACCCAGGCGACGATGGGGTTCTCGTACGACGTGACGAGCGACACGTGGAGCGCTGGCACACCCCTCGGGGACGGGACGAGCGGCGCGATCGCCAGCCCCAACGGATCGGTGGGATTTTCGTTCGTCGACCCAGGCACCGCGCTCGCGGTCCTGACCGACGCGACGGACACGGCGGACCCGACCGGCGCCTCGGGACCGGTTCAGTTTGCAACGTGGGTGTCGGGGACGTGGACGCCTTTCGCCGCCATCGGCTCTGGAAAGGGCGCGTCCGGCGCGACGTCCCTCGCGGTCGGCACGGCTTCGCAGGAGATCGCGTTCCCCGGCGAGGCCACCAAGGTTGAATCGAACGCGGCGCTGGGGAACGGGGTGTGGTCCGCGGTCGTCACGCTCGCCTCGTCGCACGGTGGGCCGCCGAGTCTCGCTCTGCGCGGCACGGACGCCACCATGGCATACGTGCGTTCGTCGGACGGCGCGCTGGTGGCCGTCGATCGCACCAGCGGCACGTGGGGCGCCGAGACGGTGATCGAATCGGGAGCCACCGCGACCACCGCGGCGACTTCCTCGTTCGCGCCAAGCCTGGTCGCCCTCAGCGGTACCGGCGCCGAGCTCATGGTGGTCTACACCGACACCGCCATGAACGACCTGCACTTCGCGACCCGCCGCGGCAGCCAGTGGTCGGCCATTCGAGACTTTGGACTCCCGATGAAGGTGGACAACACAGATCCCAACCGGCCGGACACCGGCGCGGGCGACATGCCCAGCCCGAGCTTTCCCACCCCCGTGCTGGCCCTGCCCAACGGGAACGCCGTTCTTGCGTTCACCTCCGTGAACCAGTACGCGTATGTCTCTCAGTTCGATGGCACGGATTGGTCTACGGCGACCACCGTGTTTGCGTCGTGGGGCCTCGACACGATCGACTCCGCCCAGGTGGGGATCGCGGCGGGGGTGGGCGATGCCACGGCCGAGGTCGTTTTCGGAGGCTCCCCGCAGTCTTCGGGCATGTACGTGCCGTACCACACGCGTCTCGTTGCGGGTCAGTGGACCACTCCGAAACCGATTGTGGCGAGCCTCCCCGGCGACTTTGCGCTGTACGCATTGGCCTCCCAGTGACGGCTGCCGGGGCGTTCCGCCGTGAGCTGCCGCTTTAGCAAGTAGGCGCAGCGCAAAACTCGCGGCTACAGCCTCCCGAGCTCCGGTCCCGGCACCTGGTCCTGCTCGATGAGCGCGCGCTGCGCGTCGCTGAACGGCTGCTCGAGGAGGGGCTTGTGGAGCTGCCGGGAGCGGAACAGATTGACGATGAAGTTCATGCGATCTTCGAGCACGCGCCAGTCGATCGACCCGCTCCCCACGTCGGTCGCGCCCCGCGCCCGGTCGAACTGCTTGATGAGCAACACCAGGTCGTCGGGGGCGCTGATGTTCTGCAGAGCCGACGGCAGGAAGGCCTGGGACGCTGCATCCTTCGGGATGTTGCGCCCGAGCGGGAGCTCGCTCCCTCCCGGCAGCGCGAGGCTCATCATGTAGCGCGTGGCGATGCGCTCCCAGAGGTCCTGCACGATCTCGGTCAGCTCCCCGAGAGGGGTCTCGACGGCGACGACGAGCCTGTCCAGAACGCCTCGACCCGCGCCGGTGCCGAGCGACTGGTGGAGGTGCTTTCTCAGGATGACGTCGATGGGTGCATCCATGGCGGCCTTAATCTGCGGCTGCAGTCGCGTCTGCTCGTGCAGCCCGATCTGGCAGTTGCCGAGAAGAACGAGACGGGCCTTTTCGATGTCGTCCTCGTGCACCATGGCCTGGTGGTAGCTGGCGAACGCTCGCCGCAGCATGTCCTGGCCGCCCTCGGCGGTGGGACGAGGATCCAGGGTCTCCTGGAAGGTCGCCAGCATCTCCAGCGTGGGACGAGCCGCGCCTCGCATGACCTCGACGAAGCGCACGAAGAGCGGCGCGAGCTCGGCGAACACCTTCTTGTTGCCGGCGCTGATGCTGGTGCTCACCGTGGCGATCGTCTCCTGGATGGGCGCGAGCAGGAATGAGGCGTGAAAGCCCGTGGTGGGGACGAAGCCGTGGATGATGACGGCGATCCGCCCGAGGCGGTGCATGAGGTCGTCCTCGGCATCATCGACGAGGTCGCTGACGAACGGAGGCACCTCCTCGTTGCGGATGCTCTGGCCCGCCGTCTTCGACGCCCAGGTGGCGAAGGTGGACCAGTTCACGTTGGGCCCGCCGATGGTCTGGCCCAGCGCCATCGATAGGTCGTGGTAGCGCTGCGTGATTTTCAGGTTTCGCAGCACCGGCTCCTGCAAGCTCGAAATCTTCTCGATGTCCTGCGGTAGGTCGCGCGGATCACGCGGTCCCGACTCCCCAAGGTCGACTTGCGCCATCGTGCCCTCCTCTTCGGTATGGCCGCTATGGTACCGTCTTTGCGTCGCGAATGGACGAGGTCGCAGCATCACCCCCGACGGTCTCGACCCCGAGCACCTCGACCACCTCGGCTGCTGCGAGGTCGCTTCTGTCCGTGGGGGAAATCATCGCCTCGCGCTTCGAGATCGTGGCCCTCGCGGACTGGGGGGGCATGGGAGCGGTGTACCGCGCGCGTGACCGGCATTCCGGGGGCGAGGTTGCGCTCAAGCTCTTGCTCGACGAATCGAGCGAGGAACGCTTCGCGCGCGAGGCACGCGTTCTGGCCGACCTCCGGCACCCCGGCATCGTGCGGTACGTGGCGCACGGCAAGACCGAGGTGGGCTCGCTCTACCTGGCCATGGAGTGGCTCGACGGCATCGACCTGCGCGCGCGTCTGGCCATGGGGCCCCTGTCCGTGCGCGACGCCCTGGCGCTGGTCCGGGGTGCGGCGCAGGCGCTGGGCGTGGCGCACGCGCGCGGAATCGTCCACCGCGACATCAACCCGCGAAACCTCTTTCTGGTGGGCGGCAACGTCTTCGACGTGAGGGTGCTGGACTTCGGCATCGCGCGTCCGCTGCGCGCCACCTTCGGCATGACCCTGCCCGGGGTGTACCTGGGGACGCCAGGGTACATGGCGCCCGAGCAGGCGCGCGGCAACGAGGACGTCGATGCACGGGCCGACGTCTTTGCGCTGGGGTGCGTCCTCTACGAGTGTCTCACCGGCAGGGCCGCCTTCGCGGCCGACAACCTGATGGCCCTGCTCGGCAAGGTGCTCTTCGAGGACGCGCCCCGTCTGCGCGCGCGCGCCGAGTTCCCCGCGGCGGTGGACGACCTGGTGGCGCGCATGCTGTCCAAGGAGGCCAGCCGTCGCCCGGCCGACGCATCCGCCGCGGCCGTCGCGCTGGCGGCGCTCGAGGACGAGGTGCGCGACGATCCGGCCAGCGCGCTGCCCTCGGTCGAAGCCGAGCCGCGGTCCATCACCGACGTCGAGCAGCGGCTGGTGTGCGTGGTCATGGCCGCGGCGGCGCCGGGGTCGGCGCCCATCCCGCGCGACGGAGGGACGCTCGCCTCCGCCGGCACCGAGTCCTCCCGACACGGTTCGTCGATCGCGCGCTTCGGAGCCAAGGTCGAGCGTCTCGCCGACGGCTCCCTGGTGGCCACGCTCCTCGGCGCCGGCGACGCCACCGATCACGCCGCCCACGCCGCCCGCTTTGCGCTCGCCCTGCGCGAGATGATGCCCGACGCGCCCATCGTCCTCGCCACCGGTCGCGGCGTGGTGACCGGCAGGTTCCCGGTAGGCGAGGTGCTCGATCGCGCGTCGCGCCTGCTCCTGGAGTGGAACCCGCCCGACCCGGCGCGCACCGGGCCGGTGCGCATCGACGAGGTGACCGCCGCGCTGCTCGATCTGCGCTTCGACGTGGTGGACGACGGCCGGACCGCGGAGCTGCGAGGCTCCCGGGAGTCGCACGACGTGGCGCGATCGGTGCTCGGCAGGCCGACGTCGTGCGTGGGACGCGAGCGCGATCTGCGCACGCTGGAGGCGACCTTCGACGAGTGCGTCGACGAATCGGCGGCGCGCGTGGTCCTGGTGACCGGTCCGGCCGGTCTGGGTAAGACGCGCCTGCGTCGCGAGTTCCTGCGCCGGGTTCGCCGGCGGGACGGCGAGCTGGAGGTCCTCATGGGACGCGCCGATCCCATGAGCGCGGGCGCCCCTTTCGCCATGATCGCGCAGACGGTCACCGGCGCGGCGGGCGTGGCGGACGGCGAGCCGCTCGCCGCACGACGCCAGAAGCTCGAGGCCCGCGTCTCGCGCCGCGTCCCCGAGAGGGAGCGGGTCCGGGTGACGGAGTTCCTGGGAGAGCTGGTGGGCGCGCCCTTTCCCGAGAGCGAGAGCCTCCAGCTGCGCGCGGCCCGTCAGGATCCGGTGCTGCGCGGCGATCAGATGCGTCGCGCCTACGAGGACTGGATCCGCGCGGAGAGCGCGCATCACCCGGTGGTGATCGTCCTCGAGGATTTGCACTGGGGCGACTTGCCGACGGTGAAGGTGATCGACGCGCTGCTGCGCAACCTCGCCGGCTCGCCGCTGATGGTCCTCGCCTCGGCCCGCCCCGAAGTGCACGAGCTCTTCCCGGTCATGTGGAACCAGCGTGGCGTCGTCGAGCTGCGCCTGTCGGAGCTGACCCCGAAGGCGGGCGAAAAGCTGGTGCGCGAGGTGCTGGGAGAGCTGGTGCCGGAGGCGACGGTGCGGCGCCTGGTGGAGGCGGCGGGCGGCAACCCGTTCTGCCTGGAGGAGCTCATTCGCGGCGAGGCGGAGGGCAAGCGCGACGCGCCCGGCTCGGTGCTGGCGGTGGTCACCGCGCGCATCGACCGGCTGGAGGCCGGGGCACGGCGGGCGCTGAGGGCGGCCAGCGTGTTCGGGCAGCAGTTCTGGCGAGGGGCGGTGGTCACGTTGCTCGGGGCGCAGCGCGCATCGGAGACCGCGCGATGGCTGGATCACCTGGTCGAGCGCGAGGTGATCGTGAAACGGGGGCGGGGAAAGTTCCCGGGCGAGGAGGAGTACACCTTCCGTCACGCGCTGGTGCGCGAGGCGGCGTACGCCATGCTGGTGGGCGAAGACCGCGTCCTCGGCCACCGGCTCGCCGCCGCCTGGCTGGAGGAAGCGGGGGAGCGCGACGCGCTGACGCTCGCGGAACACTTCGATCGCGGTCAGGCCCCCGAGGGAGCGGTGGTCTGGTACCAGCGGGCGGCGGAGCAGGCCCTGGAGGGCAACGATCTCGACGCCGCCATCGCGCGCGGACAGCGCGCCATCGGTCTCGGCGCGGAGGGCCCCGCCCTGGCATCGCTCCTGCAAATCCAGGCGGAGGCGTACAAGTGGCGAGGGGCCAACGCGGAGGCCGCCTCGGCCGGACGCAAGGCCCTGGCCGCCGCTCCGAGCGGGAGCGAGACGTGGTTCTCGGCGGCGGGCGAGGTGGTCGCGGCCAGCGGCAAGCTGGGCGATCGCGCCGCGCTCGCGGACGTGGCAGAGGGGCTTCTGGCGCTCCCCTCGGGGGCCGGCGGGACGGCGCAGACCGTGGCCACGGCCCGCGCCGCCACACAGCTCGCGCTGGGCGGGCAGATGGACGTCGCGGTGAAGCTCCTTGCCCGGCTCGGATCCGGCTCCAGCGCGGCGAGCGATCCGGCGGTCGCCGGGTGGGTCCTCGAGGCCCGCGCCATCGCGGCCGGCGCAGGCGGCGATCCGGGGTCGCGCGTCCGTCTGGCAGAAGCTGCCGCGGAGAGCTTCGACGCGGCCGGCGACCTGCGCAACGCCTGTCTGCAGAGGGTGAGCGTCGGCTACGCCTACAACGAGATCGGCGCCTACGCCGAGGCCGAGAAGGCGCTGCGTGGGGCCATCGGCGTGGCCGAGCGCATGGGCCTGGACAACGCCGCCGGCACGGCGCGGGCGCAGCTCGGCCGGACGCTGGGTCGGCGCGGCAGGCTCGAGGAGGCGCGCGTCGTGCTAGCGAGCGCCATCGAGACGCTCCGCGGGCAGAAGAACATGCGCCTCGCCGCGGTGGCCACGCAGTACCTGGCGTGGGTGCTGGCCGCGCAAGGCGACGCCGAGGGGGCGGAACGGGAGGCTCGCAGCGCCGTGGCCGGGCTGGCCGGCGCGAACGCCATGCTGGGCGACGCGCTGGCGATGCTGTCGTCGGCCCAGCTCGCGCGCGGCGCGGTCGCGGAGGCGAGGGAGACCGCTGCCGGCGGCATGGCGGCGCTCGACGCGGCGGGCAAGACCGCGGTGGGCGAGGCAGCGATCCGCCTGGCCCACATCCAGGCGCTCCTCGCCGGCGGGGACAGCGACGGGGCGAGGGCGGCGCTGGCGACGGCCAAGGAGCGCATCCTCGCCCGCGCCAGGACCATCCACGACCCGCACCTGAGGCAGGCCTTCCTCGAGGGCGTGGCCGAGAACGCCACCACGGCAAAGCTCTCCTTGGCCTGAAGACCGCGCACCCCTGGCCTGAAGACCGCGCACCCCTGGCCTGAAGACCGCGCACCCCTGGCCTGAAGACCGCGCACCCCTGGCCTGAAGACCGCGCACCCCTGGCCTGAAGACCGCGC
>Ga0302326_10021257_pt1 | contig 13316 bp, 10 predicted proteins | sample Palsa_T0_3_FD_202264 | JGI IMG/M metagenome (GOLD analysis project Ga0302326, IMG submission 202264) | Peat permafrost microbial communities from Stordalen Mire near Abisko, Sweden - Palsa_T0_3 | ecosystem: Environmental > Terrestrial > Soil > Palsa > Peat permafrost | place: Sweden: Abisko... | reverse complement strand
GGTCATGTCGACCGAAGTGCCCGCCGGGGTGTACCTGCTTGACGTGCGCGAAGACGACGAGTGGGCAGCCGGGCACGCCCCCGACGCCGTGCACATCCCCGTCGGCGCGCTTTCCGAGCGGGCGGCGGAGATCCCGCAGGACGGTGAGGTCTACGTGATCTGCCGGTCCGGCGCCCGCTCCGCCTACGCCGCCCAGCAGCTGTCGGTGGCCGGCTGGAAGACCATCAACGTGGCCGACGGAATGACCGGCTGGGCCGTCGCCGGCCGCCCCATGATCAGCGAGACCGGCGCCGAGCCCTACGTCGCCTAGCCATAGGCTCGATATGGCGCGCATGACTGACTAGTCATGTGACTAGTCTCGCACGTCCTGGATTGATGCGCGTGGGCTCGCGGGTCTTGCAGGCAGAGCCCGAAAACCCGCCCAGCCCGCTGGAGCTCACCTCTTAGGGCGTTAGTTGCACGGGACAAACCGGTCATTCGAAACAAAACGGCACGGCGGGGCGTGCAACTAACGCCCTAAGGCGCTTTCTGCGGGTTGATCAGTGTGACCGGGCGCATCGGGCGCACGACGACAGGGTCGACCGACTTGGGCGACGAGATGCTCAAGCTCGCGTAAGCACGAGCGCCGTCATCGGGAAGAGTCGGCCAACTTTCCTGCGGCGGCCAGGACTGCGTCAGCGAGCCGACCGGCGAGGCTACAGCTTCAGGTCCCGCTGACGGCGGCGGCTACCGGGCGAGTGCGTTCTTGGCGATGAGCGCGGTGGCGGTGTCGGTGATCGTCTGTTCGGTGGGGCGGGGATGCCAGCCGAGCTGGGTGCGTGCCTTGCTGCTGTCGACCAGCCTGGTGCGGCCGAGCTCGGGGCGCAGCATCGCCAGCTGCGGGTTGCGCCGCGCGAGCAGCTTGACGACTATGTCGGGCATGGTGCGCACGGGCACCTTCGCGGCTTCGTCCGGGAGCTTTTCGCGCAGGATGCGGGCGATCTGGCGGTACCACAGGAAGGTACCAGAACCGAGGAAGCGCTGGCCTGCGGCGGCCGGGCTGGTCAGGGCGAGAATGTGAAGTTCGGCGATATCGCGCACGTCGACGATGTTCCAGCCTATGTTCGGCAGGGCGGGAATCTCGCGCGCGAGCAGGCGGCGGATGATCTCGACCGTTCCTGGCCCGGTTCCGCCGGTGAGTCTCGCCGCCGACAAGCTCCAGAGCATGGGACTCGTCGCCCGTCAGCCTCATCCCGCCGACGGCCGCAAGCGCACCCTGGCCCTCACCGAGCAAGGACACGAACTGTGGGAGGCGCTCAGAACGCGGCTGCACGCCTCCGGGCTGTTCGCCGGTCTCGACGCGCAGGAACAGGACGCCTTGCTCGCGCTGCTGACGAAAATGCGAAACCGGCAACGCCCGTAGCCGATCCCTGACTGGCCACCAGGGGCCGCGTCCCGTTCGATTTGGCCCAGCGAGGCGCCTCCTCGGCATCCCATTGATCGCTCGGTAAATTAGGGTAATTTGCTGTGAATTAAGCCTCATCGGCGCGAAAAGAAAGACGAGATCGACACCGCCCTCGGCGTTGAACCCGCCGACAGCGCGACTGGAGCGGATTGCTGGTCTCCTCCCCCGCATCAAATCGTGCCGTCTATACTGTGACCGCGTGCGTCGCCTGCACAACGCCGGTTTTGGGAGCATAGAAGCTGTATCTAATCTCTGCCTTGAGCGACGGGAATTAGGCTAAGGAGGTGATGGAGTATGCGCGTGACGGTCGTGCGCCCGGGTGATTTGGGTCCGAGCGAGGCGAGCCTGTGGGCCCGTTTTCAGAAATCGTCCCCTGAGTTGCGGAATCCCTTTTTCTCCCTGACCTTCGCGCAGGCGGTGGGCAGGCACAGGCCGAATTCCCGAGTCGCGGTGGTGGAGGCCGACGGCGCCATAAAGGCGTTCCTGCCGTTCGACCTCGGTCCGCAGCGGATCGGCCTGCCGATCGGCGACCCCATGATCAACCTGCAGGGATTCGTCAGCGCTGGCGCGACCATCGACGCGAGGCAGGTCATTCGCAAGGCGGGCTTGCGCGGCTGGCGCTACACGGCTGCTCCCGCGGACCAGCCCGCGCTGGCAGCGCACCATTATGCGGGGACGCTGGCCGAGGCGCCGATCATCGATCTGAGCGACGGATACACGTCCTACTACGTCAGCCGGAGCAGGAAGTTCACAGCTGATTTCGGACAGCAATGGCGCTCACTGGAACGCCGTGTCGGCCCAGTGTCCCTGGAATGGGGGACCGCCGCGCCAGACCACACCCACCAGCTCATCGAGTGGAAGACGGCTAAGTACGACGGCGCACGTCAAACGTTCTCCGATCGAGCCACGCGTAACATCGTCGAGGAACTCGTCGTGACATCGAGCGAGGACTGCGGCGGACTGGTAGCCATTCTGCGGGCAGGGGATCGGATAGTTGCTATCAGCGCCAGCTTGATATGCCCGGGCGTGCTCAGCGGATGGTTCACCGGATACGACCACGACCTGGCAAAATTCTCACCGGGCAAGCTGGCCATGCTCGCCACCGCTGAGGAGGCCGCGCGACGAGACATCACGCGGTTCGAACTCGGTGCTGGCCAGGACTCCTATAAGAGCCGGATAGCGAACGCTTCCTACGCCGTCGCCGGCGGTGCCGTCTGGGTGATCCCCGGAGAGCGCGCGGTGCGCGGACTCTACCGGCGGCTCCACCTTGAGCGCGAAGTGCGACCTGACGTGGCCGATAGAGCGGCCACAGCGTCATCCGATTAGCGCTGTCACCCTGTCCCCCTTATCTGCTGGCGACTACGCATGATGGTCCGACGAGGCAAATGCCATATGGGCACCGCCACGACCGGGAGCATGCCGAATCGCGGCTGCCGCTGTACGCCACGCAGCGATCGGCCGACGGACAGGCCGCGGCGCTCCCAGTGCGGCCACGCGGCGCGCAGCCCGCGGTGTCGGATGCCGCGATATAGGGACACCAGGTAGTTGATGCTCCGCAGGTCCGATGTGCAATAAGGCGTCAAGCAGGTCCAACCCCACGGGACACAGATGTCTTCAGACCAGACCGGGTCGGTAGACTCCTTGGCGTAAGTGATCTCGGCCGGGGAGAGTGGCCGAAGCAGAAACTCCTGGCGAGCCTTGACTTCGTGTCCGACGACCTTTCCACTGCGCACGACCGCAGGCCACGGAATCGGTGCAACCGTGGGCAAAGGATGGATGAATACTTGTAGCCCGTGGTTGAGGTATTTGAGCGCGTGTGCCGTCTCGCTGTCACTGAATCGCATATCGCGAGCACGCCATCGGGCCATGTCATAGAGTCCAGTGTCGGTTAGTCCATACCTGGAGAGAAGTATTAGCTTCGGCTTGACGTAATCCAAAAGATCGGAGAGGCGGAATGTCATGGAAGGTACCTGCATTGAAATATTGACGCATTTCTGATATTCAGCGAATATTTCCCGCGCGCGCACCATGATACACTCGTCCCACCAGAGCATCTGCATGTCGTGCTGCATTATATGGACGTAGTCGTACCCTTGTTCAAGCGCGTAGATCATGACCTCGTTGTATGCGTCATAGAGGCCGCCGACCTTGGTGTTGCGCGAGAGGTCGTTGGTGCTGCGGAGCATGAGTCGAACGCGGGGATGAGCATTCGCGAGCACCTGGAGCCGCCGGATGAGGCTTGATTCATTGCTCGCGTTATCGACAACGAGAATATCATCGTTTGTCGTCATGCGCAGGACGGAATTGATCGCGTTCTCAAAGTAAATCGGAAATTTGTGTCCTACAATCACATGTAGTAGGCGGTATGTAGCGGTTGTGGCGGCGCCATCCCGCATCTTTAGCACCTTCCTGCCCATCGGCGCCTAGCCAAACGCGAGCACGTAAGCGATCGTAGCGTTTGGAATGGCCGAACCCAGTGGAGCTACTCCGTCGGTACGGTTGTCAAAGTAGCTTTCGAAAGAGAAATTTTCATCATTAAACATCTGTCCCATGTCGGTGACATAGGTCGGATCGTCAGGCATGCCGGTAAGAAGGCCCCATTCGGGGAAGCTCAGCGGCTTTCCGTTGGCCACCGCAAAGGCCTCGATATTCGCGAGACTGGGGAAATTGTTATCGCCCGCACTGTCGGAACTGTCGGTGTGGTACGCTGCCCACCCTTCCTGCGACACCGACTTGAGCGTGTCACAATCTATATCGTAAGCGTCCACCCCGATAATATTCACATAAGAATTGCCTGGATACCATTCGCTCAGTGGAAGGTCGAAGCTGCAGACGTTCGGATTCCAGACGAAGAGGAAATGCGCTCCTGATACTGCGCGCATGGCGGCCACCTCATTGTCATAGCACGTAGCCCAAGCGTTCATTTCAGGGGCAGTCGACCCGACATAGTCGTCTTCCCAATTTCCATTAGCCTCAACGCCGAGGCGTATGACAATGTTTCCGGCACCATACGATACGAGATTCTTGGCCAGTGCCGTCGCGTACTGGTCGTAGTTGCCACTGGCGCACGGCTGCTCCCAGGTTAGCGGATCATTATTGTCAGAGACTGACTGCGGTATGAGGTCCATGCCCACGACAACCTGGTGCGTGGGACTCTCGGCCAGCCACGCATTCCAGCCGTCAGAAGGAGTTGAGAACATCCACGGGGTCTCCCAGGCGCCCCAGGTCGAAGTAGGATCCCCGAATACCGACAAACAATTGTAGGTTACTCCGGTCAAGTCGCCTACCGCCGTAATCATCGATTGGCTGAGTACCCCGTCAGGAAATCCCAAGGTAATGCAATGAGCCTTTGAGTCTCCAGCCGTAATTGTGGCACCTGGCGCTCCGTTGGCTGGCATCAGAAGCATGGGTATGCCCAATACGACGAGAATGCCGGCAAAAAACGGCAACGGACGGCGACCCACGCGAGATAGACCGGCCCAGGCGCCCTCCACGATTGGCCGTAGGTCGGCGGAGCTGGCTTCCATCGGCGTGCTCGTCTCCTTTAGTAACTAACCCGTCGCTGTCAGTGCGCGAAGACACACTACGGGAGAGGGATGCGCGAAGAGTGGCTTTGGTTCAAGTTGGCGCGGCCGCGTTCGGTTCGCGCTGATGTCGCGGCCTGAAATTCCCGAATTGCACATCTTCGGAACGAGCGACTCGTGGTTCCGCTTCACCCGGCCGGTGGACATAGCCATAGCCGAGCACGGCCGTTATTCGGCTGAAGGAGAATGTCCCGACTCGGACGGATTGAAGGGTCAGCGCGAAAAAAGATCGTCACTGGCCGGATATAGATCCAAATAGGTTGGGCGGCGACGCGTTCAATTGTCCCCATCTTCCTTTCTGGAAGGGATCAGATGCAAGTCGTTAGACCGCGTGCGGAGGTTCGTCCGCCAAAGCGCCTTGTCTGTCGTAAGCTAGCTACCCTGCGGTAGCTACCGACCTCTGGGTGGGCATCGATAGGCAACACCTGAGAACCCTCCGGCCGTTGCCGCATGGGGTTACGAATTCCGCGAAGGGCTGGGGGCGAGGAATGTCGGTTACTCAGGATGTCCGGAAAGTGCTGATCTCAAGCGATTTGCCGTCTTTCGATCGCAGATCGATCACCGAATTTGCCATTGCCGACAGAACACTCACCGCGATTCGCGAAATTTCCGAGATGAGCTGAGTCATGCCCGCTTCCTTGTCACAGCTACTAGTCAAGGCACGAACCCTAGTCAGCGAACCGCTTTACCGCGGGACGCTGCTGCTGCTGATAAACTCCGGCCTGCTCTCAGTCCTCGGCTTCGCGTTCTGGGCACTGGCAGCCCGAGAATATCCGGCTAGCACGATCGGTTCCTTTTCCGGTCTATACGCCGGGATTGGCCTCCTCTCCGCTATCGCTTCGCTCGGACTCCAGAACCTCGTTACCCGTCACATCGCGAGCAGCGACAGCCAGCGGGGGCTGATGCTGCTCGTCATAGGGTCCATTACCTTGCTCGGCGGCACGCTGTGCGCGGTCGTGGTGCTGGCCGTTGGCCCACACCTGCCGGCTTCCCTGCACTTGCAGGCACATGGACAGTCGATCGCCTTGTTCACCGCACTCGTCGTCACCAGCTCGCTGTGTGGTGTGCTGAACGCAGGGCTCGTCGCAGTTCGGGCACCGTCGGCAGTGCTATGGACGAACTTGGTCGGCGCGGTTGCCCGGCTTGTCGCATTGGTCGCCCTCGCGTCGCTCCACTCGTACGGCCTGCTCCTGTCATACGGGCTGGGCTTGTTCCTCTCCACCATACTCAGCGTCCCGCCGCTCGTCGCTAAGACTTCCAGGGGACATGGAGTAGAGGAAGCGGTGACCGCCGTTCGGAACTACCTGACGACCACGGTCCAAAGTTATATCGCGACTATTTTCGGGATCGTCCCCAGTTCCGTCGTCCCTTTGATCATCATTGCTGAACTTGGCGCCGCGCGGACCGCATCGTTCTCGGTGGCGGCCCTCATAGCAGGATCTCTGAATATCATCCCGTCGACGACGGCGCAGGTGTTTTTCGCCGAGGTGTCTCGCCGCCGCGAGACCATGACCGAGCAGCTCCGTAAGGCCATCAAGGCCATTTACTCGATAATGATCCCACTCTTGCTGCTGATCCTGTTTGCCGCGCCTTTCATCCTGCGAGTATTCGGCTCAAGCTATGCCGAACAAGGAACGAGCGTATTGCGCGTCCTTTCGCTGACGTCACTCTTTTCAGCCGGGAATTACCTGGTCGACTCGATGCTCATCGCGAGAGACCGGGGCGGGGCCTACCTCTTCATGAACGCCGCCAACGCGGTCTTTGTCCTCGTCTGTGTTAGCGCTTTGCTGAGTCGAGGAATCACCGGCGCAGCTATCGGATGGGCGATTTCGCAAGTCGCATCGCTATTGCTAGGACTCGCGGTGATGGCCACGGGCAGGTCCGGGCGGCACCGGCGCAGAGCCCTAGACGCCACCTCTGCCGTGGCGGAGGAGGAGATCCGCGCTCAGCCGAGCAGCCACGCGGCGGCTTCAACCGATACCGTCGCGGTCTTGTCGCAGCGGCGCGGCGTCTCAGACATCGAGCGGTGGTTCGCCATCTACGCCCGGCTGTACCAGGCGCGACCTCACCCCTTCTGTAATTCCCGCAGTGGCCTCGGTGGTGGCCGCCCCAACCACGGTCGTAATTTTGGGTGAGTGGAAATGTCCTGGCCTGGACGGATTGACCCGTGGTCGGGGGAAGATCATCGATGGCTAGATATAGATCCAAATAGGATCGTCGGTGGCGCGTTCAAGTTGAGCCCAACTCCCTTTCGGGAAGGATTAGCAAAAAGTCGTTGGTCTGCCCGCAGCGGTTCGTCGGTAAAAGCGCCGTATCCGTCGTAGACTAACTACCTGCGGTAGCTGCCGACCTCTGGGTGGGCATCGATAGGCAACACCCGAGAACCCTCTGGCCGCTGCCGCATGGGGTTACGAATTCCGCGAAGGGTTGGGGGCGAGGAATGTCGGTTACTCGGCATGTCCGGGAAGTGCAGATTTCAAGCGATTTGCCATCTTTCGAATATAGGACGAGCAACGTCGATGAGCGGACTGTCGACGCTGAGCAACCTGACTTCGTGGGGCCTGGAGTCAGGTTATGAAAGGTCATTGGCCTCTGCTATCGGTTGTCGCAGCGGTATTGGCCTGCGTCGGTCTGGCGCAGACCCAGCCGGGACATGTGCTGCTCCGCGACACCGGACTCTACGAGACGCCCGCCGTCTACACGGAGTTGGCCTTTAACGACCCGGGGGCGCTACCAAACGCCCTGGAGAAGCCGAACGGCACCGTCAAGGTGTCGTTCGGCATCCATAACGTCTCGTACGCCGCGCGATCGTACCGGTGGTCCATCCGATTGGTGCAGGCCGGTAAGAATCGGGTCGAGGCGAGCGGCGCCGCGCAAACGCCCGCACAGGGCCGCGCCGGGGTCACCCGGTCGGTAGCCGCCGCATGCGTTGGCGGTCGCCTTCAGGTAGTTGTCCGGCTGGCTAGCCCCGCGGAGTCGATCAGCTTCTGGGTCACGTGCCCACCAACAGCGGCCAAGGAGCGGGCCAAGAAGGATCGTCCCAATGTCGGCTGACCTCAGCGTCGTCATCTGCTCGCTCAACGGCGCCGCAGGGGTGGATCGCTGCCTGCGCGCCCTGGCGGCGCAGAAGGACGTCGAACTCCAGATCATCGTCGTTGACGACGGATCAACCGACGACACGAGCGACGTCGCCAGAGAGCACTGCGTGACCGTATTTCGCCATGAGGCCAACTGCGGTCTTTCCAGCGCGCGAAACACAGGCATCCGGGCGGCCACGGCCCCCGTTGTGGCATTCCTCGACGACGACTGCGAACCCGAACCGGAATGGGCGAGAGAACTGCTCGAGGCCTACTCCGGCGGCGTCGTCGGTGTCGGAGGTCCTCTCGTCCCCGCTCTATCAGAGAGCTACATGCTCGGCTTTCTTCAGCGCAACAACCCGCTTGTCCCGGCTGAAATGAATCTCGCGCACAGTGAGAAGCTGCTGTACCGGCTTTACCTCTATGTGCTCAGGCAGTGGGCGCCGGAGCAACCGCATGATATGCGCGAGGTCTACTCGCTGGTCGGCGCCAACATGTCATTCCCGCGCGACGTGGCCGCCGAGATCGGATTCGATGAGCGGTTCCGATTTGGCGCCGACGACCTTGACTTCTGTCTTCAGCTGCGTCGCGGATTCCCTCGTGGCCGCCTGGTCGTGACGCCGAGCGCCGTAGTGCGGCATCACTTCGACCCAGGCCTGCGCGACACTCTGCGGCGTAGCCGCGCTTATGGGCGTGGCTGCGCCATGCTTTACCTTAAGCGGCCGACGATGCGGCCGACGATCTTCCCTGCGCCCGTGCTCGTATGCGCTCTGCTTGCCGCGTCCATCTTTGTGCCGTTCCTACTCGTGGTGGCTGCTGCGCTGCCGCAGCTCTTGTACCCTGCCGGGCCGCGGCTCGCGGTGACGAGCAGACGACCAGCCTGCCTGCTTGACCCCTACGTGCGGCTCGCGCAGGAGACGTATGGGAACATCGGCTACCTGCAGGGCCTATGGCGATACCGCGGGTTCGTGCCTGAGCCCGCCGCCTCGACGGCACGACATCGACAGGAAACGACGGCCGCGAGACCACTGCGATGACCGGCACGCGAGGAGCGGTCAGCGCTCGAGGTCTATCGCCGAGCGGATGGCGACTGGAAGCGGGAGAGAAGCCTTCCCGTCGGCTCACGGTTCAAGTAGCAGGGCTCGCGGCACTCGCCCTGCTCACGCCGTTGCACGCGGCCTGGGCCGTTCAGTTGCTGATGGTGCCAGTGTTGCTCATCATCCCAGGCGTTGTTCTGCTGCGGGCGCTACGCGTGCCTGGAACGGCCATCGCGGCCTGCCCCATTTATGTTCCGGCCGCGTCAATCCTCGTGCTGACAGGCTCTGGCCTCGTCATCGACCTTCTCGGGCCGGTCGTTGGAATCTCTGCCCCGCTACGGGCCGCGCCGTTGCTCATCACGCTTGAGATCGTTTGCCTTGGTCTGCTGCTTAGCGGGCTGAACGCCGCCCCGGACACCCAGATCCCCTGGGGTGCGCTCAAACGGCCAGTCGCTCTCCTGTGGCCGCTTACGCTGCCCTTGGTGGGAGCCGCCGGAGCGCTACGGCTGAACAGCGGCCACAGCAACGCGGTAGCGCTCATCGCGATCGTCTTGGTAATTATCACGCTGATCGCGGCATTCCTGCGCGCGTACGCGCATGACGATGCCCTGCTCGTTGTCATCCTTTTCGCCGCTGGCCTCGCACTAATGTGGTCGTTTTCGCTCCGCGGCGATCTCGTCTACGGATTCGACATCTCCAGTGAATACTATTCACTGAACCAAACAGTGACGGGAGGCGTCTGGCACATCTCCCACCCCAACGACGCGTACGGCGCCATGCTGAGTCTGACCGTCTTGCCCGCAGCGTTGCATGAACTGTCTGGCGTGCAGACACTGCTTATCTTCAAGGTCGTCTACCCCATTGTCGCAGCTCTGTTCCCAGTAGGGATTTTCTGCCTCGGCCGTCGATTTATCTCAGGCCGTTGGGCATTCATGGCGGCAGCTCTTGTGATCATGCAGCAGACGTTTTTCGAGCAGATGCCTGCGTTGGCGAGACAGGAAATCGGAACGCTTTTGTTCACCGCCCTCATCGCGCTGCTGCTCGACACCACGGAGTCAAAACGCAGTCCCGGTCGGTGGATCTTCGTGTGCCTGCTGAGCTTGGGTATGGTTGTATCCCACTATTCAACGACCTACCTGGCCATTCCACTGTTTGCGCTGGCCGCCGCGCTGCAATGGATATTTTCTTGGTTTCGACCCATCCCTCGCATGAGTGGTGTTCTACTGCTCGCCTTCGGCGTCTCGCTAGCAGGAGCGATAGTGTGGTACGGCCCCGTCACCCACTCTGCCTCGAATTTGTCACAGTTCGAGCAGAGCGCCGATGCCAAAGGCGTTAGCATACTCCCGAACAAGGGCGGGAGCGCGCTATCCACCTATCTTCAAGGCGAGGATACCCAGGAGCTGTCGCCCGCTCAGTATCAGATCTATATCAAAAAGTACTATCAAACAACGTATCCATTCGTCACCCCGCTGCCCGCTGCCAGCGACCCGCAGTATGACCTAACAATCGCTAGCGATCCCACGCCGCCTGTCAAAATTGAATCATTGTCAAGTGGCATCAATCTCGCGGATCTACTCGTGCAGCAAGCGACTAATCTGCTGGCCGGAATCACCGCACTGATGCTCGCATTGCGCAGGAGGGTGCCAGCCGTTGCCCGCGAGATTGCCTTGGTCGGCCTCGCCAGCATGGTCATGCTCATCTTGGTCCGGATCAGCGGGACCATAGCGGAGGAATACAATCCGACGCGCGCCTTCATGCAATTGATGATCGTCCTTGCTCTCTCCATCTCCTGGTTTTTCGAGTGGCTCCAAATCAAATTTAGCTGGGCCCGGCCCTGGATCCTCATTGCCTGCTCGGCTTCGCTTGGCGTATTCCTTGTCGGCACCACCGGATTTAGCAATGCATTCCTGGGCGGCGGTACAGCCTCGAATCTGGCCAACAGCTATACGGACTATCAGCGGTTTGTCGCCACCACGCAAGATCTCGCCGCTGGTGCGTGGGTCCTAAGAGAAGCTCCGGCCGACCAGGTGATCGAAACAGACCGGTACGGGGAACTCCGGCTGGTAACGATGGCCGGCCAGCGTCCGGGGATACTCAGTGACATCACCCCGGAAACGACCGACCAGCATGCGTGGGTTTACGCCACCCGCGCGAATATCATAGATAACGTCGTGCAATCAGAAACCGGGAATTACGCGGCGTCTTACGCGTTCCCGAAGCTCTTTCTCGAGTCCAATTTCAACGTCGTTTACACGAACGGCACATCAGAGGTGTTTCATCGATGATCTCTGTCGTTATCATCAGTAAGGACGAGGCGAGCCTCGACGATACGCTGGCCGGCGTCTCCAGCCAGGTCGCCGGACTGGACGAGCCGGGCGAGGTCGTGGTCGTTGATGCGTCAGCAGGGCGCCTTGACCGTATCCGGCAGCGCCATGAGGCGCAGGTGCGGTGGATCGACTTCAAGCCCCCGGCAGGCGTCCCTGTTTCCATCCCGCACCAGCGGAACGTCGGCGTCCGTGCGGCTATTGGCGACATCATCGTGTTCACCGACGCCGGGTGCCTGCCAGACGACGGATGGCTTGAGCGGATGGCGACCCCACTGCGCCAATGCGAGAACGCTGTAGCGGGGACGTCACGCGACCTGTCGGGCGCGCTGGCGTTCCCGACCGCGCATGTGCGGCGGGTGGAGCACGCCGGGGACGGCAGTTACCTCGTCGAGTGCCCGACACTCAACTTTGGCTTCCGCCGCGGGGCGTTCGATGCGCTCGGCGGCTTCGATGAGCGCTTCGCGTACGGCTCCGATGTGGACTTCACCTGGCGCCTGAACGACGCGGGCTACAGAGTGCTGCACGTCCCCGAAGCTTCCCTGCGACACGACTACGGCCCGTCACGGCGCCGGAATCGCCGTTCCTACGTGTACGGCAAGGCTCGGGCCCGGCTCTACCGTAAACATCGCGCCCGGCGCAGGAGCATCCTCCGCAGCGACCCGATCGCTGTCGTCTACCCGCTGTTCCTGCTGGGCCTGCCGCTCACCTTGATCTTTCCCTGGTACCCGCTGCTGCTGCTCATCCCGGCCTGGCGGAATCGATCTGACCGGGTGATCCGGGTACTTGTCGATCACCTGTGGTTCGGGGCCGGGGTCTTGGCCGAGTTGGCGAGACGATGAGAATCCTGGTGCTGCCGCGCAATAGCGCCAATCCCTATCAGGAATTGCTGTACCGGGAATTGCGTCACCGGAGCGTGGACGTCACCTACATCGGGTCGCCCACGCCTTCGCACACGCTGAATCAGCTACTCCTGCCCGTTGAGCTGGTGGTCAGACGGCTGGCCGGAGCGCACTTGGTCCACTTGCACTGGGTCTACGACTTCGCCCTGTATGGTTCGGGCCGCTCTCGGCTACTCGGACGGGCCGCGCAGCTGTGGTTCGGCTTTTGGCTGTGGACGCTGCGGGTGGTCGGGCTGCGGCTGGTGTGGACGGCGCACAACGTGCTTCCCCTGCAGCAGGTGTTCTCCGATGACCCGCAGGCGCGACGGCAGCTGGTCAGTAAGTGCGATCTTGTTATCGCGCATTCCCGGGCGACGGTTGAGGAACTAGCGGCGCTCGGCGTAGTCCCGAGATCGACTGTCGTGATCCCGCACGGACCGTTTACGCCGGCCAGCCAGCCGGGGACGCCGCGCGCGTCTAGGGACCGAGGCAGTTCGCGGCGGCTGCTGTTCTTCGGGAACATCCGAGAGTACAAGGGCGTCGATGACCTGCTGGTCGCGTTCGCGGCGCTGCCGCCCGATCTCGACGTGCGACTGACCGTCGCGGGACAGTGCGACGAGATGCTCCGGCCAGTGCTCGCCGAACTGGCCGGACGCTCACCAGGACGCGTTGAACTTTGCCTTGAGCGTCTTCCCGACGAGGAGCTGACGCGGCTGCTGGCAGAGGCCGATGTGGCCGTCCTGCCCTTCCGGCGATCTACTACGAGCGGCAGCGCACTGCTGGCCTTGGGTCACGGTCGGCCCATCGTCGTGCCTGATCTTCCGGGCTTGGCCGAACTGCCGGATGAAGCGGTGTTCCGGTACGACGGCACGGTTGCGGGGCTTACCCGCGCGCTGACGGAGGCGATTGTGGCCGACTCCGTGACGCTCGACCGCATGGCGGCCGCCGCGGATGCGTACTGTGCCGCGA
>Ga0302326_10021254_pt1 | contig 13316 bp, 10 predicted proteins | sample Palsa_T0_3_FD_202264 | JGI IMG/M metagenome (GOLD analysis project Ga0302326, IMG submission 202264) | Peat permafrost microbial communities from Stordalen Mire near Abisko, Sweden - Palsa_T0_3 | ecosystem: Environmental > Terrestrial > Soil > Palsa > Peat permafrost | place: Sweden: Abisko... | reverse complement strand
GTTCTCGGGATAGGCAGAGCGATGGTCGCGGGGCTCGCGATCGAGGGCGTCGCCTACATGCTGCTGCCGATAGCCCGTGGCGCCGGGCCCGTGTCAGTCGCGCTGCTGGTCGCGCAGCAACTGGTCGGCGACGGCGCCGCGACAGTATATTTCATCAATGCTGTCAGCCTGATCCAAACGATCACGCCCGCGCCGATGCTCGGTCGCGTCAACGCGAGCCTGCGCTTCGTCCGCCTTGCCAGCGTGCTCGCCGGTCAGCTCGTCGCAGGACTCGCGGGCGGAATGATTGGGCTTCGGCCGACGATCGCGCTCGGCGCGGCAGGATTGTGGGTCACCGCCGCGCTGCTCGGATTTTCCGAAGTAGGTTCGCTGACCGGGATGGCGGAGCATGCCGCTCCGTTCGCCGCCGGGGCCGACGAATGATCCGACGAAGCCACGGGCCGCAATTTTGCATGCCTGCTGGGCGTTCCCGCGACCCATCTGGTAAGATTCTCGGCGAGACAGAGTGAACCGCAAGCCGATCAAACCCAACGCGCTCAAACTTGGCGACACAGTTGCGGTCGTCGCGCCCGCCGCAGCGATCGAACGCGCACATCTCGAACGCGGCGTGAACGCGCTTGCCGCGATGGGCTACCGGGTTAAAGTCTCGGAGCGCGCGCTCGCGCGTTCGGGAATACTGGCCGGCGACGATCGCGATCGGGCGGACGAGCTTCAGGAATATTTCGCCGACCCCGAGGTCAAGGCGATTTTTTCGGCGCGCGGCGGCTACGGATGTGGCCGGCTGTTGCCGCTCCTCGACTTTAGGGCGATGGCCGCCACGCCGAAAATTTTCATCGGCTTTTCGGACGCCACGTTCCTGCTGAACGCGCTGGTCGATTTCGCGGGGATGATTTCGTTTCACGGGCCCATGGTCGCGATGGATTTTGCGCGAGGACTCAGTCCGCGCGCGCTCGAGCATCTGCAGGGCCTGCTCGGCGGCAGGCTCGACGGCTTCGAGCTCGAGGCGCGCGAGGCGATGCATCCTGGAAGTGCACAGGGCGAGGTTATAGGCGGCTGCCTGTCGGTGCTGGTCGCGACCCTCGGCACGCCGTTCGAACCGCGCTTCGACGGCCGCATCCTGTTCCTCGAAGACACCGGCGAGAAGGCGTATCGAATAGACAGGATGCTCGTGCAGTTGCGGCAAACGGGCGCGCTCGGCCGGGTTGCGGGAATCGTTTTCGGCGCGATTCACGCGATCGACGGCAGCGAGCAGGAGAACCGGATGATCGCCCGCTTTGCCGCCGAGCAGACGGCTGGTCTTGGATGCCCGGTGCTGTACGGCATAGAGGCGGGGCATGGCACCGAGAACTTTACGATCCCGTTCGGGGTTGTGGCGCGAGTCGACTCCGCCGCACGTCGAATTATTTTCACCGAGCCGGCCGTGACGCGGTAGCGGCTTTTTTCGGAGGACGGGCGTTGGGCTGGAGTGAGGTTGAGCAGGCTTTCAATGACGCGGTCGAGGCGCGGGTAATCCCCGGTGCGACGCTGGTCGTGCGCCGCGGCACAGACGTCGCGTTCGAGGGCGCATTCGGATCCAGATCGATCGAGCCGACCCGCTCGCCGGCGAAAATCGAAACAGTTTACGACCTGTCGTCGCTGACCAAGGCGCTGGCCACGACAGTCGCCGTGATGCTCCTCGCGCGCGACGGCAAGTTTCGCCTCGACGATCGTGTCACGCGCTTCTTTCCCAACTTCGGCGTACACGGCAAGACCACCATCACGTTTCGCCATCTGCTGGCTCATTGCTCGGGCTTGCCGGCGTGGCGGCCGTTTTACCATCGAATCGCGGATATCGAAAAAGGCGGCCGCGTCAACTTCATGGCGAGCTACGGTGCCAAGGAGTTCGCCTACGAGGAAATCCATCGCGAGAAACCCGACGCGACGCCCGCCACCAAGGCCATCTACTCGGACCTCGGTTTCATCGTGCTCGGCGAGACGATCGAAAAGGTCTCGAGTGTTGCGCTCAACCGGTTCTGCCGCGACAAAATCTTCCGCCCGTTGGGTTTGCGCGCGACTGACTATATAGACATCTCGCTGGTACGCTCGCGGCGGCTCGAGCCGGTCGCCGACATGTTTGCGCCGACAGAAAATTGTCCCTTGCGCAAGCGCCTGCTGATTGGCGAAGTCGACGACGAGAACGCGTTTGCGATGGGCGGTGTGGCGGGTCATGCCGGATTGTTCGCGCCGGTGCGCGAGGTCGATCGGATCGTGCGAGAGCTAATCGCATGCTACGCGGGACGCTCCGACTTCGTGCCGCAGAAAATAATTCGCGAGTTCTGGACGCGCGATGCGACTGTGGCGGGCTCGACCTGGGCGCTCGGATGGGACACGCCGTCGCCCGAGCATTCCAGCTCGGGGAATCGGTTCTCGCCGGCCGCAGTCGGTCATCTTGGCTTTACCGGCACCTCGATCTGGATCGAGCCTGAGAAAGAAATTGCGATCACGATGCTGACCAATCGCGTTCATCCGCGGCGCGACAATCAGAAGATTCGCGAGTTCCGCCCCAAGATTCACGACTTGATCATGGATGCACTTGACGGTGGCTGATTCGGGCAGCACGGCGCGCCTCGCGCGCATTCCGGCCGACGCCCGGCGCGTGCATCTGATCGGAGTCGGCGGCACTGCGATGGCAGCGCTGGCCGGGATGCTGGTAGAGCGCGGTCTGTCGGTCACCGGCAGCGACAATCAGCTCTACGAGCCAACGGCGTCGCTGCTAAGAAATTCGCGGGTCGGATTAATGACGGGATTTTCGCCCGCGAACCTCTCACCCGCGCCCGACCTCGTCGTGGTGGGCAACGCTATCGTGCCGACGAATCCCGAAGCCGTCGCACTGCTCGGGTCGCCGATTCCGTATCTCTCGATGCCCGAGGCGCTGTGGCATTTTTTTCTGAACGGCCGCCGCGTGCTGATGGTCGCAGGGACACATGGCAAGACCACCTCGACTGCGATGATGGCGCATGTGCTCGAGGCCTCGGGACGTGATCCCTCGATGCTGGTGGGCGGAGTTGCTAGCGATTTCGGATCGAACTACCGACTCGGCAGCGGCGTCGATTTTGTAATCGAGGGCGACGAGTACGATACCGCGTTTTTTGACAAGGGGCCCAAGTTTCTGCATTACCGGGCCACCGGCGCGATTATCACCGCGGTCGAATTCGATCACGCCGACATCTATCGCGATCTCGATCATGTGAAATCGAGTTTTCGAGCGCTGGTCGAGCAGATGGATTCCTCGCGCGTGCTGGCGGTATGCGCCGACTTCCCGCATGCGCTCGAAGTCAGTTCAGCGCCGCGCGCGCTGCGCCTCACGTTCGGTCTGCGCGCCGGTGTATATCGCGCTGCGGAAATAACGGTGGGCGCGGATGGCGCCAGATTCTCGGTGACGCGCGACGGCAGCCGCATCCATGATTCGATTCATCTGCCGATAGGCGGGCGAATGAATGTCGCCAACGCGCTTGGGGTTTACGTCCTGCTGAGCGCGTTCGGGGTCTCGGGCGACGAGATTGCCGCAGGACTGCGAACTTTCAAAGGCGTCGTCCGCCGCCAACAGGTAATCGGAGAGGCAGCTGGGGTGACAGTGGTTGACGACTTCGCGCATCACCCGACGGCGATCGGGGTGACGCTCGAAGCGATCGCGGAAAGATTTCCCGGGCGGCGGATACTCGCGGCCTTCGAGCCGCGGTCGAACACGGCGCGTCGCAACGTTTTTCAAAACGGGTTCGCAGCCGCCTTCGATAAAGCGTCGCGCGTTTACCTCGGGCCCGTGTACTTCAAGGAGAATGATCCGATAGCGCCAAAAGAGCGGCTGGAGACCAGGGTGCTCGCCAGTGCGATCAGCGCGCGCGGGGCGCAGGCGCTCGCATGTGCGTCGAACGACGAGATCCTCGAGCGAATGTTGGCCGATGCCCAAGCTGGCGACGTCGCATTGTTTATGTCGAACGGACCGTTCGATCGATTGAAGGAGCGGTTTCTAGAGGGCTTAAAGGCCCGCAGTACATTCTAGCCTCGCGCTGTCTGGGAGAGGCTGTTCACCGCTAGTAGCCCAGGTTTGGATCAACCACGTTCAGCAGCGGACGGCCCGTTGCGAACCTCTGCAGGTTGTCGGCGAATAGTTCGCAGGCTCTTTCCATATAGCTGCGGTTTGCGCCTGACATGTGCGGAGTCAGAATTACGTTTTCCAAATCCCATAGCGGGCTCGTCGATTCGAGCGGTTCGTGCTCAAAGACGTCAAGACCTGCGCCCGCGATTTTCTTTGCGGACAGCGCCGCCGTCATCGCGCGTTCGTCGATTACTTCGCCGCGCCCGATGTTTACCAGGTAGGCGTTTGGTTTCATCGCGTTGAATTCGCGCTCGCCGATGAACTTGCGCGTGTGGCCGGTTAGCGGGAGCGTGACTGAGACGAAGTCGGACTCGCGCAGAATCGCCTCGCGATCGTCCGGGCCGAAGATGCGGGCCGGGATTTTGCCTTCGGGGTCGCCGAGGCCCGCGGGACACCATCCCGAGTCGGCGCGGTCGGACGGGTTGCGCTTCAGCGCGAGCACTTTCATCCCGAAGGCGGCTGCGAGCCGCGCCGTTTCCCGGCCGATCGATCCGTAGCCGATGATGCCGAGTGTCTGCCCGCGGATATCGTCGACGACTCCCATGAAAGTTCCCGATCGTATCCATTCGCGGCGCGTCTGCGCGCGAATCGCGAGATGAATCCGATGCGCGTACGCGAGCATCGAGCCCAACGTGTATTCCGCGATCGGCGTAGCGTGAATTCCACTGGCCGTGGTGACTGCGAACGCGGTGCCCTTGAGCGGCGGGAGTGCATGGTCTGCGCCCGCGCTCAACAGCTGAATCCATTTCAGACCCGGAGCGAGTTTCGTAAGGCCTTCAGGCACTCGAAACGTGAGCAGCACGTCGCATCCGGTGGCGACGAACTCCGCAACTTCGTCGTTCGTTCGGCATTGTCGATCTTGCAAATCGACTCCCGCGACAGCCTGGGTGATTGCGGTGCGCTGCGCGGGTTGCAGCGCGACTGTGGATAAGATCTTCATGACGGTAGTCAAAACTCTCGCACGCGTTCGCGCGAGCTTCAAGGAAATCGTCCAGCTTGAGGACAATCTGCAGCCAGCCTATATTTGCAGTGTAAATGAAGCTGCAAAAGATATTTTCCCTGGCTGTGGCGGCCGCGGCGCTGGTTGCGATCTCCCATTTTGCGGTCGCCCAGGACTCGCAGACTGGCTCCCAGGGCGGACAGGGTACGACCGCGCCTCCAATTGCGGGGCAAGGCGGCAGCGACGACGCGACGCTCGAAATCGCACCGCAGCCCGAACTGGCGGCGCCGAAACCTGCGGTCAAGGAAATACCCAGCGACGGGAATTATAATCAGGGCGAAGATAACTCATCGATCGATTCGAATTTCCGCCAGGGCACCGGGAACAACACCGGCGACGCGGACAGCAACGGCAATGGAAACGGCAACGGAGAGAGCAATCGGCCGCATGCCACGCCCTATCTTGGTATCACCGTGGAATACACGACGATGTGCTACCAGGGAAAAGAAGAGCACGGGCTCGAGGTGCTGACGGTCGATCCCAACAGTCCTGCGGCGCAGGCAGGTCTGCTGCCGCGGTCCGGAATGACGGCGGTGGGAGCGGCGCTTACGACGCTCACGGGAATATTGCCGGGCGGATCGATCCTGGCCACGAAGGCGCTGGGGAGCACGGGAGCAGTGGGGCAGAATGGCGATTTGATCGTCGCGGTTGACGATCAGCGCGTGCGCGACCAGAGCGACCTGGAAAATGCGATGGCTCGGCTCAAGCCGGGCGACACGATGTACCTGACTGTTGTGAGGGCCGAAGGATCGGGCGATCACGTGCCGCATCAAACGATCAAAATCAAAGTACAGGTCGGTGCCGTTGGCGAGCCGATCGCGAATGCAGCGCCGGGCGTTGGCGACGGCGTCACGCACTAGCGCCAATCTCACTTCACGATTGCTACTTCGACACTGCGGCTGCGCGGTCGCGCGTGATTTTCTGACTTGAGCCTGACCGGCAGACGACCTACTATCGTGGCCGAGCGCAAATTCAGGGTTGAGGTGAGTCGGTCATGCGAAGTCCGAGCGTCCTCATTGGCTGGCCGCTGGTTGCCGTCCTGCTGATTCCCTGCGCCGCGCTCGCGGCTGATACTCCGAAAGATAGCGCTTCACCGTCGATAACCACGCAAACGACCGATGCCGCGAATCTGCGCTTGCCCGCGGGGCAGCCGAGCGGCAGTGCAAATCTGCGCGCGCCGGCGCGACAGCCGGGAGAGTCGGCGGCCGCGCTTGAGATCGCGCCGCAACCGTCGGCCAAAGTTCCCGCACCCGATAATAATGAGACGCCGGAAGATCGCGCGTTTCGCCAGTCGCGCGAGGCGGAGATTGCAAAACTCAATCGCAATTTCCATCCGCATAATCCCGACGACGATCATCATCGGCCGTACCTCGGAATCGACCTCGAGTACACGACAGAGTGCTATAGCGGCGTCGAGGAGCATGGCCTCGAAGTCATCAACGTTTACCCGAACAGCCCGGCGTCGCGCGCGGGGCTGATCGCGAGGACGGGGAGCACTCCCGGCGGCGACCTGAGTGCGCTCGGCAGCGTGCTGCTTGGTCCCGTCGCGCTTGTCACCTTCCCGCTGCTGCGGAAGTCGGGAGCGTTGGGCACGCGCGGCGACGTGATCGTCGCGGTGGACGACACGCGGGTGCGAAACGAAAGCGAGATTCTGACGGCGCTCGGCCATATCAAGGCGGGCGACACGACTTACATCACGGTGATCCGGCCGACTCCCGGCGGCGGACATCAGTCGATGCGAATCAAGCTGCATATTGATCACGAAACCGACGCGGCGGGGAACACGATTCCGGCGGCGGGCGCGTCGCCGAGTGCGGCGCCGTCGGTGTCGACCGAGACGGCAGTGAATTGAGCCGAGGAATTCGCAGCGCGCGTTTGCGCGCGATTTTCTGCTAATATTATTTCGTAACGCCAGCGGCATGCGCGGCCCTCGGGCGCATCGCCGCAGGGCGAATTTGCGTATTTTTTTCGAACCGGAAGACCATTGCAACGAAGCCTGAAAGAAGCGGCCGGCGAGCTCCAAGCGCGGCTCGCAGCGAATACCGAGCGCCGATTCCCGGTGATGGGACTGCGCGGTGCGGCGGATGCGCTGATGATTCGCGAGATGCGGCTCCGCCTGCAGCGGCCGATCGTTGCGGTCACGTCGACGGCGGCTGAAGCCGAGGCGCTGGCGGGCGAGGTCGCGTTTTTTCTCGACGAGGCCGCGGATGCAGACGCCGCCACCCGCCGAGTGCATCTGCTGCGATCGTGGGAAGTAAAACCGATGGCGCAGTTGTCGCCGCCGACCGACGCTCAGGCGTCGCAGCTGGCGGCTCTGTTCGCGATGTTGCGGCATGAGTCGCCGCTGATTGTGACGTCGGCCGAAGCGCTGATGACGCGGACGATTCCGCGGGCGGCGTTCAACGAATCGATCGTGAAGGTTGCGATCGGCGACAGCCTCGACCTCGATGCTCTCGTCGAAGCGCTCGCGGCGAGTGGGTTTCAGCGCGTGCCGCAAACCGAAGAGGCTGGAGACTTCAGCGTGCGCGGCGGCATCGTCGACGCGTTCTCGCCGCTCTACCGCAACCCGATTCGTATTGAGCTGGAAGACGACGTGATCACGTCGATTCGGCATTTTGATGCGGACAGTCAGCGCTCGGGCGACGAGCTGGTCGAGGCGACGATCACGCGCACGCGCTACGTGCCGCCGTCGGCGTTGAAGGATCCCAAACTGCGCGAGCACGTCGTGCTGCGAGCGGCGGAAATCGGGATGGTGCGCAAAGAGGCCGCGGAACTATCCGAAACGCTCGAGAACGGTCTGCTGTTTCCGGGCGCGGAACTGCTGATGCCTTACGTCTACGGGCGCGCGCTCGACAGCGTGTTCGACTACATGCCGGCCGGGACGCTGCTGTGGATTGTCGATCCGGGGCGCGTTCTCGCCGAGGCAAATCGTTTCGCCGAAGCAGTCAACAACGAGACCGCGGCCGCGGCGCAAAAGCCCGCGTTCCACCCCGCGCCGGAGTCGCTGTTCGTTGGCGTGGGCGAGTTTGAGCGCGCGCTCGGAAAGTTCACCGCGGTAGAAGTTGGATCACTGGTGACGATGGCCGCGCCGCGTGAAGGATGGGCGCTTCCGGTCGAGGTGAAATCGCAGAATGCGCTGCGGCTGGGAGCGAATCAACTAAGTGCAGCGCGAACGCCGCCGAGCTTCGAACCGCTCGCGACGGAACTGCGCGAAGTTCAGCGCGGACAGGGGCGATCGCTCATGATCGTCGAAGGCCCCCATCAGGTGGCGCGCCTGCGGCGTCATCTCGAGGCCTGGGATCTCGACGTCAATGTCGAGTGCAAAAGCCTGTCGGCGCTGCTGGAATGGCCGGACTTCCGGCCCGCGATCATGGAAGGGGAGATTTCAGCCGGCGTCGTTCTGCAGGAGGACGGCCTCTACATTTACAGCGAAGAGGAAATTTTCGGTGAGCCGCATGCGCGCCGGCGCAGACGTCCGACGGCGAAGGGCGCACTGCTGAATCTTGAAGAGCTGAAGCCCGACGACTTCGTCGTCCATCTCGATCACGGTATCGCGAAGTATCGCGGCCTGCGGCATATGAAGGTTGCCGACGTCGAAGGCGACTTTCTGAATCTCGAGTACTCGGGCAACGACACGATGTACGTGCCGGTCGAGCGAATAAATCTCGTTCAACGATATATCGGCGGCGACAGCTCGGAGCCCAAGCTCGACAAGCTGGGCAGCGGCTCATGGGAAAAAGTCAAACGGCGCACGCGGCAGGCTGTGCTCGCGATGGCGGCCGAGCTACTCGATATCTATGCGGCGCGCGAGGTGATGGAGGGACATGCGTACCCGCAGCCTGGCGCCGATTTCGAGGAGTTCGTCTCGCGCTTCGAGTTCGAGGAGACGCCCGATCAGCAGGCGGCCATCGACGACGTCATCCGGGATCTTACGCGCGTCAAGCCGATGGATCGCCTGATCTGCGGCGACGCCGGCTTCGGCAAAACTGAGGTGGCGCTGCGCGCGGCGTTCATGGCGGTGATGGATGGGCGCCAGGTCGCCGTGTTGGTGCCGACCACAATTCTCGCCGAGCAGCATTGGAATACATTTCGCGATCGCTTCAGGGATTACCCGGTGCGGGTCGAGATGGTCTCGCGGTTTCGCAGTCACAAGGAAAACAAGGCCGTCATCGACGACGCCGGCGCCGGCAAAGTCGATATCGTTGTCGGGACGCATCGGCTCTTGTCGGGCGATGTACAGTTTCCGCGGCTCGGTCTGCTGGTGATCGACGAGGAGCATCGGTTCGGCGTGGTCGACAAGGAGCGAATCAAGAAGCTCAAGAAGCTGGTGCCGGTGTTGACGATGACGGCGACGCCGATTCCGCGCACGCTGCACATGGCGATGCTCGGCATCCGCGATCTGTCCGTGATTCAGACGCCCCCGCCCGACCGGCAGGCGATTCGCACCTTCGTCGCGCATTTTGACGACGCTACGATTCGCGACTCGATCCTGCGCGAGCTGAATCGCGGCGGCCAGGTATTCTTCGTGCACAACCGTGTCGAGAACATCGACTACATGGCGAGTCATTTGCGATCACTGGTGCCCGAGGCGAAGATCGCGATCGCGCACGGTCAGATGAAGGAGCGGCAGCTCGAGGACGTGATGCGCAACTTTATCGAGAAGCGCGTCAACGTGCTGGTGTGCAGCGCGATCATCGAGTCGGGTCTTGATATTCCCAACGCCAACACGATGATCATCAACCGCGCCGATCATTTTGGGCTCGCCCAGCTGTACCAGCTGCGCGGGCGCGTCGGCCGTTCGCGGCAAAAGGCTTACGCATACCTGCTGATTCCCGGCGAGCATATCATCACACGTGACGCGAAGCGGCGAATCGACGCGCTGCGCGAGTTGGTCGAGTCGGAGAGCGGCGGCGGATTCAAGCTCGCGATGGCCGACCTCGAACATCGCGGCGCCGGCAACCTGCTCGGCCAGGAGCAGCATGGCGAGATCGCGGCGGTTGGATTCGAGCTCTACACCGAGATGATGGAAGAGGCGATCGCCGAGCTCCGCGGCCAGCCCAACCGGCCCGACTTCGAGCCCGAGCTTCGAATCGCGGTGCCCGCGTATATTCCCGACGCTTACGTCGCCGACGAGAACGAGCGTCTGGTGCTGTACCGCCGGCTCGCGCGGGCTCAGCGGGAGGAGGAACTCGGCGAGATTCGCGACGAGATGCGCGATCGGTTCGGCCCCGTGCCTACCCTGATCGAAAATCTGATCGCGGCGATGAACGTCCGGCGCCAGATGAAGCAGCTCATGATCGTGAGCGCTATACTCAAGGGCACGCAGCTCGAAATCAGGTTTCATCCCGATGCACCCGTCGAGGTCGCGCGGCTGGCGAAGTTGGCGGACGAGAATCGGCGCACGATGCGGCTGACGCCGTCCTACCAGGTGCTGGTGCGAATCGAACCCGGAGAATACGAGCAATTGTTTGCGCAACTCGACGGCGTCTTGCAGGCTCTGGCGGGCTGTGAAAAGTTGGAAAACTGGCCGGCCGCGAAAGTCGGGCCGGTTGTCAACTAGACTCATGCAGAAAGGAAGATTGTCCAGGCGTGCCGGCGCGCGATGCGTCCGCTGCCGTGCGGGCGTGGCGACGTCGTTGCTGGCGTTGCTGGGAATTGGCCTCGCGGGCACGCTCTCCGGCTGCTCGATAGATTTTCTGAAACCCGAGTCTATGAATTTTTGGAAAAACGCCGTCAGCTCCGCCACCACGCAGCCGCAAACGGAGCCGACACCGGTACCGCCTGAGGGAGCGACAAATCCCACGCGCGACCCGAAAATTCTGGTCGCGGAGCAGGTTGCCCCGCCGAAAGTCGACGATACGTCGCCGCAGGCGCAACCGCCCGCGCCGGACAACACTGAGAGCGTGGATGATGTAGCGGAAGAGAACGCGCCGACCATGGATCGCGTCGTCGCCAGCGTTGACGGCGACCCAATCACCGAGCGCGAGGTCAAGGATTTCGCATCGCAGCACGGCCAGCCAATCGACACCGACGATTTTTCAACTTCGGACAACGCCAAGACCGCAGTGAAGGCGTTGATCGGAGAAAAATTACTCGAGCAGGAAGTAAAGAAATACGATGACAAGGTCGACGACGAGCAGGTCGACAAGTACATCGATCAGATGAGGGAGAGCAAGCATATGAGCGACGCGGAGTTCCGCGCGCAGTTGCTGGCGAGCGGGATGAGCTACGATGATCTGCGCAAGCGGGTAAAGATCGACCTCGAAAAGGCGATGATGATTGAGCAGGAGGTCCGCGCGAAAATCGTAATTCCCGACGCCGACATCCAGGCCTTCTACGACGCCCACAAGGACGACTTCACGATTACCAAGGAGCGCCTCAAGCTCGCGCAGATTCTGGTCTCGCTGCCGGCCAAGCCGACCCCCGCGCAAGTATCCGCCGCGCAGAAGAAAGCTGCGCTGATTCGCGCGCGCGCACTGAAGGGCGACGACTTCGGCGATCTCGCGCGGGTCTATTCGGACGACGATTCAAAGTCCAACGGCGGCGAACTTGGATGGTTTGCGCCGGGCGATATCAATGATCAGATCCTGGCCGCGGTGAAGCCGCTCAAGCCCGGCGATGTATCACAGCCAGTCCGTACCAGCCACGGCATCCACCTGATCAAGCTGGAAGAACACCAGGTGCCCGGCGTCGTACCGCTCAGCGATGTCAAGGCGCAGATTCGCGATCAGCTGGTCGATGAGAAATCGAGTGCCCAACTCGAGAAGTGGGTGGAATCCGATCTCGTCAAGCAGCACTACGTCGAGACCATGTACTAAATGATGAAGGCGCTCACACGAAAGACGCCGCCGCTGCTCGCGATCAGCATGGGCGATCCGGCGGGCGTCGGGCCCGAGGTGATACTCCAGGCGGCCTCGGTGCTCGCGCGACGTCGCGGCGCACCGTCGATTGTCGTAGTGGGCGACCTGACCGCGATGCGCGCGGCCGCCGCCCGCTTCCGCGATGTGCCTGCACCGATGCCATGGCGTCACGGCGATCTGCCGATTCGCCTGACGAAGGGACTCGGCGTACTTTCGATCTCGAATTTGTCGGCGCGCGCAACTCGCCCCGCCCATCCCACGGTCGAGGGCGGTGGCGCGGCTTATGATTACATTGTTACTGGAGCGCGGATGGCGATGAGCGGCGAGGCGGACGCGCTGGTGACCGCGCCCATCAGCAAGGACTGGATGAATCGCGCAGGACATCATTTTCCAGGGCATTCGGAGCTGCTCGCGCAGATGGCGCGGACGCGGATGTGGCGGATGATGTTCGCGGGCGGCGAGCTGACGGTCGCGCTGGTGACGGCGCATATCGGATTTGCGAAAGTGGCGACTGCGCTGACGCGGCGCAATGTCTTCGACACGATTCGCCTGTTGTCAGCGCATCTGCGCGGTGCGCTCGGCGTTGCGCGGCCGCGAATCGCGGTGCTCGGCTTGAATCCTCATGCAGGTGAAAGCGGGATGTTCGGCGACGAGGAAATTCGCGTGATCGCGCCGGCGATACGCCGGGCGCAGCGCGACGGTATCGACGCGTACGGTCCGGTCGCGCCCGACACCGCCTTCATTCGCAAGGCCGGTGCGTTCGGTTTCGACGCGGCGGTTGCGATGTATCACGATCAAGGCCTGATTGCCCTCAAGACGCTCGAGTTCGATCGCGCCGTGAACATCACGATTGGACTGCCATTCGTCCGCACCTCTCCCGATCATGGCACCGCGTTCGACATTGCCGGCAAGGGAGTCGCGAATCCATCGAGCATGATCGCAGCAATCGAATACGCATGGCGCGCCGCGGTCAGCCGCGAAAAGATCGCGCGGCGGGCGGCAGCATAGGAACGATGGCCGATCGAATCGTCATCAAGGGCGCGCGCGAACACAATCTCAAGAACATAGATCTCGAGATTCCGCGCGATCGCCTGGTCGTCATTACCGGCCTCTCCGGCTCCGGCAAGTCGTCGCTCGCCTTCGACACGATTTACGCCGAGGGCCAGCGCCGCTACGTCGAATCGCTGTCGGCGTATGCGCGCCAGTTCCTCGAACAGATGGAAAAGCCCGACGTCGATTCGATCGAGGGCTTGTCGCCTGCAATCTCAATCGAGCAGAAGACCACCTCGCGCAATCCGCGCTCGACCGTCGGCACGATCAC
>Ga0302326_10021252_pt1 | contig 13318 bp, 10 predicted proteins | sample Palsa_T0_3_FD_202264 | JGI IMG/M metagenome (GOLD analysis project Ga0302326, IMG submission 202264) | Peat permafrost microbial communities from Stordalen Mire near Abisko, Sweden - Palsa_T0_3 | ecosystem: Environmental > Terrestrial > Soil > Palsa > Peat permafrost | place: Sweden: Abisko... | reverse complement strand
CTGCTCGTCACCGGCGACTCGATGTCAGAACCGCTCGACCAGGACCTCGCGCAGCTGCTCGTCCCCGATGGCGTCAACGTGATCCAAGACCCACACATCGGCACCGGCATCTCGAGCACCGTGCTCGTCGACTGGGGCAAGCTGTCGGCCTACCAGGTCCGCCACGACCATCCCAACGCGATCGTCGTGTTCATCGGCGCCAACGATGGCTACTCGATGCCCGGGCCGGGCGGTCGTGAGGTCAATTGCTGCAGCGTGGAATGGGCCACGATCTACGCACAGCGGGTTCGGGAGATGATGAACACCTACCGCCAGGGCGGCGCCGCCCGCGTCTACTGGCTCACCCTACCGACCCCCCGCGACCCGGCGAGAGCCAAGATATCGCTGGTCGTGAACGCCGCGATCGAGGTCGCCGCCGAGCCGTGGCGAGACCAGATCAGGGTCATCGACACGGTGCCCGTCTTCACTCCCGGCAACCGCTACCGGGACTCGATGCCGATCAATGGCGAGCCGACAATCGTGCGCGAATCGGACGGCATCCACCTCAACGACGCTGGATCAGAGCTCGCAGCGAAGCTCGTACTCGGCTACGTCGATAAAGACTTCACCCACTGACTCGGACGACGGCACCGAAGGGGTGGCACGCGACCACCCCTAGGGTCCCTGGTTTCCTCGCTCCAGCGCTCTGATACTGGCTCTCGTCAAGTAAACGAGGGCCGCGAAAGCGGCCGGAAAAGGAGTCACGATGGAACTCATGAGCGCCTCTACCGCGCCCGCCCCGACTGTTGAGGAGATGGCGAGCACGCTGCTCGACATCGCCGACGCGGACGAGGCGGCACTTCGCCGGGCCGCGAGCGTCGAGCTCGCCGCCTTCCAGGAGTACGCGTCGACCTACGCCCTGTTCGGCCCGGTCTTCGTCTGCAAGGGCTGCCACGGCGGTTGATGCCCTGCACGGTCCCGCGGCGGTGTGGATGCCCGCCGCGGGAGTCCCGTGCTGACCCCCCCTCGAGAGATTCCGATGCTGACCGGTCAGTCATCTGTAATCGCGCTACCCGCCGACGCGCTGCGTGGCGTCGCCGAATCCCGCCACCGCCGCGATCGCGACTTCACGCTGCTGTGGGCCGGACAGGCGGTCTCGCAGCTTGGAACCAGGATCTTCGGCGTCGCGTACATGCTCTGGGTCCTCTCGGTCACCGGCTCCGTGGCACGGACTGGCCTGATCGCCTCGGTGTCGCTTGCTGCCTTCGCGCTGGCGCAGCTCCCAGGAGGCTGGCTCGCCGATCGCGTCGACCGCCGACGGATCATGGTCATCTGCGACGCAGCCTCCGCCGTCGCCGCGCTTTCCCTGTTCGCCGCGGCCGCCTCCGGGTGGTTCAACATCGCTCACCTGCTCGTGGCCGCAGCGGTGCTCGGCGCCGGTTGGGGCGTGCGAGGCACGGCGGAGAGCGTCAGCCTTCCTGACCTCGTGGCGCCTGACGAGGTGGCCGGGGCGGCCACGCTGATGAGCGCGCGCGGGCACGCCGCCGGCCTCGTCGGCCCTCCCGCCGCCGCCGGCTTGTTCACCCTGTCCCCGGGGCTGCCGTTCCTGGTGGACGGCATCTCCTACCTGGTCGCCCTGGTCTGTGCAGGATCGGTGCGCAGGCCACTCCGCGCGCCGGGCCGGCAGGATCGGACCGGGTCACCGGGCGCGGAGATCCTCGAAGGTATGCGCATCTTCTGGAGCCTTCGGTTCGTTCGCGCCGCGGTGGCGCTCGACGCCGTCGCCGCGTTCGCTTCCAACTCGCTGGCCCTCGTCGTGATCGTGCTGCTGCGGGATGGCCACGCCCCGGCGTCTTCGGTCGGGCTGGTACTCGCGATGGGGAGCGTCGGAGGGCTGACGGGCGCGGCTCTCGCGGGCTCGCTCCGAACCCGGATGCCGTCGCCACTACCGGTGCTGATCGCCGCTCCCGCGATCGGCGCCGCGGCGATCGCCTCGCTCACGCTCACGAGCGGCGTGGTAGCGACCGCAGCCGGCTTCGGCGTCTTCTTCCTGATGTGGCCGGCGTGGGCCGGTGTGCTGGCAGCCGAGTGCCTGCGCCGCGTCGGGGCTGAGCACCGCGGCCGGGTGGGTGGAGCCGCGGGGTTGCTGGGCGCGAGCGCAGTCGCGGCCGCGCCTGTCAGCACCGCCCTCCTGCTCGCCGCGTGCGGGACCGGGACCACCTGCGTCGCGCTGGCGGCGACGCTGGCGATCGTCGCGCTCGCGGCTGGAATCGCTCCCGCGCTCCGCGAGGCGCCACCGGCCTCCGCGGCGAACGACGCCTCCTCGCCGGCGGCCGCCGAGGACCGCGCACGCGTGCAGCCCGTCGCTGCGCCACTTCCCCTGCTGCTGCGCGGCCCGCTGCACGAAACGGCTCAGCCTCCCGAGTGCAGGGACTTCCAGGCCAGGGTCGGTCGCCCGGCGCGGGCAGCGAGCGGCGGTCCACAGCCGTGCGTGCTGGTGTTGACACGCACGGCAGATCGGGAGATCGATGACCTGTCGCTGCGCCTCGCCGCCGCGGGCATCCCGCTGGTGCGCCTGGACAGCGATCGCAGCGGGGGCCAGGGGCTCCTGTGGGATCCCGCCGACTGCCTTCTGATCAGCAGCGAGGGAGTGTTCCGCCCGCTCGTGTCGTGGCTGCGCTACTTCTCCACGGGATCGATGCCCGTGACCTCCGACCTCCAACTCGCCGCATACCAGCGCGAGCAATGGAGCGGGTGGGCGCCGATGCTGCTCTCGGCTGCCGGCGTGTCCGTACTCAATCCTTCGAGCGGACCACACGCCCCCGATCGCGTCACCCAGCTGGCCGAGGCTCGCGCGGCCGGCCTGCGCACCCCCGCGACGGTCGTCACCAACGCACCGTGGGCGGCGGCGCGCCAGCTCCCCGGAAGTGGCGATGTGATCGTGAAAGCGCTCGGCGAGCACTACATCGAGCCGCGTCCCGGGCACCTCACCGGTCTCGCTCCGCGGAGGATCAGCCGAGCCGCGCTGATGCAGGGGAATTCGGTTGAGCCGGGCCCGGTGATGGTGCAGGAGTTTCTGCCATCCACTCAGGAGTTGCGGGTCTACATGGTGGGCGGGGAGCTGATCACCTATGCGGTCGTCAAGCCGTCGCCAGAATCCCTGTGGGAGGGAGATCCTGCGGTGTACGCTCGCACCGTGCCGACCCCGCCCGAACTCGAACGGCCACTCGCGAGCCTCGCGGAGACCTGGGACCTGGACGTGGCGGCGTTCGATCTGCTCGATACCCCTGACGGGCCGGTATTCCTCGAGGTCAACGGCGCCTGCGACTGGCTCTGGTCTGACCGGCTCGCCGGCGACGGAACGGTCTCGCGACGGGTCGCCGAGCTGGTGTCGAGCAGGTTCGAGGTGGCAGCGTCGGCGGCGGCGTCCTCGACTCCCGCGTTCGCCGTGGTGGGCACGCGATGAGGGCCAAGGTCGCCTCCTCCGCATCTCTGTTCTGGGACCAGGGCAAGCTGGTCTGGGACGACTACGTCGGTCACCGCCAGCATGCGCTCAGCATCGAGAGCGAGCGGGTGTTGCGGTGGTTCAGCGATTGGCGCGATCTCGACACCGTGCGCGCGATCGGCGACGAATACTTCGCGATCGCCGAGCGCCTGCTCGAGGCGGGCGTTCTCGTCGCCGAGGACTCTTCCGAGCATGCGATGGAGCAGCGCATCCTCGCCCAATGGGGGAGCTGGGGACCAGCCGCGCGTTCCCTGCACTTCGCGAGCCGCACGCTGACCGGCGTGCGCTTCCTGTCCGCGGAGGAGGACGCTGCCGCGATGCGCACGCAGGCGTACGCGCACGCCCAGGCCGGGGCTACGCCGGACCTCGCCAAGAGCTATCCGGACCGGCAGCTGATCCCGCTGCCCTCCGGGCGCCCCGACGACAGCGCCTGGCCCCGGCGCAACCTGCTGGACGCGCTGTACGACCGCCGCTCGACCCGGCGCTTCGCCCCCGAGCCGCTCGCGCTCGAAGAGCTTGGCGCAATCCTGCAGACGGTCGGGGGCTTCGTCGAAGTGCTCGAGCAAGCCAACGGCCCGGCGGCGCTCAAGACCAGTCCGTCGGCGGGCGCGCTGCACCCCGTCGAGCTGTACGTCCACGCCCTCTCGGTGGATGGCCTCGCTCCCGGGGCGTATCACTTCGCCCCGACCCGCGGCGGGCTGGAGGTGCTCGATCGAGGCGTTGGACAGGCGCGCTCGCTGCCGGCGCTCGGCGGTCAGCCTTGGCTGGCCGAAGCCCCGGCGCTGATCCTGTTCACGGCCGTCATCGAGCGTCTCCAATGGCGCTACCGGTCTCCGCGTGCCTACCGGGACCTGCTGATCGGGCTCGGCCACGTCAATCAGACGGCCCTGCTCCTGTCGAGCGCGATGGGTCTCGGTGCCGTTTTTGCGACGGCCGTGTGCGACGAGGATCTCGAGCAGCTGATCGGTGTCGACCCGACCGCTGAGATCGTGCTCGGAGTGACGGCCCTCGGTCATCCCGCCGAGGAGGCGGAAGGGCTCCAGAAAACGATCACCTGGTAGGCGCCACTCCGGGCTTTGCTGCGTTCAGTGGGCCGTGCCGATCCCGGCGGTAGGATCACTACCTGCCATGGCTGAGCACCCCCTCCTCACCCCGCTTCAGAGCCCGGTGGAGCTCAAGGCCGAGATCGAGGCTTCGCGCTCAGGAATGCCGTTTCTCGTCTACCGTGACGGATCGGGGCAGCAGCAGATCGTGTCACTGTCGGTGAACGACCGTGTGACGGTCGGGCGCGCGGCGAGTGACGTCTTGCTCGACTGGGACACGGAGGTCTCACGCCTGCACGCTGAGCTCGAGCGGATCGGCGATCAGTGGACCGTTTCCGACGAGGGCCTGTCGCGCAACGGCACGTACGTCAACGGCGAGCGGATCGTGGGCAAGCGCCGCCTGCGTAATGGCGATGTAGTCCGCTTCGGTCATACGGTCGCGACGTTCCGCCAGCCGCTGACCGACCGTGGCGCCGAGACCAAGGTCGCCTCCGAGGCGCTCAGGCACGCGAGCCTGTCCGGCGCGCAGCGGCGCGTCCTGATCGCCCTCTGCCGCCCGTTCAAGGACGCGAGCGGCTACGTGACCCCGGCGACGAACCAGCAGATCGCGGCCGAGCTGTTCCTCAGCGTCGACGCCGTCAAGACGCACCTGCGCGCGCTGTTCGGGAAGTTCGGGATCGAGGACCTGCCACAGAACCAAAAGCGCGTCAGGCTGGCCGAGCTTGCGCTTCGGAACGGGACGATCACGCCGCGGGATTTGTAGGTACGAGGGAGGCATGAACAGCTCCCCCCAGCCGCCCGATCCTGACACGGCACGCCTCGGGGCCGACAACCGCGTCGGGACTCGGTTCGGGGAGTACCAGATCGACGCGCTGATCGGTGTCGGCGGAATGGGCAGGGTCTATCGAGCCACGGCGGACGATGGCACCGCGGTCGCGCTGAAGGTGGTCAAGGAAGACCTGGCGCGGGATCAGACGTTCAGACGCCGCTTCCAGCGGGAGGCCCGGATCGCCCAGACGGTCAGCAATCCGCACGTCGTCTCGGTACGAGACACGGGCGAGCACGACGGCGTTCCCTACCTGGCGGCGCAGCTGATCGAAGGAATCACGCTCGACCGTAAGCTCGAGCTCGAGGGCCAACTCGATCTCGCGACCACCGTACGGATCTGCGCGCAGGTCGCCGATGGTCTGCACGCGTTGTGGATGGCCGGAATGGTGCACCGCGACGTGAAGCCAGGAAACATCCTGCTCGACCTGAACGGCACCGCGTACATCACTGACTTCGGGCTTGCCAAGGACAGCGCAGGCACTGTACTGACGCGGCCGGGACAGCCACTCGGGTCGATGGACTACATGCCGCCGGAGCAGATTCGCGGCGAGGAAGTGAGCGGTGCATCCGACATTTACTCGCTTGGGTGCGTGGCATTCGAGTGCGTGCATGGGCGGCCACCGTTCGCGGATCGCGTGGGGATGGCTGTGCTGTGGGCCCACCTCCAGGAGGAACCTCCCGACTCGCCGTCGCAGCGAAGTGACATCTCGCCCGAATTCAGGCGCGCGCTCAACGCCGCCCTGCGTAAAGTGCCATCTGAACGACCCCGCTCGAGTATCGAATATGCCCGTTCGCTCTCTCTGGCCGCGGGCATCCCGTTCGTGGACGCAGGCGGCTGACCCGCACGCGAGTGCGCTTAGCGCCAGGGGACGGCGTACACGGTGTGTTCGCCGACGAGACCCTTGAAGTGAAACTCCCCCCGAGACTCGAACCGAAAGCTCGGATCGCTCTCCGTGTATTGCTTGAGCGTCGAGGACACGAGGATCTCACCGGCCTTGGCGTGCGCCGCGATCCGGGTGGCCAGCACCACGTTGCGTCCGAGGAGCTCATCGGGATTGCCACCGATCACGAAACCGGAATGCACCCCAACACGTAGAGCCGGCGCGGTAGGGGTTCCATCACGCCCGCCGGCGCCGAAGGTTCGCTGTAGCTGGGTCGCCGCGTGCAGCCCGCCGTGAGCGCTGTTGAAGGTAGCCAGGAACCCGTCGTGCTCGAACCTGATGACGCGCCCGTCGTGATGAGCAACCAGCCGTTCGACGAGTAGATGATGGTCGTCCAGCAGCTGCTCCCACCGCGCGGGCCCCAGCTCAGACGCGACCGTGGCCGCGTCGGCGATGTCGCTGAGCATCAGGGTGAGCGCTCCGTCCGGTGAGCTCAGCGTGCTGACGGCAGGCGTCAATGGCTCGAGAGCGGAGGCGATCACGTCGATCGAGGTCAGGTTTGCCGAAGGTTCCACGTCGATGCCTGTGCGCCCCTGCGAATCGGGCGCATACCTTGACAGATATCGTGCACGGCGGCAGAATCGCCCGGGACCGATGCAGGGGGCCCTCGACCACGGGAATCGCATCAGCGCGTTCCCGCCGATCGGTGACTACGCGTTCCTGTCCGACTGCCAGACGACCGCACTGGTCGCGCCCAACGGCAATGTCGAGTGGCTGTGCCTGCCTCGGATGGACTCGCCGAGCGTGTTCGGTGCGATCCTCGATCGGGACGCGGGTGGCTTCCGCGTCGGCCCCGCCGACGTCAACGTTCCCGCAGCCCGGCGCTACATACCGGGAACGATGGTGCTTGAAACCAGCTGGGAGACACGGATGGGCTGGGCGCTGGTGCGTGACGCGCTCAGCATCGGTCCGTGGAACCACAAGACCGAGCGATCACACATTCACACACGCTCGCCCACCGACCACGACGCCGACCACGTGCTGCTGCGGTTGATCGAGTGCACTCAGGGTTCTGTCGACATCAAGCTCGAGTGCGAGCCGGCGTTCGACTACGGAGGGCTGGCAGCCGAATGGTCCTACGACGGCTCCGGGTACACCCATGCGTTGGCGCGCTCAGAAGGAATGGCCCTCGACCTGCACCTCCTCACCGACCTCCGGCTTGGCTTCGAGGGGCCTCGCGCCCGCGCCCGCACGATGCTGCACGAGGGTGAGACCGCATTCGTCGCGCTCGGCTGGACCAACAACCCACTTCCCTGCACCTACGAGGAAGCCGAGGCCTGGATGGCCCGCACGGGGCGCTTCTGGCAGCAGTGGCTGAAGCACGGGACGTTCCCCGATCACCCGTGGCGCGCACATCTGCAGCGCAGCGCGCTGACCCTCAAAGGTCTTACCTACACGCCATCCGGAGCGATGATCGCAGCGGCCACGACGTCACTGCCGGAGACCCCGGGGGGTGACCGGAATTGGGATTACCGCTACAGCTGGATTCGCGACTCCACGTTCATGCTGTGGGCTCTCTACAGCCTCGGCTTCGACGAGGAGGCGAATGACTTCTTCTACTTCGTCGCCGACATGGTCGAGGCTGAGGAGGGACAGCTACAGGTCATGTACGGCATCGGTGGGGAGAGCAAGCTTCAGGAGCAGGAGCTCGACCATCTCACCGGATATGAGCATGCGCGCCCAGTCCGGATCGGAAACGGCGCATACAGCCAGCGCCAGCACGATGTCTGGGGTGCCGTGCTGGACTCGATCTATCTGCATACGCGCACGCGCGACCAGCTTCCAGACCGGCTATGGCCGATCATTAAGCGCCAGGTCGAAGCGGCCCTGGTGCACTGGCGCGACCCCGACCGCGGGATCTGGGAGGTACGCGGCGAGCCCCGCCACTTCACCTCATCGAAGGTGATGTGCTGGGTCGCCGCCGATCGTGGGGCACGACTTGCGCGCATCCGCGCCGACGACGCGACGGCGCTTCGGTGGGAGGCGGCCGCGGCTGAAATCCACGCAGACATCTGCGCGAACGGACTCGATCGGCGGGGCGTGTTCGTTCAGCACTACGACTCGGACGCACTCGATGCTTCGGTGCTCCTGATGCCGCTGGTGCGGTTCCTGCCGCCCGCGGATGAGCGCATTCGAGACACCGTGCTCGCGATCGCCGATGAGCTGACCGAGGAAGGCCTCGTGCTCCGCTACCGGGTCGACGAGACCGACGATGGCTTCTCCGGTGAGGAGGGCACGTTCACTATCTGCTCGTACTGGCTGGTCTCCGCGCTCGTTGAGATCGGCGAGCTGGCCCGCGCCCGAGGGCTGTGCGAGAAGCTGCTCTCGTACGCGAGCCCGCTGGCGCTGTACGCCGAGCAGCTCGACCCGGTCACGGGCCGTCACCTCGGCAACTTCCCGCAGGCCTTCACGCATCTGGCGTTGATCAATGCGGTGATGCACATCATTGCCGCCGAACGGCGGCTCGAACTGATCGGCTCGAGCTGATCCTGTGCAGATCGCCAAGCCACCTGAACCGAACTCGTTACGAACGTTCGTCCAGCGCGCCCGTGCAAGTCATGAGGCCGAGCTGTTTGGCCCGCGCGGGCGCCTTCCGCGTCGGGGTGAGCCGGACACGAGCCGCCACGCCTCCCTGCTTGTCCTCGCCGGGCTGATCCTTGTCGGACTGGTGTTGCGCCTGCTCGTGCCGCGGGGGATCTGGCTCGACGAGGCGATCAGCATCCACCAGGCGCGGCTGTCGTTGCACGACATGTTCAGCACCCTGTACAACGGCGACCGCCAGCCTCCGCTTCACGACCTCGCGCTATGGCTGACGATCCGCGCGTTCGGTGACGGGGAGTTCGCCGTCCGGCTCCCCTCGCTGATCGCCGGAACGCTCGTGATTCCCGTGCTCTACGAGCTGGGCCACGAGCTGTATGACCGCCGAACCGGCCTCATCGCGGCCGCCTTCGCGGCCGCCTCTCCGATGCTCGTCTGGTACTCGCAAGAGGTACGGATGTACGAGTTCGAGGCGCTCTTCGGGCTGCTCGCACTGTTGACGCAGCTCCGCGTCGTGCGGAAGGCGAGCATGGGCAACTGGGCGGCGTACATCCTCGCCACCGCCGCTGTCCTGTGGTCACACTACTTCGGGCTGCTGTTGGTCGTTGTGCAGCAGATGGTCTTCGTCGGGGTCCTCATCCATCGGCGGCGAAACGGGGAGCCGATCAAGTCCCTCGCCCTGGGGTTCGCTTATTCGGCCGCGATCCTCGCGATGCAGCTCGTGCCCCTGCTGGTGTTCGCGCTGCACCAGTACCACTCGACGACCGCCGCAGCCGGATCGCCGAGCGGCACCTACGAGTATCTGTCCTTCTATTCCGTGCTGGCCAACATGGCGTGGTCGCTCTGGGGCTACCAGCCCAACGCGACAACGGTCCTCCTGGCCGCGATGTGGCCGCTGTTCCTGCTCCTCTCGCTGGTCCTGCTCGGTCGCGGCGCATCGCGCCAGACAGCAACCCTCGCCGCCGCCGCCTTCGCCGTCGTCGGGCTGTTGATCGTTGTGTCAGTGTTTGATCGCTCACTGTTCGAGATTCGCAACTTCCTGATCCTCGTTCCCTTGGTGCTGCTCCTCATCGCACGGCTGGTGACCGGCTGGATCCGGAAGCCGAGGGCACGCTTACTGGTCGCGGGCGGCGTCGCACTGACACTGGTCGTCGGTCTGGCCGATCAGCAGCTGAACCAGGACAATCCCCGGCTGTACGGCTTCCGCGCCGCGATCCAGGACATCAAGGCCAATGCCGGCCCGCACAGCCTCGTGTTGCTCGAGCCGCCCGACATGCGCTACGTGCTCGAGTACTACGCGCCAGGACTGCGGAGCCAGCCTCTCTCGCGCGTGGTGACCGCCGGGAATGAGGCGAGCCCCTTATTCGTCCTTGCTTCATTCCAGAGCAATCGCGCCTTCTTCGACGAGACCAACAAGGTGGTTGGACAGCTCACCTTCTTCCGGACTCTCGTGCACCGCTTCCAGTCACCGCAGACCCTCGTCTGGGAGTTCCAATGAGCAGTCGGCCTTGGGACGTTCGTCTTCGGCGGGTGACGTGGCAACCTGTGCCCAGCACCTGGAGCGTACGCCGGCGGGTGCGTATCCTGATCGTGCTCGGAGTGCCATGCGCCGTGTGGTACTTCGGCTGGCTGCTCAACCCGAACCGCGTCGGCACGCCGGTTCTCTACGGCATCCTGATCACCGCGGAGCTGTTCAACCTCATGCAGGCGCTCGGATTCTGGTGGACCGTGGCCAACGAGCGGGTGCGCGAGCGCAAGGCACCGACTCGGCGGGTGGCCGTCGACGTCTTCATCCCGGTCTACAAGGAGCCACCCGACATCGTCGACCTCACGGTCGCCGCCGCCGTCGGCCTGCGCGGCGCCGACGTCAGGGTCCATGTGCTCGACGACGGCAACGACGACGCCATGCGCGACCTTGCCGCCCGCTACGGCGTGGGCTACATCCGCCGCCCGGAGCACACCGGCGCGAAGGCGGGCAACATCAATCATGCCTTGACGAAAACCGACGCGCCGTTCATCGCCGTGTTCGACTCCGACCACGTGGCCGACCCTGACTTCCTCGAGGCCACCCTCGGATGGATGGATGACCCGAAGATGGCGTTCGTCCAGACACCCCAGTACTACGCGAACACCGAACATAATCGCATCGCGGCGGCCTCCTGGGCCCAGCAGGCACTGTTCTTCGGCGCGATCGCCCGCGGCAAGGACGGGCTCGACGCGGTGTTCTGCTGTGGCACGAACGTGCTGTTCCGCCGCGAGGCGTTCGAGAGCGTCGGCGGGTTCCCGACGAATTCGCTGACCGAGGACTTCGAGCTCTCGATCCATCTTCACGAGCGCGGCTGGAGCTCGGCCTACGTACCGGAGGTGCTCGCCCGCGGTCTCGGGCCAGAGGACACGGCCGCCTACGTCTCCCAGCAGCAGCGCTGGGCCAGGGGATGTCTGTCGGGTATCCCGCGCGCGCTCCGAGCACGGCTCCCCCTCCGTCTGAAGGCCCAATATCTGCTCTCCGGGCTCTACTTCCTCTCCGGGTGGACCGTGCTCATCTACATGAGCTTCCCGGTGGTTCGCCTGCTCGGCGGTGGCCAGCCGATCGGCGGCATCAACGCTCCCGTCTTCCTGCTCCATTTCGTGCCCTATTACGCCGTGGCGCTGACGATGGCGGCGGTCGCCGGCGCGGGCTCGTACACGTTCGCGGCTTTTGCGCTGTCGGCGGCGAACTTCTGGATCCATATCCTCTCGACGATCTACACCGTGCTGCGCAAGAAGGGCTCGTTCGTGGTGACCCCGAAGAAGGGCGCCGAGGCACGCCAGCCGGGGGCGGTGATGCCCGCGCTTGCGGCCGTAGGCGTGCTCGTCGCCGCCGGCATCTATGGCCTGATACACGACCCCGACGCCGCCACGATCAACAACGTCTCGTTTGCCGCCGTCCACGTCTCGATCCTGATGACAGGATGCTGGGCGGCGCTCCAGAAACCACGCGCTTCGGCCTCGGAGTCGCTCGAGCCCGCCGAGGTGGCCGGTTGAGCCGGACAATGCGTGACGTCGTCGTCGTTGCGCTCGGCGGCGTGGCCCTGTGCTTATTCGCGGGCTGCGGCGGGACCGGTTCCACTTCGACCCCGTCGCCAGGCCACACGCCGGGCTCGGGGGCCGCGTACCAGGCTCGCGCCGAGGCGGCGTCGCGATACTTCCTGCGTCACTACGTCGACCCGGACGGACGCGTCGTCCGGCACGATCAGGGCGGTGACACCGTCAGCGAGGGACAGTCGTACGGCATGCTGATCGCCGCTGCGATCGGCGACTCGCGCAGCTTCGACAGCATCTGGGCCTGGACGCAGCAGCATCTGCGAACCGCTGACGGCCTGTTCGCATCTCATTGGGCCGGCGGTCGCGTGGTTGACCCTCAACCGGCTTCTGACGCCGACCTCGACGCGAGTCGTGCGCTCCTCGTCGCGGCGTGCCGCTTCGACCGCCCCACGCTGCGCCGTCAGGCGATCGCGCTCGGCAACTCGATCATGAGCGCGGAGGTCACCTCGTTCCGGGGCGAACCGGTGCTGACGGCCGGTCCGTGGGCGATAGTGCCGCGGATCATCATCGACCCCAGCTACTTCGATCCCGCCACGTTCGAGATGCTGGGCACTGCGTCCGGCGACAGCCGCTGGGACGCCCTGGCGGTCAGCTCACGCTCGATCGTAGGCGATCTGATGACGGCGCCGTCGCGACTGCCGCCGGACTGGGCGCTGCTCGAGGGCGACAAGATCGTGCCAGTCGGCTCACCGAGCGACCTGAGCCAGCCGCCGGAGTTCGGATTCGACGCCGTGCGCGTGCTGATCCGGATGGCCGAGGATCCAGACCCCTCCGGGCGCCGGATCGCGGCCCGGGCATGGCCCGTATTCGAGCAGCAGGACCCCGCCACGATGCCGGTCTATCACTCCCTCGACGGTCGACCGCGTACGAACGTCAAGAACCCGGTGGTGCTGGTAGCGGCGGCGGCAGCAGCCGATGCAGCCGGACAGACAGCGGCCCGCGACGGCCTACTCGACTCGGCCGAGGCGATCGACAACCATCCGGCGACGCGGACCTACTATGGCGCCGCCTGGGTGGCGCTCGGCCGGCTGATGCTGCAGACGAAGCTCCTCGACGCCTGCTCCCCCTAGAGCTCTGAACCGCCAGCCGTCACGGCGCCTCGCCGACCGCTGCCAGCACCCTTGACCGGAAGGCCGCGGCCGTCGGCCGGGCGCCTGGCTCCTTGGCCATCGCGCGCTTGACCACGTCCTCGAGCGCCGGGGACACCTCGGGCCTTCGGTCGCGCACCGGCGGTACCGCGGCGTTGACCTGGGCCCACATCTTCGCCATGCCCCCTCGGTGCTCAGCGAACGGCGGCGCACCGGTCAGCATCTCGAACAGCACACAGCCAAGGGCATAGACGTCGCCCGGCGGGTCTGGCTCGTTGCCCTCGACCTGTTCGGGCGCGACATAGTCGACGG
>Ga0302326_10021251_pt1 | contig 13318 bp, 12 predicted proteins | sample Palsa_T0_3_FD_202264 | JGI IMG/M metagenome (GOLD analysis project Ga0302326, IMG submission 202264) | Peat permafrost microbial communities from Stordalen Mire near Abisko, Sweden - Palsa_T0_3 | ecosystem: Environmental > Terrestrial > Soil > Palsa > Peat permafrost | place: Sweden: Abisko... | reverse complement strand
GGCTGTGGGTGATCGTCGCCGAGTTCTGTGTCGTGATGATGGCCTGGTACGGGGCGTTCTCGGTTCTCGGCCCGGTGGTGGCCCGGGCGCATCTCGGCGGCGCGGCCGCCTGGGGCGCGATCACCGCAGCGGACGCTTTCGGCCTGATCGCCGGGGGCCTGGTGTCGCTGCGGTTCACGCCCAGACGCCCCATGCTGTTCGTGGTGCTTACCGGTGGGGCCGTCGCCATTTCCCCGCTCTCGCTGGCGATGGTCCTGCCGCTGGCGGCCATCTGCGCCGCCTCCTTCGGCCTGGGCGTCTTCGTCGAGATGATGATGGTGCAGTGGACGGTCACGATGGCGCGGAACATCTCGCCGGAAAAACTCGCGCGGGTCTCGTCTTACGACGTCCTCGGCACGGTGATGGCGATGCCGGCCGGAGCGCTGATCGCCGGGCCGCTCGGAGCCGCGATCGGGACCTCCCGGGCCGAGTATGCCGCCGCCGGCGCCATCGTCCTGGCCGCGGCACTGGCCCTCATCCCGCGGGACATCCGCACGATTCGCAACGATGACGCCGACCGGCTGCACGGCGCCGCGGCCGCCGGGACGGACCCCCGGAAGAGCCCGCCGTCTTCGGTCGAACTCAGACGTTCTTGGAGTACGAGCGGAACGTCAGCACCGACACGGCCACGCACGCCACCGCGAGCACCAGCAGTCCGCCGCAGCGCACTCCGATCGCGCCCCAGTCAGGTGCGGCGGAGACAGCGGAACGGCCGATCTGAACGACCCAGTTGAGCGGGTTACGCGACGCGATGGCCTGCATCCAGCCCGGCATGAGCCTGGTCTGCATGAACGCCGAGGACAAGAAGATCAGCGGGAGCATGAAGAACGTGTACACGCCGATGATCGCCTCACGGGAGCGCAGCGTCATGCCGACCGCGTTGGACAGCGCGCCGAACACCACGCCGACGCCGATCGACGCCGCGACCATGACCGCTACGCCGGCCACCCCGCCGTGGTAGCGGGCCCCGCCCGCCAGGCCGAGAACCACGATGATCAGAGACTGCACGGTGGTGCTGACCGCCTGCTCGGCCACGGTGGCGTTCATGATCCCGATCCGGCTGGCCGGAGAGGTGAGGAACCGGTTCAGCGTGCCGCGATCGATCTCCTCGATCATTGTCATGCCCGCCCACATGTTGTTGGACATGGCGTTCATCGCGATCAGGCCGGGCACCAGGTAGTCCAGGTAGGTGCCGTGGTAGCCGAAGCCCGGGATGTCGATGACCTTCCGGAACAGCTGCCCGAACAAGAACAGCCAGATCACCGGCTGGACCACGCTGAACGCGAGCACCCATGGCTGCCTGACCAGGGCGTGCAGTTTCCGGCCGGTCAGGTACCAGGTGTGGGCCAGCGCCGTGCGGAACGGCACCCGGCCTGACGGCCCCGCGGGCCGCGGCCCGGCGGGCAAATCCGCCGGGCCCGAAGGCACGGAATTAAGCTGGCCGGAATTGAGCTGCTCGGTCGCCATTACTTGGTCGCCTCCATCAGTTCGCGTTCGTTCTCGTCGGCGTCGGGGCCCAGGGCCGCGGACTCGCTGTAGCGGCGTCCGGTATGCCGCAGGTACACCTCATCCAGCGAAGGCCTGGCCACCGCCACCGAAGCGGCGTGAATTCCGGCCCGCTGCAGTTCGGCCAGCACGACCGGGACGGCGGCCGCGCCGTCGTCACTGCGCGCGGATACATCGCGGCCCGCGATCAGCACGTCCCGCACCTGCGGCAGGCCCGCGAGCACGTTCCGGACCAGGCTCGCGTCGGTATCGGCGGGGAGCTCCACGTGCACGACGTCGCCGCGCAGCTCCCCCTTGAGCTCGTCGGGAGTTCCCGAGGTGACGACCCGGCCGCGGTCCACGATCGCGAGCCGGCTGGCCAGCCGGTCCGCTTCTTCGAGGTAGTGCGTGGTCAGCAGCACGGTCAGGCCCTCATGAGTGGCCAGGCGCGCGATCTCGAGCCACATGGCGGTCCTGGCCTCCGGGTCCAGGCCCGTCGTCGGCTCATCGAGGAACAGCACCGCGGGACGGTGGATAAGCCCGAGCGCGACGTCCAGGCGGCGCTGCATGCCGCCGGAGTATGTCTTGACCAGGCGGCCCGCCGCCTCCGTCAGCCCGAAGTGCCCGAGCAGCTCGTCCGCGCGAGCTCGCGGGTCCTGGCCGCGCAGCCCGTACAGCCGGCCCTGCAGCATCAGGTTTTCCCGGCCCGTCGCGGTCGGGTCGGCGCCGGAACGCTGCGCCACGACGCCGATCACCTGCCGTACCCGGGCCGGCCGGGCCAGCACGTCGATGCCCTCGACGCGGGCCGTCCCCGCGTCGGGCCGGGCGAGCGAGGTGAGGATCTTGACGGTCGTGGTCTTGCCTGCTCCGTTCGGGCCGAGCAGACCGTAGATGATGCCACGTGGAACGCTGATGTCCAGCCCGTCCAGCGCGCGGATGCCGCGGGCATGGCCACGGGGCTTGCTGCCGCGGACGGCGTAGGTCTTGACGAGTTGATGTGCCTCGATGGCACAGTCGGTCGAACTCACTGCCAACTCCTGTAGGTTGCGGATCACTGCGATCCAGCCCCGCGAGGAGAACCCGGCTAATCTTGTGGTGGGACCTCGGGTTCCGCCTATTCGCGGGATCGATATGAGGTTGACGGCCCCGGCCACTGGTGTTGCCGCACCAGGCCGGGGTCGTTTGATTAGGAAGCCGTGGTGTCCCCTCCTTCCTGCTCGAAAAGCGCGAGCACATCGTCCGGCAGCTGCCCGGTCTGGTGGAACCGGCGCCAGTCGTCCAGGCCCGGGAACGTGCCGTCGGTGAACTCCTTCAGCAGCGCGCGCACCCAGTCCGCCTCGGCCCGGCGCATGGCCAGGTGATACTCCGACTCGATCAGGAAGAGCCTGGGTATCTGGGTCTCGGTGGTCTCGAGCTCAGCCTGCTGCCGAGCGTTGGCCGCGTCCAGCGTGTCCAGCCGCTGGCGCAGCAGGCCGGCCAGCTCGTCTGGCGGCAGGATGGCGCCTTCGCCGAGGGCCGCCTCGAACCTGGTGTACTCCCGCTCCGGGACGCCGAGCAGCTCGCGCAGCCAGTCCATCAGCTCGGCTCGGCCCGCCTCGGTAATCCGGTAGGTGGTCCGCTCGGGCTGCCTGCCCTCCCGGGCGACCTCCACGGTCTCGATGAAGCCGTACTTCTCCAGGTTCTGCACGATGGTGTAGAGCGAGCCCCAGTTGATCTTGATGGCCTGGTCCTTGCCCCGATGCCGGAGCGTCGACGCCATCTCGTACGGGTACATCGGGCGTTGCATCAGCAAGTCGAGCAACGACAGGGCCAGCAGGTTGCTGACCTTCCGCCGCTTCGCCATCCGTACCACCTCGCATCGGAGTCCTCGTAACCGAGGATTCGCTAACAAGTACTCGTAGCCGAGTATAGGCATAAGGCGAGACGCTCCGCAATCCCCGACTGAGATTCTCAGGACCGAACGGACGTGGCGACTCGCACCCAGCACCGGGACCCGCTTAGGACGGGCTGACGGGCGACGAAGCCGCCCGGACAGTTCAGCTCGGCGCCCGCGGGGCGCACCGCGGGACGCTAGCCGAAGAAGACTTCGGCTTCGGCGTAGCGCTGGGGCGGGACCAGCTTGAGCTGGCTGGTGGCCTCGGCGAGCGGGACCCGTACGATATCGGTGCCGCGCAGCGCCACCATCACGCCGAAGTCCTCGTCGTGCACCGCCTGAACCGCGTGCACGCCGAATCTGGTCGCGAGCACCCGGTCGAATGCCGTCGGCGTCCCGCCGCGCTGAATGTGGCCGAGCACGGTGCAGCGGGCCTCCTTGCCGGTCCGCTTCTCGATCTCGTCGGCCAGCAGCTGACCCACTCCGCCGAGCCGTACGTGGCCGAACGAGTCGAGTTGCTCGTGGGTGGTCGCCAGGTCCTCGCTGACCGGGTGGGCGCCCTCGGCGACGACCACGATCGGCGCGAACCTGGTCTGGAACCGGTGCTGCACGTAGGCGCAGACCCGCTCGATGTCGAACGGGCGCTCAGGGATGAGGATCACGTTCGCGCCGCCGGCCAGGCCCGCGTGCAGCGCGATCCAGCCCGCATGCCGGCCCATCACCTCGACGATCAGCGCCCGGTGGTGGCTCTCTGCCGTGGTGTGCAGCCTGTCGATCGCCTCCATGGCGATGTTCACGGCCGTGTCGAAGCCAAAGGTGTAATCGGTGGCGCCGAGATCGTTGTCGATCGTCTTCGGCACCCCGACGACGGGAACTCCCTGCTCGCCGAGCCGGGTCGCCACGCCGAGGGTGTCCTCGCCTCCGATCACGATCAGCGCGTCGACGCCCAGGCCAGCCAGGTTGTCCTTGATTCGCTCGATGCCGCTGCGGCCGCCGGCCGCCCCGCTCTTCAGCGGGTTGGTGCGCGACGACCCGAGGATCGTACCGCCGCGCGGCAGGATGCCGCGCACGGCCTGCACGTCCAAAGGCACCGTGTCGCCTTCAAGCGGCCCGCGCCACCCGTCGCGGAATCCGACGAATTCCAGGCCGTATTCCTGCACGCCCTTACGGACCACAGCGCGGATAACAGCATTCAGGCCGGGGCAGTCGCCGCCGCCGGTAAGGACTCCCACTCGCATGCCCCCACCTTAGTGGGCGCGGCCCCCTGTCCGGACGGCTGCGGCAGGAGCCGATTATTAAACTATCGCCCGCACGCCCCGGGTAGGGTCAGGCCGGCCCGGTACTCCCGCTGCCCTCGTGGTCGCCGCTGGCGCTGTCGTGGCCTCCGGCGCTGTCATGGTCTCCGGCGCTGTCGTGGCCGCTGGCGAGTTCAGCCTTGGCGCGGCGGGCGTCGACGTCGACGTATTCCTGGCCGGAGAGCTTGGCGATCGCCTGCATGATCTCGTCGGTGATGGTCCGCAGCAGCGGCCCGTCGGCCTCCCGCCCGTAATAGCGGGAGAAGTCGAGGGGCTCGCCGAACCGTACGCCCGGCCTGAACCGCATATTGGGCCGCAGCGTGCCCGGCGGCAGGAACTGGAAGGTGTCGATCATGGCGCACGGGACCACCGGAGCGCCGGACTCGATGGCCAGCCGGGCGACACCTGTCTTGCCCCGGTACAGGCGGCCGTCCGGGCTCCGGGTGCCTTCAGGGTAGATGCCGAGCACGTGACCGGCCGCCAGGACGCGCAGGCCGGTCCTGATCGCCTGCTCACTCGCCGCTCCCCCGCCCCGGTCGATGGGAATCTGGCCGACGCCGGTAAAGAAGACCTTGCTGATCAGCCCCTTCAGCCCGCGCCCGGTGAAGTACTCCGACTTGGCGAGGAAGATCACCTTACGCGGCACGGGCAGCGGCCCGAAGAAGTGATCGGAAAAGGACAGGTGATTGCTCGCAAGTATGACCGGGCCTCGCCTGGGAACGTTCTTGACCCCCGATGCGCGAGGCCGGAAGACGATCTTCAGCGTCATCCCGAGCGTCATTTTCGTCAGCCAGTAAAACACGCAAACATCGTCCCACGTCCTGCAGAGAATGAGGAGCAGTCAGCCCTCGCCAAAGGGGCGCATTAAGGGCGCCCCGGAGGCGGAGGTCAGCACAGCATGCGACGATGTCAGCATGTCACCAGTGCTTCCAGGCGCCATGCTGCCGGGCGCAGAGCCTTTCGAGGCCGCCGGCGGGCCGGTCGGCGTGCTGCTGTGCCACGGCTTCACCGGCAGCCCGCAGACGCTGCGACCGTGGGCGGAGTACCTGGCCGGCCAGGGCCTCACCGTCAGCCTGCCCAGGCTCCCCGGGCACGGCACGACATGGCAGGACCTGGCGCGGACCGGCGGCCGGGACTGGTACACGGAAGTAGACATGGCCTTCACCGCGCTGGCCAGCCGGTGCGAGCAGACTTTCGTCTTCGGCCTTTCCATGGGCGGCTGCCTCGCCCTGCGCCTGGCCGAGGTGCACGGCGACAAGGTGCGTGGCCTAGTGCTGGTCAACCCGTCGCTGGCCCCGGACACCAAGCTGTTCCTGCTCGCCCCGGTGCTCAAGCACGTCCTTCGCTCGCTGCCCGGCATCGCGAGCGACATCAAGAAGCCGGGTCAGCTCGAGGTCGGCTACGACCGGGTCCCGGTCCGGGCGGCGGCTACGCTGCCCAAGCTCTGGGGAACTACGACCAGCCACCTCGCCGACGTCACTCAGCCGGTCCTGGTCTACCGCAGCATCGTGGATCATGTCGTCGGGCCCGCCAGCATGCGCGTGCTGCAGGCCGGCCTGACCAACGGCCAGGTCACGATCCGCGAGTGTCCCGACAGTTATCACGTCGCGACGCTGGATAACGACGCCCAGACTATCTTCGAGGGCAGCCTGAAGTTCGTCCACGATCACGCCAGTTAGGGCGGGCGAGTTCAGCAGGGAGAGCACCGGGTCGCGCTTGCCTGCTCGTTTGAGGCTCCCGCGTGTCCCAGGGGTCATCTGTGTCCCGCATGTCACACATGCCGTTGCCAAGTAACAGACCTTTTGTGGTGGATCCGGGCCTGGTGGAGGCCTGGCGGTGGATCTGGTGCACGCGATACACCCGATCCGCCGCGAAGCCCGGATCCACCACGGTCACGGGAAGCACTTCACGAGGTCGGCGGGCTTGCGGACACTGGGATGGAAGAATATCTGGGCATAGATTACCTAAAGTTATAAATCAGTCACCTAAAGACATTTAGCTTCGGTAGACGAGCCAAGTCCGACGTCCTAGATTGGATCTATGGAAGCGCCCGCCCCGTCACCTGACATGGTCACGGCCTCGCGGAGGCACCTGACCGAGCGCTACGCGTCCGGGGTGGATCGCTTGCTGTGGGACACCGAGAAGCGCCTGGTCCCCGATCTCGACGCGATCAGGTCCGTGATCGACGCGGCGTCATCCGGACAAGCCGAAGCCCTGGACATCGGCGCCGGCCTGGTGCTGCTGCAGGCCGTACGGCTCGAGGTCGACCGGCTCGAACACGACGTCTTCGAAGGCGCGCACGCGATGGGCATGGGCGAAGAAGCGGTCGCCGCTGTCCTCGACCTCCCTGACGCCGCCGCCGCGAGCAAGCGGCGGCGCTGGCTGAAAGGGCGGCGGGCCCTGCCGTACGCCGACATCGCGTCGCCCGGGCGCTCCGGCCCCGGCGGCTCCGCCGAGGCCGCGAAGCGCGCCGGGCGGCGGGCCAGCGAGGCGGCGGATCGCGCGGCCGAGGCGGCGCGGCGGCGGGATCAGCTCAGCCAGCCGACCGCGAGACCACGGAGCTCTCGCCAGCAGGTGGAGCGGGCCGCCGCCAACGCCGGCGAGGCCCGAGTGCTGGCTGATGAAGCCGCTGAACGCGTGGCGCTCGGGCTGCTCCGCGCGGCGGACGCCCTGGACCGGTGCGCAGCTGGCTGTGAGGAAAACCTGAACGCCGACGGCGCGGCCGGGCCGCAGCTCAGGCGCAAGGCCGATGAGTATCACCAGGCGGCGGTCAGGTACCGGGGGATGGCGGAACGGTACCGGAGCATCGGGCAGAAACCGGGCTATCGGCTACCGGAATAGTCCTGGCTGAAGGGGCCTGGGACGCTGGCCGCTACCTCGGGATCATCGGTTATTCGGGATCATCGGTTTCGATGACCAGGATAATCCCGCTGACGGTGCCATCTTCGGTGCGCATCGGGGACGCCGCTACCCTTAGCTCCACGGTCTTGCCCCGACGGTTCACCGCGGTCACATCGCTGATCGACGTGCGGGTACGACCCAGGACCTGCCTTAGCCAGGGGGCGATGTCGGCGGCCGGCAGCCCGATGTCAAGCGTCACGAAATCCCTGGACTGAGCTTCCTCCGGGCGGAGCCCCCATAGATCTTCCGCGCCGGCGCTCCAGACGCGTACCCGCAGTTCCTCGGTCAGCACGATCACGGCGCTGCCGAGGCTGCGCAGGACCGACCCCAGGAAACCGTTGGTGTCGGCGAGCTCTTCGGTCCGTCCCCTGAGCTCATCGTTGATCACTTGCAGCTCATCGTTGGTGGACTGGAGCTCCTCGTTCATCGTCTCCAGTTCCTCGTTAGTGGACTGGAGTTCCTCGTTCGTGGTCTCCAGTTCCTCGTTAGTGGACTGGAGTTCCTCGTTCGTGGTCTCCAGTTCCTCGTTGAGCGACTGGAGCTCTTCGTAGGCGCGCTCAAGCTCGGTATTGGCGTACGCCAGCTCGTCCCTGACCCGGCGGTAGCGGGTCACGTCAACGAAGCTGACGCCCACTCCGATCAGGTCTCCGGGCGCGCCGAACAGCGGCACGATGGCGACGTCGTAGTAAGTCGGATCGCCGGTTCCCGACCGGAGCCATTCGACGTCGTGCAGTTCCTGCGGCCGCAGCTCGGTCTTGACCTGCTCGATGCGGGACCTGAGCTCGGCGGGCCGGTAGGACACTTCAAGCTCGGAAAACGGCCGGCCCAGGTCACGGGGACGCAGGTTGAACAGCGACTCCGCCGCCGCGTTGGCCACCTTGAGCTTGTCCGCAAGATCGACCGCGAGCTGCACCACCGGCCCCGACGACAGGGCCGCGCCATCCAGCTGCCTCCAGGCCGGCTCGCGGACAGCCGCCTCACCGCGGCTGTCCGCATGCCCGAAGTCCGTCGACGGCGTCGGCGAGGCCTTGCGGAACAGGCGCTTACGCAGGTCCACGGGCTGAAAATCGTCCGTGTGATTGAGCAGCATCTCGGCTTTGCCGAGGAACAGGTAGCCCGGATAAGACAACGCGAAATGGAACCTCCTGACCACGTTGGCTTGCGCCTCGGCGTTGAAATACATCAGCGTGTTACGCGCCACCAGGAGGTCCACTCGGGAGATCGGCGCGTCGCGCGTCAGGTCATTTCGGCCGAAGATGACTTGTCGGCGCAGGTCCCGACGGAAGACCTGCTTCTCGTCGTTCGGCTCGAAATAGGTTTCCCTGAGCTTCTCCGGCACATCGGCGAGCGCGCTGGCAGCGTAGGCTCCGGCGCGCGCCTGCTGCAACGCGTCCTCGTCGAGGTCGGTCGCATAGATCTTCACCCGCTCCCGGAACTGGTCGTGCCCTAGGGCCTCAGCCAAGACGATGGCAAGCGTGTACGCCTCCTCGCCGGTGGCGCAGCCCGCGCTCCACACCCGTATCGGCGTCTTCACGCCCTTGGCGGAGAACAGCTCAGGCAGCACCTGTTCCCGCAGCGCCTGCCAGGCGAGCGGATCGCGGAAGAAGCTGGTGACGTTGATGAGCAGGCTGTCGAAGAGCTCGCCGAATTCTTCTGGCTGCAGTTCCAGGTAGTCCTTGTACTCGGCGAAGGTCGCCAGGTCGAGCAGGATCATCCGACGCTTGACTCGCCGCTGCAGTGTCGAGCGCTTGTAGCCGGCGAAGTCGGAACCCCTGGTCTCCCTCATCATCGCGAGGAGTTCGTCAAACTCGTGCTCTAGGTCCAGTTCAGCCACAGCCGGAGCGTACGCCCTTTCGATCAGTCGGTAACGGGCACATTGGGGAAGGGCTCGTCGGTGTCCGGCGCTTCGGTCACCGGGTTCATCCCGCTCGCGGCGTTGCGGATCACGTCAGCGGCCAGCCGCGCTTCCTTCGAGGCGTCCTGGAACCGCGCCGCCGTGAGGGCATGGCCTCGCTGGCGCGCCGACTCCGCCAGGCCCTCGGTGAGCCTGCCACGTTCGTCCAGGCTCCTGATCGCCAGCCACAGCGCGCGCTCGACCGCATCAGTCTGCTGCTCGAGCAGGGCATGAGGCGACCACCGGTGGCCGGCCGCGCAGCCGTAGCTGACGACGTTTCCCTCCTTGGCGGGGTAAAGCGGGCCGCCGCAGTCGGGGCAGCTGAAGCTGCCGTAGTCGCGCGCCATGGCGCGGGGCAGCGGGTCTGACGCGAGCAGGCCCCGGACCTCTGCCTCGAGTTCGGCGGCCGGCTCGACGGGACGCGTCTCGACCTGCTCGCCGACGAGCCGGGCCACGGCGGCGGCGAGCTTTCCTGTCGGCTGGATCTCGGCGTGCTTGGTGACGGCCAGAGCGGACCGAGGCATGCTGTCGTAACCCGCCTCCGCCGGGTCCTGCACGATGACGCGGCCGCCGCGCTGCTCCACCGTGGCGCTGCCGAGGGCGGCGTCATCCAGCGTGCCGCTCAGTACCACCCCTATCGTCCGCGGGCCGCCCACGAGCGCCGCGCTGCGAAAAAGCGGGTTGGCCGCGGGCCGGACGCCGTTCTGCCGCGGCCCGCGCGACGTGCGGACCACGTCGCTCAGGACGAGCAGGTGCCGATCCGGCGGAGCCACGTAGACCCGGCCGCCCCTGAGCGGCTCGCCGTCCACGGCCGCCGCGGCGGGCAGCGGGCCCGCCCGGTCCAGGATGTGCGGCAGCGTCCGGCCGCCGCTGGCCGGCACATGCAGCACGACCAGCACCGCCGCAGGCAGATCGGCCGGCAATCCGGCCAGCAGGGTACGGAGCGGCTCGAGGCCGCCCGCCGAAGCGGCCACCACCACAATGTCCCGCCCATGCGAGGTCGCCATTACCTGGTGACCTGCCCACGGCAGGGCGCGGTGTACCCCGTGATCACGATCCGTATCCGACACATTTCTGTTTGCCGCGTTCCGAGTCGGTGCGGTTTCTCGATGCGAGCACGTGTCTCGGCCAGTTCCTTGTCGATTGGGCCCACGTATCCCTTTATCCTCCCGGTAAGGGGCCAGGGGCAAGATATCGTGGAAGCTAGGGCCTCATTCACATAGCGGTGGTGACGTGCCGGACTGGGATAACACCGAGAGCAGAGAGCGCGACGAGGACGCCGCCTGGCGTGACTTGATCGCCCGATTCGACGCGCCCCCGATTACTCAGCAGCCGGTCCCCTGGCCTGCGCGCGAAGACGTGCTTCCGGCGCGACCCCCGCGCCCTCCGGAAGCAGAGGACCCCTCCGGGGCGGACGATACCCGTGAGGCCGAACAGGCGCGGGGTACGGACGAGACCGGAGAGTCCCCTAGGGCCGAGGAGACAAGAGAAACAGGCTGGGCCAAGGGGATACCGGGGATCGCCGAGGCTGAGGCGCCTCCAGACATTCACGATCCTCCGGCGAGACCAGAGGTCTCCGGTACCGAGGGGCTCCCGGGAGCGGCAGGGGGTGACGGGACACAGGGCACCCGCGGAGGCGACGGGACACAGGGCACCCGGGGGGTAAAGGGGATACGAGGGTTTGACGATGAAGGGGTGCGGGGCGCGCTTGATCCTGACGGGGTACGAGGGTCTCGTGACCCCGATGTGATCCAGGACGCGCGGCACCGGCGGCGAACTTCAGCACGCGGCATACGACCTCGTCAGGCGCCGGGCGGCGCAACGCCGGCGGACGACGAGGACCACTACATCCCGCCGCCCCCGCCGCCGCTGCCGACGCTGGACTCCATCGCCAAGGGCGCCTGGGTGGCGCTGTTCGGCGGACCGGCCTACCTGGTCGTGGCCACCGCGGCGCACTGGGAACTATCCGGTTTCGCGGTATTTTGCGCGGTAGCGGCGTTCGTGACCGGGTTCGCCCTACTCGTGCTGCGCATGAACTCACCAGGCCCTGGCGGGCCCGACGACGGTGACGACGGGGCCGTGGTCTGAGGGGCTGTGGTCTAACGGGCGGCGGTCTGAGGGGCCGCAGTCTGACGGGCGGCGGTCTGACGGGCCAGGTCGGCGGCGCCGACAATACCCGCGTCCTGCCCGAGCTGGGCGACCTTGATCTCCGCGTACGGGCGGTAACCGCGCCCGGTTAGCGCGCGCTCGAAGGCGGCCCGGGCGGGATCGAGCAGCAAGTCGCCTGCTTCTGATACCCCGCCGCCGATCACGAAGCAGGCCGGATCGAGGATGGCGGCCAGATCGGCCAGCCCCTGGCCGAGCCAGCCGCCCACGGTCTGGAAGCAGCGGAGCGCGGCGGGATCGCCTTCGGTCGCGGCCTGGGTAATCTCCGGACCAGAGATGCCCTCGGGCTGTCCCCCGCCCAACTGCAGCAGCCTCATGGCGCCTTCCGGGGTGCGCCTGGCGAATTCGCGAGCCTCGGCGACCAGGGCGTTCCCGCTGGAGTACTGCTCCCAGCAGCCCCGGTTCCCGCAGCCGCACAGCCGGCCGTCGGGGACGACGCGGACATGGCCGGGCTCCCCCGCGATGCCCCACCGGCCGCGGTAGAGCTCACCGCCGATGATGATGCTCGCGCCGATGCCCGTTCCCACCGCTATCAGCATGACGTCGCGGTATCCGCGGGCGGCACCGAACCGCGCCTCGGCCCAGGCCGAGGCGTTCGCGTCGTTCTCCACCACCACTTCGCGGCCCAGGCGCTCCTCGACCCGCTGCTTCAGCGGCTCGTCGCGCCAGGCGAGGTTCGGCGCGAACAGCATCGTGGCCCGGGCGCTGTCGACGAACCCGGCCGCGCCGAGCCCGATGGCGGTGATCTGATCCGGGGGGACCTCGGCCAGCAACTCGGTCACCACGTCGGCTATAGCCTGTTCGGTCCGCGCCGGGCTCGCCGCCGGAGTTGACCTCTTCAGCTTGACGAGGATCCGGCCCTCTTCGTCGACCACACCCGCCGCGACCTTCGTGCCACCGACGTCAACGCCGATGGCGAGCGTCACGGAGCCGTGTCGCCGCGATCGGGCTTCGTCGGCGGTGTCACCACGGTCCGTTCGGCTGAGTGATTTTGATCTTGGGTTTTCATGACCTGTTCGAAGGCGGAGAAGGCATCCTGGACGACTGAGGCCAGGACACCGCCGGCGCCCGTCAGTTTCGCGCCGAGGCCGGGGCCGGACAGGCGGGCGGCGCGGGCCGCCTGGCAGACCGGGCACCACTGGCATTCCAGTGACTCGTCGGGCGGCAGCTCGGTGGTCGCGGTGTCCCACACGTCACCGCTGGCCCGCCGCTTTTCCTGGCCTATCGTCCTCTTGACCTGGTCGGCGACCTGGTTGGCCATGGTGCGCGCGCCCGCCTTCATCAGCCAGCGCTGGAAATCGGCGACGGGGTCGCTGCTGCGGCCCGACTGGCTGCGACCGCCCGACTGGCCGTTGCTTCTGGACGGGCCAGTGCTTTTAGACGAATCAGTGCTTCTAGACCAGCTATCGCTGCGCGGCGCGCCATCGCTTCGCGAGCTGCCCCCAGGATCTCCTGGCGGGCTGCTGGTGGCTCTCGGCTGGCCACTGTTTTCTGGCTGGCCATTATTTACTGGCTGGTTACTGCTTTCGGGCTGGCCGCCTGGGGAGCTATCGCTTCCTGGCTGGCCTTCGCCTCGGGATTCCGACACCTAACGCCTCCTACCCATGATCGTACCCGCTACCACTGCAGGACAAAGGGGGTGCCGGTGGCGCGGAAATGCCCGAC
>Ga0302326_10021250_pt1 | contig 13319 bp, 7 predicted proteins | sample Palsa_T0_3_FD_202264 | JGI IMG/M metagenome (GOLD analysis project Ga0302326, IMG submission 202264) | Peat permafrost microbial communities from Stordalen Mire near Abisko, Sweden - Palsa_T0_3 | ecosystem: Environmental > Terrestrial > Soil > Palsa > Peat permafrost | place: Sweden: Abisko... | reverse complement strand
GGAAACGGAACCTTTGACAAAGCCTGCAAGGTACAGGCGCAACACGCGAACTGCGGGGGGCATCCCGCTATAGACGCTGACAACTACAGTTTTGTGGAGGACCCGCCGAATCCTTCAGGCAGCTACGAAAGCGGTCACCTCCTCGATCCCTACTTTCAGATTGCGGAAGGCTATTCGTGGGCAAATTATGCCTTTCAGACAAACCAGGGACCGAGCTTTAACGCACATCAGTTTTTGTTTTCGGGCACTTCGGCGCCCGCGGAGTACGGCGGTAGCGGTTCTGGCCCATGGACCTTGTTTGCCGTCGAAAATGCGACAAATTTAGGCCTCGACTACCACTTCGCGGGATGTGTTTCGGACCCAAACACCGTAGTTAACGACCTTGACTCCGCTTCACAGAACAACAATCCCTGGCCCCCGGAGGGTGGTACTATCAACTACACGCCGCCCTACCTATACATGAACAACGCGTTGCCGGGGTATCCCTGCTACACTCATCCAAGTTTGGCGGACCTGCTGGATAAGCCGCCGACGCCGCTGCAACCAATCACGTGGAAATATTACATCCAATCGCCGCAGGACGATAACAGCATTTGGACCGCGCCGAATGCCCTGAGTGCCATCTGCCCGTTCGCTCCGTCAAACAACAGCAGCGGGGTGTGCAACAGCGGGGGCGGCGGCAACGGGGATTGGGCCAATGTGGTGGACGCGCCCGGTCAGGTGCTGAATGACATTGCAAACTGCAATATGCCCGCTGTGAGCTGGGTGATTCCCGATGGAAGCTGGTCGGATCATCCCGGCGACGTGGGCTCGGACGGCGGCCCTTCGTGGGTCGAGGCGATTGTGAACGCCGTGGGAGCTACAAAAAATTGCGGCGGCTATCAGCAAGGCCTTGCCGGCTTCAATAACACGGTGATTATCATTACCTGGGACGATTGGGGCGGCTTCTTTGACCACATCGCGCCGTATCTGTCGGGAGGCGGAAACTACCCGGGCGGATACGTAAATCCCCCAGCGAGCGCGCCGGATGACGGTAAATGGTACACGTACGGCTTCCGCGTGCCGCTTCTCATCGTTTCGCCTTACACCAGCGCGGGTTACATTTCCGGCCCAACCGACACGAACCATCACACGGTGAACGAGAATCCGCCTTATGTCCACGATTTCGGCAGCATCCTCGGCTTCATCGAAGCGGCATTTAACCTGCCCCCATATGACAGCAACGGCAACGGCGGAAATAAGTGCGGCATCGAATTTACGGCGGACCCCGGTTGCAACTACCCTTATGCCGACTATTTCGCGCCGGATGGCGCGTTTGAATGCGCCAATGGTGCGTGTGGCCCGAATTGGGGAGGCTATCCGCTGGCCGATTTTTTCAACCTTGCCACGCCACGCACTACGTTTGTCCCGATCACCGGGGCGAAATATGGCCCGACGTGTTTCACGAATCCCACGCAGGTGGGCTGTTTCCCGGACAGCTACCCGCAGGAGCCCGATGATGATTGACGGTGCCGATACGGAAGGTTGAGGTGTAGAATATCTGGAGGGGGGAGGCGGCAACGATGTTGCCGCCTCTCCTTCCAGGCCAAGTTTGCTTCAGGCTTCGGAGGTTCATGCTCATGCATCAACGAGGATTGCGCTGGGCGGCAATAGTGGTGTCGGTGCTGTGCTTGGCTGCATGGCCTTTCTCCGCGCCCGCCGATTCACAGGTCCAGTATGAATTCAAATTACTTCATGCGTTTGTGTTCGACTCGTTGACTGACGGCGAAGGGCCGGAGGGCCCCCTTGTCTTCGATCAAAAAGGCAATCTCTACGGAGTTACCTATAGTGGGGGTGCCTCCGGCTTCGGGGGCGTGGTCTTCGAACTTACGCCGGGAAGCGACGGGGAATGGACGGAGACAATCCTGTACAACTTTCCCGCCGCGTCCGGGGATGGCTATACGCCTGTTGGAATGATCATTGACGGCAGCGGAACCCTGTATGGAACAACTCAATACGGTGGAGTCGGCGCCCACTGCGACGACGACAACGGCTGCGGCACGGTATTTGAACTGTCACCTGAAGCGGACGGAGAGTGGACGGAGAGCATTCTTTACAATTTTTGCTCGCTGCCGGGCTGTGCCGATGGGGGCCTGCCCGGCGCCGCGCCAACGCTCGGGCCAGGAGGCATTCTGTACGGAGCAGCGGGCGACACAGCCTTCAAACTGACGCCTAGCTCTGACGGCTGGACGCTGACCACTCTCTACAAGTTTTGCAGCCTGCCGAATTGCGCCGACGGATACGCTCCCATCGGGAGCCTGACGCTGGACGGCAAAGGCAACCTCTACGGCGAGACAGAATTGGGAACTGACAACGGGGGAACCGCATTCACCCTGCGTCCCCAGCCCGACGGCCAGTGGAAGGAAACGGTGCTCCATACATTTGAGGGCCTCAAGGACGGAACGCATCCCAGTGGAGATGTAACCCTGCACGGGAAGGCGCTGTACGGCACCATGGAAGGCGGAGGAGGCTTTTGCCTGGGCGGATGCGGTATCATCTACCAACTGATGCGGAATCCCGCTGAAAGCGGCATTCACGAGCAAATCATCTGGGACTTCGGGGCCAACGGAGCTCAGGGATTTATCCCATATGCCGCTGTGACTTTTGACCCTCATGGCAACCTTTTCGGAATAACAATAGAAGGAGGGTCGCTCACCTGCGGCTGCGGCGTGGTGTACGGCATGAAGCCGCAAGGCAACGGCCAATGGGCCTACCAGGTGCTGCACACGTTTGTGGGAACCGACGGATTCGAGCCGAATTCCACCCTAACGGTGGACAGCAAAGGCAACCTCTACGGCACGACGGCCGACGGCGGCCCCAACAGCGACAGCGACGGCGTGGCCTTCGAACTCTCCCCCACGACGCAATCCTCAAAATAGCCGGATTTTGCGCTGCGCTTCGCGCACCAGCCTTCCGGCGCTGCTGGGCTGTTGGCAGCGTGCCGGATGTTGTGGCCGGGTTACAAAAAAACGGGTCGTCTTGTATTTCGGCAATGATCGAAACTTATTCGTAGCGCAGGGCGTCCACCGGATTCAGCCGCGCCGCTTTCCAGGCGGGATACACGCCGAAGCCAATCCCGATCGCGGCGGAGATCAATTCCCCGGTAGCGACCCAGAAGAGCGAAACGCTGGCGTGCATGGAAGGAAACAGGAGCCGCACGGAAAGACCCAGCGCCGAGCCCACCGCCACGCCGATCAGCCCGCCAATCAGCGTAAGCACGGTAGCTTCCAGCAGAAACTGCCACATGATATTTCCCTGCCGCGCGCCGATGGCTTTGCGCACGCCGATTTCCCGCGTGCGTTCCGTGACGGAGACCAGCATGATATTCATGACGCCGATTCCCCCCACCAGCAGGGCGACCGAACTGACCGCAAACATCACCACGAAAATGCCGCCGGAAATCTGCTGCCACAAATCAATGAAAGCGTCCATGGTGAATATGGCGAAGTCATCTTCATGATTTGACGCGAGGCGACGCTTGCGGCGAAGAAGCTCCCGCACTTCGTCCACCACCAGCGGCAAGGTTTTGCCGTCATCCGCCTTGGCATAGAGAACGTAATCCTTCACTTCGGGATGCATTCTTTCCATGGTGGAGAGCGGGATCATGGCGATGTTGTCTTCCGGATTCGCGCCGCTGCCGAAAGCTTGCTGCTGCAGCGCCGCCACGCCCACTACCTGGAATACCTGGCCCTCCAACAAGACCTCCTGGCCCACCGGATCATCGCCGGAATTGGGAAAAAGCGTCGCGGCGGTGTCGTGGCCGAGAACCACCACATTGGAGCGATGCTCGTCGTCTACCTCGTTGAACCAGCGGCCCTCCTGCAGATCCAGATTGAAAATTCTGTCGATATCCCGCCCGTCGCCTTCCAGGATCACGTTCTTGGCGCGAATTCCGCCCCGGCGGACATAGCTCTCTCCGGCATCAAATTCCTGCTTGAAAATCCGCAGCGAAGACGAGGCGGCGATCACGTGCGGAAGCGCCCGGATGTCGTCGGCCCACTCGCCCTTCAGCTCCTTGCGCTGCAGGACGCTCCCCGGAAGCCGTCCTAACGTGGCCCACGAGAAGCGATAGCAAATGACCACGTTGGAACCCAGATTTTCCACCGTGCCGAGGACGTTGGAATTCAAACCATTCACGACCGTGCTGACGGCGATCACCGTCCCCACGCCGATCACAATCCCCAAAATCGTGAGGGCCGAACGCAATGGATTCCTCCACAGCGAGTCCATGGCCAGATCAACCGCTTCCCGCAGTCCGAAATATCGCTTTCTTGGTTTGTGACTCATCGCCTCACTCGGATCGCAGCGCCACCACCGGGTCCAGCCGCGCCGCCTTCGCCGCCGGGTAGACTCCGAAGAATAATCCTACGCTGGTGGCCACGCAGAATCCCACGATAATGGACCAGACTTCAATGGCGCTGGGCAATGGCGTCACCAGCGAAACGAACTTGGCCACCAATATACCCAGCACGATCCCCCATAATCCGCCGATCGCCGCAATGGTGGAGGACTCGATCAGAAATTGCATCATGATGTCCGTGCGCCGCGCGCCGATGGATTTGCGCAAGCCGATCTCGCGCGTCCGCTCCGTTACGGAAACCAACATGATGTTCATGATCACGATACCCCCGACGATGAGCGAAATGGAAGCAATCGCGATGGTGGCGCCGAAAAACGCTCCGCTGATGCCGGACCAAATAGACAGGAACGATGCGTTGGTCTCCATCTCGAAATCGTCATTCGCGCCCGGCTGCACGTGCCTGCGGCCGCGCAGGATCTGGCGGACTTCGTCCATGGTGCTCTCAATTCGCCCAGCGGTGAGGGCTTTCACCCAGATTTCGACGGAATCGTCGGTGCCATACTGCTTCTGATAAGTGGTAAGCGGCAGAATCACCCAGTTGTCGCGCGATTGGCCCATCACCGAACCCTGCTTTTTGCCCACGCCGATTACCCGGCAAGTCTCGCCGTCCACGCGAACTTCCTTGCCCAGCGGATCAACTCCGGCAAAAAGATTTTCGGCAATGTCCCACCCGACGGTGCAAACCGGCGCGCCGGTGGACTCGTCGAGTCGCGCGATATGGCGCCCGCTGGCGAGGTCCGTATCGTAAAGCCGCGTCATTTCGGGCGTCCAGCCGCGCACGCTGGTATTGGAGAAATAGTCCGTGCCGCGCTTCACATTGGCATTTTCGTGGTGCAGCGCGCCGCCCACGCCGGTGCAGGAGTGGCAAAGCTCCTTCACGGCTTCATAGTCATCCAGAGTGAACTTCCGGCGCTTCTGCGTCTCTTCGTACTGGTCGATGTTGGTGATGATGGCGGGGCCTCGGTCGATCAGAAAAACGTCCGCGCCGAGATTGAAAATCTTCGTCGCCACGTAGGTATTCAAGCCGTTCACGATGCTCACCACGGCAATCACCGACGTGACGCCGATGACCACGCCAATCAGCGTGAGCACGCTGCGCATTTTGTGGGCCCACAGGCTGGCCGCGGCAATACGCACTGCTTCGCCGAACGCCATTGTGGTCTTGCCGGCCATTCCCCCGCCTCTTCGCGCTACCTAGTATACGCACGGGAAGCCGCAGGGTTTCACTGGGGCGAGGGTCATTCGCTTAAGAAAATGCGGATCAAATCATTGCGCTCCCGGCTGGAGATAGTACCCGCGCGGCGCCGAAATATGGTAATCGCGCGTGGGCGTGCCCCCGGACGGCACCAGCCGCACCGAAAGGGTGTGGAAGCGGCCCTCTTCCTCATTGACGCCCTGGGGAACATAACCCAGCGTGTAGCGCGTCTTCAGCCTGTCCAGGAGCGCCTCGAAAGCCAAATAAAGCGAGCCTTGCTTCTGCATATCGAAAACCTCGCCGCCCGTCTCGTCGGCCAATTTGCGGACATTGAGGATGAAGTGCGCAATCATTTTGGCTTCCGCCGGATTCTCGCCGGGCACCTTCAAATTGAAGACACTTGCGCCCGCCTTCAGCACTTCGTCCTCCGCTTTTTCGGCGCTGACGCCGCCTTCCGTGGTCCCCACGTCATCGCTGATGAGAATAATCACGCGCCTGGCCGACGGCGCCGAGCGTTCCAAATAAACAGCCGCGTCGAAAATGCCGCCGTTGATATTCGTCTTCCCGCCGGTGGTGAACGAGGCGATCTCGGAAGCGACAGCCTGCTTGTCGTGCGTTAAGTCCACCATGCGCTGCACCTGGGTGCTGAAAGTGAAGAGCGCCACTTCATCGTCGGCCTTCAGCGTTTGCAGGGCGGTCTGTGTGGCGTAGCGCAACGGGGTTAGAAACGGCGTAATGGATGCGCTCAAGTCCACCACCAGCGCCACCGCCAGAGGCATTTCGTAGCGCCCGAAATAGGAGATGCTCTGCGTCACGCCATCGTCCGTCAACTGAAAATCCTTCGCCGTCAGGCCGTCGATCACCTTGCCTGAGCTGTCTTTCACGGTCACGTCCACCAGAACCAGCCTGGACTGCACGCGAATCACCGGAGCTTGCTGAGATTGCGGCGCTTTGGCGGCAGCGTCAGTCTGATGCTGTCCATTGGCGGGAGCGACGTGCTGAGATTGTTCTTGCAGCGGCACAGTGAGCGTCTGCGGCGCTTGAGACTGCGCAGGTGGGGTGAGGGGGCCGGCAGGCGCCTGCGCGAGCGCCAGGCATGGCAGAAGCCACAGAATCAAGGCGCCGCTGGTCTTATCAACGCCGCCCTGGCTTCTTATGCCCATTCCAATGAATTCTCGCATGAATCCCGAGCTATACCGATAGATCGCGGCGAAAACAATTGTGTATCGCGCAGAAACAACCAAATCCCATGGTCTAGGATTTGGAGCTAAGTCATAATACGGCGGAAAGCGCGGGGCATCAGGCCTACAAAAGCAAAAGGGCGCCCCGGTTACCCAGGACGCCCTCTTGGAAAGCCGTCAGGCTGCAAGCAGCCGGCGGATTAGAACGTCAAGCTGCACTTCAACTGGATCAACCGCGGTGAAGCGTCGCCGCCGAGGAACGAACCCAGAATACTGGTCGGTGTGCTGACCGTGCTCTGCAGCGTTCCGAAGAGCGGATTGTTGATCGCGTTCACCGGCAGGTTGAAGTTCGGGTGGTTGAACAGGTTGAAGAACTGGAAACCGATACCGAGATTGGCATGTTCCCACTTCGGGATCTTGGTGTTCTTCATGATGGTGAAGTCCGTGTCGAAATAGCTGGGCCCACGGAACAAGTTACGCAGACCGCCGGTAAAGCCGGTTTCCGTGCCCGACGGTGTGAATTGGGCGGTTGTAAGGCAGCCAATTCCGGACGCCCCCGAACCAGCGAAGGCCTCGCTGTTGCAACCCCTGTTGGTGATTGAGGTCACAGGAGCCGGGAATATGGAGGCTTGGTAGTTGTTTACACCGGTCAAGCCCGTATCAATCACGGAGTAAGGCAGGCCGCCGCGGGCAAAGAGAGCTCCCGACACCTGCCATCCATCCACCAGGTAGGTGCTGCCGTGCCCGCCGAAGGCCTTCCGAATGGGCAACTCGTAAACGTAGTTGGCGTTCACGTAGTTCCGCACATCGTAATCCGCGGGGCCGTAATTCTGGTGCGTATTATACGGGTTTTGCGGATTCAGAATGCTGGTCGCGGAGCCACCGGTGGCATTGTCCGTAAAGGGCAGCAACCCGCCATTCGACACGTCGTCAAACGCGTGGCTGTAGGTGTAGTTCAATTGGAAGACGCCCTGCGTCCACTTGGTGAAGCGATGCTGGAAGGAGACCGTCATTCCGTTGTAGTTGGAAATTCCCTGGCTCAATACCGAACTCACCGTGGCAAACTGCCCCGTGAGAGGAGCGGCGGGGAGACCATAGATGCCGTAGGCGTTCAAGGAGTTGTTGTCGATCGGCAGATGAACTCCATGGTTGCCATAGTACCCTACGGTCAGAGAGGTATTATTGCCGAAACCCTTCTGCACTTCCAGGCTCCACTTCTGGTACTGCGGGGCCTTGGTTGTGGGTTCGGTAAAGGTCAGGTTCGGCGCCAGGGCCGTCGAATTAGTGGGGCAACCGGTAGCCGCCGCGCAGAACCCGCCGCCCGTATAGAAGGCATTCAGGAAGTTTGCATTGGCCGCCCTGGCGTCAGCAAACAGGTTGGTGGTCTCATTTGGCGAAAGGTTGTCGAAGGCCGTCGTGAACGAATTAAAGTACGGCGGATTCGTGGCGATATTGTCGGCGATCACACCCGGGAAAATATCGTAGAAGATCCCGACGCCGCCGCGCACCACGAGGTTTGAGGTAAACATGTTCGTCGAACTGGAAAACGGCGACCATGCGAAGCTGACGCGCGGTTCCGGCTGAATGGTCTGATAGCCATTCAAAGCGGTACGCTCGCCATCCTGAATAGCGCCCGTCTGTCCCAGACCGGGGATGTTCTGATACGGGAAGTTCGCGCCGCCGGCTGCAAAGCCATTGATGGCCTGCTGGAAGGAGTTGCCGCTCCCTCCGGCGAACTGAGAGAAACAGTTCGTCACGCATACCGGGTTCGATGCGTGCTCCAGGCGCAGCGAAAACGTGAACGTGAGGTTGGGTTTAACCCTCCACTCGTCCTGAACGTACCCGGCCACTTCGTACAGGCGGATGGGTTGGTTCGTGGACGATGGAAAGCTCTTCTGCAAAATGCTGAAATCCGGGAACGCATCTGTGCCGGTAAGAACTCCCGGATTTGTGCCGCCATTGTAGAAGGCGTTCAGAGTGAGAGGGATTTCCAATCCCGTCAAGCGGTTGCCGAAGTCGTGATCGCTGACGTAATCCTTGTGGTACTTAAACCCGACCTTGACGGTATGGTTGCCCATGGTCTTGGACACGTCATCCTGCACTTGGAACTGGGTGACGTTGCGGCCCTGCGGGAAGGCGAAGTTCTCGCCGCCCACAAAGGGGAGCGTGCCGTCATTGACGAGAAGCGTCGTCGGGAACTGCGTATAAGCCACCGAGGGATCGGCGGACTGGAAAATCGCCGAATACCACGTCGCGGCCAGCAAAAACTGGTTGACCAGCGTGGGACCAAACGTGTGTGTTTCCTGCAACTGGCCCTGATATTCCGGCTGGTAGCTGGAAGCATTGAAGACCGAACTAACGGGGTCGGAGAATGTCGGCTGAGTTCCCACGTCATACTGCATGCGCATGAAGGCCCGGTCGTTGGGACCGATGTTCCAATCGCCGCGCCCGGCAAGCTGCCATTCCGGGGCGAAATTAACCGGAGTTACGCGCAAGCTGTCCGTGCACGGGTTAGTCGGTCCAAATGCCACACCAGTGATAGGATCGGCGATAGGAGCGCCACCACCGCAACCACCGCCCGTAAGATTATTCTGTGCGTGGGAGTAACTGGGAATGGCGTTAAACAGATTGAAAATTCCGACCCCCGCTCCCGGGGATCCCGCACCAATTCCCGTGCACCCAGCGCCTTGACAATAATAAGGTATAGAGGCGGTCAATCCATTTGCCGTCAGTTGATTGACTGTCGACGCTTCAAATGCCGGCGTTGGCACTCCAATCGTGGAAGGCACCGGGATCAAAACGCGCAATCCCTCGGTGTTGACGAAGAAGAACGCCTTGTCCTTCTTGATCGGGCCGCCGAAAGAAGCCGCCCACTGGTTGGCGTTGGAGAAAGGCTTCGGATTATCCTGCTGGTTATTGAACCAGTTATTGGCGTTCATGGCCGCGCCGTTCCAGTAATAAATGGCATTGCCGTGGAACTGGTTGCCGCCGGACTTGGTAACGTAGTTCACGTTCACGCCGGCGAAGGTTCCGAAGTTGCCGGAATATCCGTTGGTGACGATGTCTGCTTCCTGGATTTCGTTCGCGCCCAAGAGGAGGTTGGAAGCGCCCGAGTTGCCCAGGTTCAGGAAGGGATCGTTGTCGTCCATTCCGTCGAGAGTAAAGAGGTTCGAAGTGCCTGGCATTCCGTACGCTTCAAGGTTGCCGTAGCCGCCCTGCGTATTTGTGATTACGCCGGGAGCAAGCTGCGCCGCATACGTCAAATCATTGCCGGGGTTGGGAATTTGCGAAACCTGCTGCTGCGTCAGCGCCGTGCCGACGTCGCCATTCTGCGTTTTGACGAGGGGCGCAACTTCAGTGACCGTGACCGTCGTGCCGCCGCCGGCGACAGCGAGACCAACGCTTACCATGGTCGGCGCGCCCAGCGAGACATCAACCGTCTGCTTGGCGGGCTGGAACCCGGAAGCCGTCACGGTAATCGTGTAATTCGACGGCAAAAGCAAGTTAAAAGAATAGACTCCGGCCGCATTCGATGTAGTCGTCTGCGTCGAGCCCTTGACGTTATCTAGCAATCCAACCTGGGCATTTGGCACCACTGCGCCGCTTGGGTCAGTAATCGTACCCGTAAGGGCGCCGCTCGTCTGCCCTTGCGCGGCCAGCTTTGTTGAGCCGACCGATACGACCATAAGCAGTGCCAAAATGACGAACAGCACACGCTTCAAATTCATGGTTTCTCTCCTCATTTTCGATCTATTTGTTGCCCCAGCCCAGGCAGAGACAACAGCCCTCCCGTGGCCAGACACAAACCTCGGTCGTGTATAATGCACACGCCATGCCACACTGACATCAATTTAAGTTACAGATAATTAAAGCTTTAGTGTATGACAACAAGCTGGATTGGCCAGGAAATACGGAATTTGGAATATGAATAAACGTAAATAATTTCATAGGAGATTCCAGGGATTTTTCCCTATGCCACGGTTGCGCGTGCTAAAACGGCTCTCATTTCGAATACTTGCGGACGCCGAATGCGATAGGAAAACCTACACAAACAATATGGATGGCGATGCCAATCACCATCATCTCTACAGAAAAGGGATATCTCCGGGCGCGCGACAAAGGCACAACGATGCGGTTCATGAAGAAGTAGACCGCCGGTCCATAGAGTATGCCGGAAACCACCGGGTGCGCGATCAGGAACGCGAATCTTCGGCTAAATACAAAATATGCAGCGGCGGCTGAGTATGCAATGACGAAGTGGAGAAGAAGACCAAGCGCCGCCGTTGGCAAGCCGCCGTCCCAGGCGCGAGTCCCCAGAATTCCGGCAGCAATTCCTTGCAGCAAGGGAATCGGCTTAAGTCCGAACCGGCCATAGACGACAAGCGCGGCGGTGATATCCATGGCGCCGGCAATCGAACCGCCCAGCAATATAGCCGGCAGCACTCTGACACGTTGCGGAGAGGCATTTTGCGGCGACATCGAACGCGCTCCTTAATCCCTCAGTTAACTCAACGGGATTTTCCGCCGGCAATTGCACTGGTTCGGAGACGCGCGCTATTTGTTCTCGCTGCCAACCATCTTTTCCACGTCGGCCATTTCTTTCGGCACTGCCGCGGAGAGAATTTCGGGCGCTCCGGATGTAATCAGGATCGTATCCTCGACGCGATAGTGCATGTGCTTGTCGGGAAACTCGACAATCGGCTCGACGGTCACCACCTGCCCGGGCGTAACGTTGCCGCTCACTCGCACACCCGTTGCAGCCACGTCATGCGTCGCCAAGCCGACGAAATGTCCGGGAAATCCTGTCCACTGATCCGCAATTCCCGCCTTCTCGTAGACCGCTTTCCCCGCCGCCTGCGCTTCATCATATGTATGTCCCGGCGTGAGCAGGGCGATCACGGCTTCCTGCGCGTCGAGGTCCACCTGATACCATTTGGCCTGCTCGGGCGTGAATTTTCCGCTGATGTCGAATGTGCGCGTGATGTCCATGGTCATCTGGTCCAGCGACGCCGCGTAGTCGAAAACCACCAGTTCATCCGGCTGGATTACGTGCCGATTCGAAAAATAATGCCAGGTATTGGCGTCGCTGCCGGAGCCGACAATTGCGGGATACGCCACTCCCTGCGCGCCGTGCGAATAGTAGTAGCAGTAGGCCGTGGCTTCGATTTGATATTGATACATCCCAGGCTTTGCCTGGGCGATAGCTTCGCGATTTCCTTCGGCGCTCATCTTTCCCACGCGGCGCAACACTTCAATTTCGCCGGGTGTTTTGATGTTGCGCATTTCGTTCATGGACGGCGTCACGTCGAGCAGATGCGCCTGCGGAAACCGCTTGGCCAGAAAGCGCACCGGCGCTTCATCGGGATATACGTCCGGATGCCACGGAAAAAGGTCCTGCTGGCCATAGCTATTGGCCACTTCCACGCGCGCGCCGTCGGCCAGGTCCGGCGGACTCAGCCTCGCCCACAAATCCGTCTCCGGATGATTGCTCAGTAGAAACGCGAGCGTCACCTGAAATTGCGCGTCGGAAATAACGACGGGATAGCCGAGCTTTGCCTGCTCGTCCTTCGGCAGCGCCAGCAGATTCGGCCCATAGACTTGCGCCGTGCGCTTGTCCTGCTCCGGCTCGAAAATCATCGTGGTGCCTTTTTCCGCGTCCAGCAGCATGGCCGCGCCGGGATCGGCTATGCCGGTGTAGTAAAAGAAATCATTGTCCTCGCGATAATGCGCCGCTTCGGGCAGATGCGTCCGCGCGAAGAGCAGCACGTAACCCGTCTTCACTTTCTTGGCCAGGTCAGCGCGGCGCTGTGCGAACTCCTTCGGGCCGCCGTAATCCTGGATCGCCTGCGCATCGGTATATTGCGCATGGCTCGCCGCCGCCAGCGCGCACAGCAAAAGCGCGCACGGCAATGCGCGCATCATGTACTTCCGTGAATTCGCTTTCAGGAATTGAGTTGAAGTCATGTCTCCCCCGCCCCCCCGCGGGACGTTACGCATTATTGCACTGGAAAGTTTCCGGGAGTAGTGCAAACCTTCGCGGAGTGCAATGCCGGGGAGCGAAGTTGGCGAAGTTGAGTTGAAATGACCTGAACTGCTATTTCGAGGATTGCGTTGTGGGCGAAAGTTCGAAGACCACGCCGCCGCCGTTGGATCCGCCACCCGCGGTTTCGCCGTAGAGGTTTCCTTTGCTGTCCATGATGAGACCGGCGTCCGGCAGCAGTCCATCCGTCCCCACGAACGTATGCAGGACGACGAATTCCCATTGCCCGTTTCCTTGCGGCATAAGGCCGTACACGATTCCATCGCCGGCGGTACCTCCTTCGTCGGTCGCGCCAAATAAATCGCCGTGCGTATCGGATACTACAGCGCCGACGGGGAGCACTCCTTGCGTCCCATTCTCGCCGAACGCGTGGATGACCTGTTCATCCACGCTCTTGCCGCTTCCGCGGGTTAACTGGAAAACCGTGCCGCATCCTCCCAAGCAGTAGTTTCCTCCGCCGCCTTGCGTTGTGCCGTACAGCACACCACCATGAAAGCTCACGCC
>Ga0302326_10021249_pt1 | contig 13319 bp, 11 predicted proteins | sample Palsa_T0_3_FD_202264 | JGI IMG/M metagenome (GOLD analysis project Ga0302326, IMG submission 202264) | Peat permafrost microbial communities from Stordalen Mire near Abisko, Sweden - Palsa_T0_3 | ecosystem: Environmental > Terrestrial > Soil > Palsa > Peat permafrost | place: Sweden: Abisko... | reverse complement strand
AAGGTTTCATCTGAACTCGTCGGATCCGGAGAGGGAAGGGAAACCCGTTGCAGTGCACCGACTACGTCGCGAAAACCAGCACGAGCCGCCTTGACACAGCGCAAGTGTGGTTTGTTATGCTGACTCGGGATGCGATGATTCAAGTCTGGAAGATGCCATTGAAATCTCGGCGGGATGATTTTGAACGCGATACAGCGAAGGTGGAACGCGCTCGTGCCTTTTGCATGCGAGAAGGATGGACCGGATTCGGTTGGGAGGTCGAATCGTTGGAAGACCTACTGACCCAACCCGAGCTTTACGAAAAAGCGCTGCCGGGAACACCAAATGACAGTCGCGCCGCACGATCGGCACATCACGCACTTGCTCGTCGAATGCAGGTAGACGACCTTGTATGGTGTAGGGCGAAAGCCGATGTCTATTGGCTCGGTCGAACAGATGGTTCCTGGACTTACCGCAATACTGGCGAATTTGCTGATTTCGATTTGTACCAAGTAAGAAAGTGCAAATGGGTTAGGGTTGGTCCGGAAGACCTAGTTCCGGGTGCTATCAAGAATGCTTTTGCGGGACGTGGCTCGGCGATTTCACAAATTCAGAGAGAGAGGGACGCAGCGCTGCGCTACAGCACTATCATTTGGAGAGAAAAGACGGGCGACTCAATTGCTGATCTACTTGATTCGACAGGCGCATTCTCTGTTTCAGAGTTAGGCCACGATGACCTAGAAGACTTAGTTGCGATGTACCTTCAAGTTTGCCTCGGCTGGTACGTGGTTCCGAGCACCGTCAAGCGAGCAACTCCGTACACCGAATTCGTGCTGAGAAATGCGGAAGGAAGGCGTGCCTACCTCCAAGTAAAGAGCGGGAACACGAGTGTGGGTGCAATTATCGACGTACCTAACGACGTTGACAAATTTTTCCTATTCGACGCCAGCGAAGGGAGTCGATTGCCTAATAAGGTCGAGCGGATTTGTTTGAATGACCTAGAGGACTTTGCCAGAACGCACAATTTCCTTCTGCCGAGTTATATCCGACGGTGAATCAGATCATTCCGCTTGATAGAAAAGTCGCCAGGACTGTACGGCACTGGATTCGGCCTCGCGATTTCTTGAATAGGCTTGCTTTGCTGAGAGAAATTCCCGCGTAGCATGTATTAGTCGCTGTGGAAAAGAACTTCAATGGGTTTATCTGCATCATCAGGAAGACAAGCTAATAGTACGGTGACCTCAAGCCTTTGCTTGATGCTCTTGATCAGGCCCTTAGCGTGTCGGAAGCTGTTTTCCCGCTTTCCTTCGGAATTGAAGAAGGATGAGGGAGCCAGCACCATTCCCCAACCTTCTGACAGGGGTAGATCCCTAAATTGATTACACGGACTTTCATTCGGCACATTCGAGAGGAAATCTTTGGGATAGCTGTGAAGGAGCTTAAGGTGCTGGAGATTTTCCACTATGGCGTACCATGCATGGTTTGTCGTCGCACTTTTCATCTCGACTGAGCAGGGAATACTATGATCGGGAAATGTGAGGATCCCGAGCACATCAATCTCACGTTGCTTCGTATTCTGATTGGCCAGACTAACAGCATTTAAGACGGGAATGAACGTGACTTCCTCGTTCAAGCCCGCAACACGCCAAATTGGCGTCGCGAAAAGTATTGACTCTTGACGATGTTCCAGTTTGGTCCGCCCCTTGTCGCCACGCCTATATCCTTTCACTTTGATGTAGCCAAGATCCTTTCTCATCCAATTCGATGGCGGTGGCTTCCTCCATTGAGAAATCACTTCTTCAATGTGCATGGATACTTGACTCTCGGGGATTCGGCTTCCCTTGAACTCCATATGCTTTTCCCAAGATTCGGACCAGTTGCGCCAAGATCCGGACTCTTCAGAGAAGCTAGTACTCATAGAATTTCTTAAATTCGTTTCTTGACTGGAATTTTCGAGAACAGACCGTTCAGTTCTTCTGGGGACAACGCGTGCATCGACATCCGCTTACGTCGTTCAGCGCGCTCAATGAACCCCATGTTGCGATAATAGATGTGGGCGCTGGCTTGGACAAGATCAAAGGCGCATTATGATTCTCTCAGTCAGGCGCAAAGTCCAATAGCGTAAGGGTACCCTCAAAACCCTGTGATACTTAACCCGGTAGATAGTGATTAACGGCACTATCGGGGAAGCTTTGGCCGGAAATGGCGTTGCAGTGATTCATGTCTGCGGTCACCAGCACGACAAACCTTGCGCCTAAGCGATAAATTCTAGGCTTCGTAGACCACCGCTCGATTTTATGCTTTCCGTGGCTGCGCGTCGTGTCGTCGCGAAGCTGGCCTAAACCACCGTTTGATTCGACATGCTCGACGTATTTGGAACTCTTATTTTTCGGGAACGCTTTCAGCGAGGACGCTATTCGGCGACTGAGAACAATCGCTAATGTTGTTTTATTCCGTTTCACATTCGTCCTAGTCCAGAAAAGCGCGACTGCAAAGATGCCCGACTTCTTTTTGGGTCGTGACAGCGAGCACGGGAGGGCGAAGCCATCCTCGACTCGCCCAACTGCTCCGGGCTTTGCTCTCAAAAAGGGATGTTACGTCCCCTGGAATGCATTTCGTGCGCAGCCTTTATCTCCAGAGAACAGGAGGCCAACGTGCTTTATCATCCAATTCGACGGTTGCTTGGGGTTCAGAGACCAAGGTTTCGCCTACTTCTTTCGTCCCTGCAATCTGTGCAGCCTGTGCGCGTGGACTTTAGCTTCGATCCTTTTGAACTCGGCTGTCGGCGCCTTATGCTGAATCGAGTGAAGACTGCTCTTTAGCTACTGAGAACAGCAGCTAATGTCGTTTTAACCTTTGGAAGGATTCCAGAGATTGAAGGTCTCGACTGTCATCCTTTCGTCCCGAAATCTGTTCAGAATCGAGTGATGAGTCCAAATGGCTAAAGAGGCGCAAACACAAAATTTGCGCCAGTACCAAGCGCAAAGCAGCAGGCTGAGTCCTTTCAATATGTGAGGCACAGTTAGGACGCCCGCGCAAAAGCCGAGGGCGGCGCTCGCTACCAGTGCTCTGGTCTCGGGGCAAGTGTAAATTCTACAATCGATTTTGGTAGCCGGGCGAGAGGATTCAGCCTTTTCGACAATGTCCTCGCCCACTCCGTCAGGCTCTGGAGGTTCCGGCGCTCTTCATCCGTTAGAGTTTGCTGGGTAGCTTCGATCATCAGGGCGTCGATAAATTCGCCAACTTCTCGGCTTTCGCGCCATCCTTGGATGAAGCCCTTCAAGACCTTGGCTTTTCGGTTGAATTCCTCGCGGCGCTGTCTCGCTTCTTCTTCGAGCCTTGCCTGCTCCGCCCACTCTTGTTGCCGTCGGAGCGTCTCTTCTCGATCTTTTTTAATCACCATCGAAGCCGCACCAAGGCCAAGAATGATTTTCCCGAGACATTCCTCCATCCGCTGGAATTTGCCATCGGCCCACGAGTGTCGAATATTGAAGTCGCTGTAAGGCAAATTCGTTATTTCAAATCTAAGCTGACCTGTAGTTTCGTAGTTCCACTTTGTGGCGCTCCATGAACGCCTTTGTTCCTCCGCGGTGAGGATGTGGGGCTTCGCTTTAGTCAGCTCAGAAATTTGGAACTGAATGGTCTCGTCCATGACGGACACACTTAGTCTGGCTTCAACTTCTTTCGGCCATTGCAATGCGTATTGTTTCTGGTCACAACCTCGGAGGAAGGCCTCGAGAATGCTCAGGGCGCGCGGCAACGAATCTTTTGAAACGTGGATGTGACACGCGTATCCTCCTTCCTTCGGCATTAAGAGTCCCTTTTCGTCTCGTTGACCCCGAGCAAGAAGCTTCTCGGTACGCAAGGTGAGTGGATGAGAAAGCGTGAAATTCGACGGAACACTGATCTTGGGCTCTTCCTGAGTTGCGAGGTAAGCAAGAATGTCTGCAGGCTTCTGGGACGCGACAATCTCAACGGATTCTAAGCCAACGCGTTCGGGCGGTGGCAGAGCCACTCGGCCGGGATCATGACCCGTTTCACGCTTCCTCCAATAGCCTAAACCCGGGAGCGGAATTCCGTGTCTTCGGCATATCTTTGCGAGGCCGACATCTGAGAGACCAAAATCTTGAGCCAATTGCAAAATTGGAGTTGACCAAACCTTTTCATAGAGTTCCGCCCGACTCAGGCGCGTGCGTTTCGGGTTCAAGAGACCCTCCTTTTTCGACGGATTGTTACACACTGTGGTTCAAATGCTGCGAAAGCCTTCTACTTTTTGAGACGCTGCGACGTCACGAGACTCTTCACATGCGCCCGAGGCGTTTACTTTACCGGGGATACCTCCAGCCGGCCTGAGGACTCTTGGTTTGAATCATTCATGCCGAGAGATTTCCACTTTTAGGCGTGGAAAACCACTTCTTGGGATGAGCTATGGCAAAACGCATAGGCGCAGCGTGCGGAATACACCGCTTTTGGAGGCCGACTAATCTTGCCGTCGTTGACATTGAGCGCAGAAGTTATCTTGCTCGATATCAATGATAGATTTATGGTAAAGAACGTTCCCATCAACAGACCTGCATTCTGGACGGGAATGTGATGCGGAACCCACCAAGCTCGGTCGTGTTCAGCCTTCATGAGGACGAACCCCTGGCGGCGGTTGAAGGGAGTCCTACGCCGGTACCTCTGATCGCACCAGGAGATACGCCACAATGCCAATTACAAGACCGACCGCAGCAGCGGAGAGAGCGCAGCCGGGAATTTGTATGCGAAAGGCAAATCGAAGAGCCAGGAATAGCCAAAAAGCAAACACGAGCGAATACATAAAGCACGAGGCAACTGTGGTATTCATGTGGACGCGAACCTTGTCGGCGAGGCTGGCTGAGCAAGGGCGGGTCTCGGCTTCACATTGACAGAACTGCCCTCGCACGAACAAATGATCTTCGATCCTCTTGCCGCGCCTAATGAGGCCACCGCTACGCAGCATGCCTCGAATCTCGTATAGAAATAGGCTGAACGTGAATACTGAAGCAAAGAAACAAGCGTATCCGACAAGTTTGCTCTGATCGGAAGGAATGTCCTTGCTCAACAGAAGAACTCCTGCCACAGAAACGAATGGAAGAAACCCCAGGAGCTTCATGCGAAAATCATCGATCGCCCGGTAGCTGTTACAAATTTCCGCGTATGCCTTTAGCAGACCCTCAAGGGTGGGCTGGTCGGCTTTCTCCACGTCTGCAGTACCCATGGAATTCTTCTCCAATCTTTGCGTCAATGCTGAGAGAGAGTTGAATTAACCGTCGGCAGTACCTCGGCGTAACGAATCAAGCGACGCTTTTTAGCTCCTGAGAACAGGAGGCCGATGTCGTTTTATCGTCCGGTTTGACCTTTGTTTCGGCTTCAGAGATCGAGCAGCGCCCTGCGATCCCTTCGTCCCAAAATCTGTGCGGTTGCGCGAGTAGACTTCGCCTTCGATTCGTTGGAACTCGGCGAGTAGATAGCCTAAGTTGGCCAAAAGCGCAAGACAACATTGGCGACTGAGATTCAATCGCAAAAAGCGGCCCGCGGTCGATCGCGGCCGTCGGAATCGCCGTGTAGAACACGGCCCGAGGCAGTTCCGGATTCGCAACGCGCCCGATACAAAGGTACGCCGTGCCAAAAAGCTTTATAAGGATTCAGCCCTTCAGCGCGTCGGTATCGATGGTGCTTGTCTCGACAACAACAGCGATCGCGATCACCGGCGCACCTTCTTTGCGCGCGTCCACGAACCCCTTGCACAGGCGCGTGACTCCCGGGCCTGCGGTGCGCATACCGCCGCCGGATTGCAGGTGGAATACGCGTCGGTAAGCGGCGTTGAGCGCCTCATTCACGACGACGCTTACCGACTATCTGAATATTCGCTTGACCAAATCCAGTCTCTCGTTGAACCAAGCGATCAATTGCAGGTCAGAACCAACGGAGGCTGGGGGATGTGAAATGAGCGTGTCGAGTGCGATCAAGCGCACAAAATCAACGTGGATAGGCGACATTCGTTTTTTCTTTCCATTTGGAGAATAAAACTGTACTCCGGCGACTTCCATTATGTCGATTAACTCTTGGGCAAGGAGCCCATACGCAATCGTAGTTGGGTGAACGCCATCCAAAGCGAACAGGCCACCCGTTAGACGTCCGGTTGGTCCTGCGGAGAAAAATCTAGAATCCGGCAAAGGCGTGAGTGCCGCTAGTTCTGGCGGCAACGTATAGGGAGTCCACCAACGGGGACGGGCTGACGGATCGGCGACATATCTCCGTGAAGCCAATCGATCTAGCATGCCAGCCATGTCGAAAAGATACCAGTCGCGCGGGGGGTGTGCTGAACGAGCTCTGCGGACGACGTCAGTTATGGCGTCATTGTATTGGTCAATTGCGCTGTCGATCGCCCTCGCCTGGTTTTCCGTGATATGCGGATCTTCGGACGGATCGAAATCGCGATCGCTTATCCAGGGGCGCGTGTAAAAAGGAAAGTATCGAGACCCCTGTCTGACCTTTCTACCTATCCCCCGAGCTACTGGAACGATAGTGACGTGAGGAACTGTCGCCCAAATTATGTGCTGAGCACGTATTTCTCTTACTTTGGCTTCAACTAGGGCTAGTTCAGCCTGAAAGTGCTCGGGATTCCAGATCGTGAAGGAATCCTTCTTATCAAGATCCTGATAGTCCGGAACCTGACTCCACGATACTTTCAATTCTGTTACTGTGCGAAGAGCGTTGTTAGCACCCAACATAACTATAAGTGTCTCGATGCCGTCTCCTTCCTTGCTCAACTCAATTGCGGCATCGAGTGTGCTCAATGTGCTCCGAGACGCGTCGTTCGGTAGAACGCGAAGTGCAGCTCTCTCATTGGCGTTTGATATCAGCGGAACGAAGAAATTGTCCTTGGGGTCCTTAATGCGCCTCCTTGCAACATTAGCCGTGAACGACAGGGCATCACGCAAGTCCCAGCCGTAAATGCTCAGATTGTCTAGAATATATTTGAAGTTGGGCTCGGCGGCCCCACCGCCTCGTTCCCACCAGTGTTCAGCTTGAGCTAAGTGGTCCCGGACGGCAAAGTAAGCCAAAGCTAGCTCCCATATAGGGAGGGCGGTCCCAAATTTCTCCTCCAAATCACGTGCTAAGAACTCCAAATTAAGCGGTAGACCGCCGAAACCGTAGTAGGTTGGATATCGAAAAGACTCGTACCACCCCATTTCCCAAGCGATGATGGCTGCATACGAGATATCGGTGTTATAGATCGCGCCACTCTGAAACCCGTGCGATATGGAGTCGCCGAGTATGACTAGGCGACGAGTCGAAGGCAGGGCAGGAGGTATTTCCGCGAGTGAAATGCCCAGAGTAGGGTCGGTGACGGGTTGTCGCGCCTCCATTTTGACAACCACCTGTGGTGGAGTTGCGGGATCTCGATTTGAGTTCTTTACATCCATCATCAATCAACTAGGCTTCTTGAGTCCCCACCCGCTTCGCTTAGCCCAACAGAGCAAAGCCACTCCAGATAGGGAATAAAATGCAACGATTCCGACCCGTGCCCACATAGTGTGACTCGAGACGCAACTCGAAGTAGCTTTCTCGGCTGCAGTCGAGACACTGCGTAATTCTGATTCAGCCCAGTAACAGGCAATCACACCCACGATGTACAAAACCGCACTTCCCGCTATCGCCGCGAGTACAGGCCAAAACGCTTTTGCAATCTGCGCGCGAAAGTTCTTGTTCGCCAGCGAATACAGGAAGGTGAGCATTTGAAGAACCGAAAATGCAACAATCGCGTTCGCTAAATCCCAATACTTCTGCGCAAAGTCAGATTGCATGGTCTGCCTCAACCGACGTGAAAGCACATCACATTCTGTTCGTTTATGCCGGCTGACGTCGTTGCGCGTTATTCGACGCACAGCAACTCCCGTGCCCAGCTAGGCTACGGTCATCGTACAAGTTAGGGCGCTTGAGTCCTTCGCTATGGTCAACGAGCTGGACACCTGCGCTCCGCCTTCGCTGCAGAGAGCCAGGATGGCAGCGGCTGTGGGCTCCGCATAATCAATGAAGAGATCCTTTGTCACGACGTTCGTTAGGAAATTCAGCAAGTCGTTCCACTGCGTCGAACCCTGGACATTCGCCAGACCGGCGGCCAGGGTCTTCAGGTCGTCGCAGAGGTTCATGAAACCAGCACTCGCTTGCAGGAAGTACGCCACCTGCCCCGAGGGGCCATACGGCACGTAAAAACTCGGCGGAACCGCATTCACATTCCCAACTTGTCGCCGGTCAGGAGTTATTGTCGATCCGACTTGATCGATGCAATCGCGATTGAAAGTCACCCACGCCCCGTAGGAAAGATTGCCGAGAAAACCCAAGTCCAGATCGAGCGATTCGGTAGCAGCCTGAAAAGCATCCCAGTTGGCCTGGTCCTGTTGCTGCGGTAAAGGCGCCGGGTTCTTTCCGTTGTAGGGAGTACAGGAGAGCTTCTGATAGGCAGAGCTCTGCAGCGTGATTTTCAGGTCGAGAGCGCCGGAGGGCGCCGTCGAGACGAACTTAACCATGCCTTCCTGCGCAGAATTGACTGCGGCGCTCCCCGGCAGAAATCCTACGACGTTGGCAAGCGCCGTCGCGTATTCGGAATTACCTTTCTCGGAAAGCTCGATGCACAGGTTCACCGCAGCCTGGGAAATGGTGCCACTCATGCCTTCCGTCGCCGTCGCCTCGAAATAGATGCGGAACTGTTGCAGCGCCTGCTTGGTCGCCGCCTGTTGTTCCTGGCCCAGATCGCGGAAGATACGAATCGTCCCATCGTTCCCGAGTTCCGTGTAGCCGTTGGAGAAGTAGTCGGTGACTTGCTGAAAGGAAAAGAAATTGAAAAACTGGAACTGAATAGTTGACGCGCGTTTGAGGCTGTCGGCAACGCCCGAACCCGCTTCCAGCGTGAAGCCCTGCAGCGACAGCGCCTGCTCCACGTTACCTCCCGCTAACGCCGCCCAGCTTTGTTTGGCAAGATTCGCCCTGGTCAGATCCACATCAAAGACGAAGAGAGCCGTGTGCCCCGTTTGCCGGCTTAAACCAACGCTGAGCCCCACACTTCCTGAGACATCCGAAGCCCAGTTGCTCAGCTTGCCGTTGAGACTCGTTGTCAACGAATTGATGGGTTGCGACGCAGCGCTAGCCACCTGGCTGGCGATCGTGCCGCTTCCGGTGACTTCCTGCGTGACCGACTGAAGCTTGCTCGAATCAACAGTGACCGATGCGGCGGTCGTCGTGATGCCCGCTGAGATTCCAACGGATGTCCCCGCATCGCTTTCGGAAGAGCGAACAAGATAGAGCATCGCGCCGGTGTCGCTGACCTTTTTTACGATCAGGGCAAAGTGATCCGTATGCGTGTACGTGATCGAACCTTTGACACCCGCATCCACTTCGACCGAAGGCGATTTGAGTTGCACGACGTTGCCCAGGCTTTGCTGCACGGACGTCAAATCCGGCGCTGAGACCTTATAATCACCAAGCCCGTAAGTCACATCCAACTCGCAATCAATGCCACCATCGAAAGCGACTTTCGCTATGGTCCCGGTTTGCATGTTATTGGTGCACGTAGGGTCAAGGGGGAACACCAGCTGTTGGAACGCCGTCTTGATTGCGACCATTGTGCTGAGCGAATCAGCCACCGGCTGACAGAAGCTCAACGTCGCCGCCGCAGAACCCGAAACCTTCCCGGCAACTCCCACACCGCTGAAGGTGCCACTGCCAGAAGCTGAACCCTGAATGCTGAAGTCCAGGTCGATGTTCACGTAAACGATGCCGGTGGTAGGCCCTGCTGAGACGTTTTGCGTGTTCGCCGGATCGGTTGATTCGATGTTCATCGCGACCGCGAAAGTTTCGCTGACGGTATCGACGCTTATTGAGCACTTCGCAGTGGGTGCCAGCGAGAAGCCGATCCCATTCGAAGTCTTCCAGCTCGCTGCAGTCGTCAGACTCACGGTCGCGGAAGCTTTCGCGGCCGCCGCGGCCTTAATGGGTTGCGCGGCGTACGTCTGCAATTCGCCTAGGATTTGAAAGATTGCACCTTGCTGGCTGGACAACATCGATTGCAAGGCGCTGGCGGACGTCAGGTCCTTCGAAACATCTATGGAAATACTTGGAGAAACGGCAGGCGCTGGAGAGCTCATGGTTTTCCTTTCTGGTTACGCCCAGCTATATACCATACCTTGGCAGTAACGTGCATAGCTTTTACAATAATCACTTTTCTCTTCGAGTTTGCAGCTAAAAACCGTCCAACGTAAGTTCCCTGTCACTCCCGCTATTACAAGAACTTCCGTCAGGTGACAATCGATAAGGATTGGGCCGAGAGCCTTTCGTCGGAAAAATGCTACTTGTAAGAAATGCCTAACTGCTTCTTCTGCGGAACATAAGCGACCTGAAATGGACCGTCGGAGGAGTTCGTTTGCGTCGGGGAGACGGTAACGGTCCATTCACGACCGGTACCCGTCTTCAGTTTGCAGACAGCCTTGATTGTCTCAATCTCGAAGTCTGGGAGGGAAACCCATACCGGTTCACTGTTCGCTGTATCTAGGTCATTTGTCAGGACTCGTTCGACGGGTTGTTCATGACTTACGCTGCTTCGATACTCGCCCGACAGGACGAGTTCCCCATGGCCCCCGCCCGGACAGTTCCGAATACCGAAGGGAAAATTCTGGTAGTCCAACCCCCTGAGTTGTCCGGATGCTGAAGCCGTCTGCTCACTTTGATGCACGGTAGGTGCACCCAAGATCTTCGCGTTGTCGGCGTTTTGAAGTGTCGCGGCGCTTTGACCGACGATGACAGCTCCGGTTGGCGCTGTGAATTCGACGACAAACGTTCTCGTCTCTTCGCACCCGAAATTTTGTTGTCCTGAGGTGACCCGAAACGGTGTCCCTTGATTTTCAACCGTGGCGATCTTGCCCGCCACCGTCAGCGTCACGGTCAGTGGTTCGGGTTTTGTGAGGTTCGTCCCTAGCGCCGCGTTGGCAGGATTAGTCAACAATACGACGATGAAAACTCCAGCGGCCGTCAGGCCGCAACTAATGGCGGCGGTGTAAATTAGAAAACACACGAGCATCGCAAGAGGGCTCGCCGTGACGACGGCTTTGGCTTTTTCCTTCCTGGTAATCCAGGCAACGATCACGAAATAAATCACAATTCCTAGGCCTGTGAGAGCGATCGCCAGGGCGATCAAAGCACGCAGGCTGTGGCTGTTCCCGAGCGCGCCCCAAGTCAACATCAGAAAAATGGAAGTTATGATGATCGAGATCCGCTGGGTTTGCTCGAAAAACGGAAGCTCGCTGAGGTCTTTCGGTGATTTGCGAACCCAAAGAAAATAGATGCTAGTTGCCCAACTCACCACGAACCCGAGAACCTTTATAACCAGCGATAGCGAGCTGGGGGCGATGTTAGTCGAAGGAAGGCCGGAAACCGGTTGGTCGATAAGGAACATGGCCGCGAAGATAGCACGAATTGTACGGCACCGTTACTAACGATTTGCATTATAAGTTTAGCAGAGTTGAGTGCGCGCGGCGAAGAGTGCGCCATCTGACCGAAGTCTCACCCGCGATCCCCGAAGTCGCAAATGGCTGAAAAGCGTGAGACAAATTAGCTTCTGAGATCAGACGTAAAAAGCGGCCCGCGCGATCGACCGCTCGGAAAGAACGCTAGTGGCCGTGTTTGATTCGAAATACTTGACGAGAACCGCCTGCCCGTTGTTTCGAATCGATAGGTGGCCGCTGCTCCCGCACGACCGACGCAAATAACTTGAGCCGGTCGGCGTCCGACAGTTTTGTTTCGATGATTTTGGCAGTCGGCATCGGTGAACGATCGATAGTATTACACCGGTAACATACTACCGAGTTATCGCACTCGCATCGCTTGATCGTTGGCCATTTCTTCTCTGAAGACTATTTGCTGTAGCGCTCTCCTACATCATTGACCTTCATGCTTCCTAACTATCCTGGCCCGGGGCACTATCTAGTCGCCTCTTTGAGGAATTTGGTAGCTCGAGTTATTTCACGCGCGTCTAGATAGAACGGCAAAGCGATACGCACCCACGCGCAGCGCGGATCCAACTTTATTACCGAGGCTTTCACTCGCCTCCGTAGTAGCTCGTGCTCCAGCTCAATAGCATTGTCAAACCTCCATCTGTGGCCATCACTTGGACAGAGGGCCAGAATGAATGTTTCCCTCAAGTTTAATGCGTCTCCGACGATTTGCGTTGTTGAAGGCATGCCCAACCTCAGCTCCTCCCTCAGGCGCTTACAGCGGGAAAAAAAGAATTCAATCCCGCGTCTCTGTTGGCCGATTGCCTCCATAGCACTGGCCAGACCCGCCAATGCACGAAGCTGAAGTTCTGAGTTTCTCGCGTGCGGGCGGATAACATCTGGTGACTCAAGCTCTGGCCCGGGTAGATTCTTTCGAGAAAGAAGGACACCGCATGGTTCTGCGGCCATCAGCCAACGCTGCGTTGAAAAAACGTATGAATCCCAAGCTGCCCCGGCCTGAATCAGGCAGTCATTTGCTACGGCATTTGTGCCGTCAACTACGATGTGGAAGGGTGTGTGATCCCCTTCAGCCCGCAACTTCTCTAGGAACCCGACCAGCGGAATCCTCCGGCCTGAAGCGTAAAAGACCTCATTAACGAGAAAGAGTACGGAGCCCTGACAATTCGTCTGAATTGACCGAAAGCGTTCGAGGATCCTTGACTCTTGCTCCTCCCATGGCCGCAAATGATCCGTTGGAGAAAACTGGATCGTTCTCAAATTGTCTCCCGTCTGAAAGGTATACCACTTTAGTAAGGCCGCCACTGAGGGGCGCACAAACGGCGACAGGACTAACGTTCTGGGCCGGGGCAGCCGAGACAAAGCAGGTTCAAACATACGGTGACGCCCCACAAAAAAATTCACCGACAGACCATCGGTCGAAGTCGACGACAATTCATCCTCGTGTTCAAAGAGCTGCGTGCGAATGGCCGTCTCGCATTGGTCTATTACATCTTTTAAGAGACGCTCGCTTTCGGCGCTCCCAGAAGGTAACTTTCGGAGCTCGCTCAACTTTCGCAAGTAGATTTCTTCGATCAACTTGATACGGGGTGGGTCCTGAGAGGGGCTAACCCCAGGGTCGCTCCGAGATTGAATCGGCAACCATTCGGCGGGCAGATCGGCCAGTTCGGCACGAACCAAATACTGCTTAATCGGATTGGCAAACTCTTCACCATGAATGGCATAGGCGATCAGAGCGTGAGCCGTTTCAATGATTAAGCTCCCACCCAGCGTGATAAAGACCCATGTGAGAACCGTGGACCTCACCCAGGC
>Ga0302326_10021248_pt1 | contig 13320 bp, 9 predicted proteins | sample Palsa_T0_3_FD_202264 | JGI IMG/M metagenome (GOLD analysis project Ga0302326, IMG submission 202264) | Peat permafrost microbial communities from Stordalen Mire near Abisko, Sweden - Palsa_T0_3 | ecosystem: Environmental > Terrestrial > Soil > Palsa > Peat permafrost | place: Sweden: Abisko... | reverse complement strand
ACTCCGGAAAGCCAATAGACCTTGCGCAGCAGGTAGTCCAGGCGCTCGGCATCGGTGGTCTCGGTGAACAGGAAGCGCTTTTGCCAGCGGCTATAGTAGCGGGTGGTGACGGGGACGGGCTGGCGATTGCCCGATTTGACGAATTCGAGCTGGCCGTAGTCGACAGTCTTGCGCACCGCGTTATAGACAAAGCTCTCGGCGAAGGGCTGCTCCATGGCGGGCACAATCTCGGCAAAGGTGAGGGTGACAGAGGCGGCCAGCTTGGCGTGCAGGTTGTGCGTGCCGCCGTCGGCCAGGTGCATTTCGCCGTGGACGATATAGGTGTCCGCGCCGGATGTCGATCGATGAAAGGGCCACTGAAATTTTCCGAAAGCGATGGGCAGCCCGGCCAGGGTCACGTAGCACTCCGGGCGGGGATTGCGCAGACGCTTGGCCTCCCCGGCCAGATGCGCGGACAGGGTGGGAAGCAGGTCCGGCTTGTCGAATTCGAAAGCGTCAGTCAGTTCGAGCCGGACAGTCCGCCCTGCGGCTTCAGCGTCCGGCAGGCCAAGCTGGAACAGAGCGGTAGGCTGGCCGTGAAAGTCAGCGCCCTGGGTGGCTGAGACGAGAACCAGGCCGGCCTGGGATGCTGCTGCTTGAACGGAAGGGGCGAGGGTGGATTTCATTTCGACGGTCATTGGGGGGCATCCTGCGTTGAGAATCGGTCCAAACCCTATTCTAGTCCATGGCTTGAACACGCGGGATGAATTGCAGAAGGCGGCCCATGGTGGGGCCTCATTCGTCGCAACGATGTTAGAGAAATGGCTCGACCACGGCCTTTCCGGGGTAGTCGCTCTGAGAGGCTCGTCCGGTTCTCAATCTCAGGCGTCGCCGGCCACGGAATCAACCAGGCAGCTATCGAAGGCGTTTCCGCCCTTTCGCTTCACCTGATACATTGCTGTATCGGAGCGAGTCAGGAGCGCATCCCCGTCAACTCCGTCAACGGGAAACCGGCCGATTCCGATGCTGGCGGTTATCGCGACACGAGTGTTTTCGTCAATCTGCATTGGCTCGCTGATCGAGTTGAGGATACGTGCGATCACCGGGGAGAAGCTTTCGTCATGGTCTCCTGCCAGGATGATTACGAATTCATCCCCTCCCAGGCGGCCAACCACATCGTCGGCCCGCATCTGGTGCTTCATGCGCTCAGCGACAATCTTCAGGATTCTGTCTCCCGCGGCATGTCCGAGGGAATCGTTGAGATGCTTGAAGCGGTCGAGATCGATGAAAAGGACGGAGAAGGATGAATGACTGGCAGAAGCCTGCTGTACGCATTCGTCCAATTTGAGACAAAGGGAGTGGCGATTGAAGAGTCCCGTCAGCGTGTCATGATGCGCAAGGTATCGGATCCGCACCTGGGCCTCCTGCAACTTATGAGCGCTTTGCAGCCTCAGCAGCCGCTCACGGAGGGTCCCGGCGCATTCCAGTTGCAGCGGGCTCCAACACCGGCACCGGCCCCGTACGGTCTCTTGCCAGGCGGCGAACGACGCGCGCGGATGCAGTTGCCCGTGCTCGTCTGAAGAGACGGCTTCGTTGGGGTTTCCGGCCCACCGAATTGTCTCCACGAGCTCGCGGCGCAGAAAGAGCAGATAATCGCTCGAGCCCTCGGTCAGGCCGATGTAGAGAGCTCCGCCCGCAAGGCTGGCATAGGATGCGGCAGCGGAGTCGAGGTCGCTGAGTTTATCGGCAGCGGCGATTCCATTCGATGAAAGATTCCGCAGCCCGCTGATGACGGGCAGCAGCAACTGTTCTTCGACGGTGACGCCCTGGCAGCAGAGGACGCCGTCGATGCTGGAAACAATTCCATCCGCATCCAGCAATTCGAGCATCGATGAACCCTGAAATTGCCCAGCAATGAAGTGAGCGGCCATCGATTCAATTTCGGCGATGCATTTCTCGATCAGTTTGCGGGACTCCAATCGCGCCTGCAAAGCTTCGTTGTCCATGCGCAGATTGATCTGGGAAGCGAATGCGTCTCCAATGAATCCGCAGACGGAGCGAATCGAGTGATCCACGCGACGCGGCAATGGATGATGACAGGCGATCATCCCCCAAAGCCGACCTTCCACGAGAATGGAAACGGTCAAAGACGACTGCACACCCATGTTGCGCAGGTATTCAAGGTGAACAGGGGCGGGGCTGCGCATGACTGACCGCGTGAGGTCCAGCGGCCTTCGCGTCAGCGGCCCGATTACCGGAACGATCTCGACTGGCGTTGCGCCCACATTTGCGATCATGCGCAAGCGATTGATGAGAAAAAGTTGTCGCACCGGGGCCGGAATATCGCCGGCGGGAAACCACAAACCCAGATAAGAGATCGGCGAGCCAATCACATCCTCGGCGATTACTTCGCCATTCCAGTCTTCATCGAAGCGGTAGACCATGGTGCGATCGAAACCGCTCAGCTTGCGGATTTCGCACGCAACCAGATGCGACAATTCCAGGACGTTCGTTGCTGCCTCGATGCGGGAAGCGGGCACGCGGACATGGATGTCGATGTCCAAAGGCTGCAGGCTATCGGCTTCCTCTGCCGGCTCCATTTCAACAATCAGCACGCCATCCTGGCGGTGAATGGTGCACTGCATCGCGATTGCCGTGTTGCCTGCTGGAAGGCTCAGCAACATTGAGCCGCTCAGTTCCCCGCTTAGAACACGATCCTGCAAGCCTGCAAACTGCGGCGCTCGCAAAATGGCCTCGAAGGAGCCGCCCAGGACCAACTCCGGAGGAATGCCAAGATAGGCGGAGACGTTGGCGCTGACGTGACGCACAATCAGATCCGGCTCGGAGAGCGCGAACAGGAGTCCATGGGCTTGGATGCGTCCAATGAGTTGAACCTGTTCCAGGTCGCATCTTTCATGGGTGAAAGCGGCAGGTTTGTCAGGCAAGGCATTCATTTGTGTTCCCTCGCTGCGGAAGTGGCTCCGACAACCACGCCGCATACACGTCAAAAACTGCCACGGCGGTTGCGCAAATTGTCTCTACATCCTGTTCTTTGGTTTCTTCCAGATCCGAACAGAAGAATGCCCATTGTGCTTCGTATTGCCTTTGGCCGCCGCCGTAGAAACTGTAGCTTCCCTTTGAACCGAGAACGGCGCGCAGTTGCTTGACGATGATTTTTCCGCCCAACAGGGAGCCGAGAATCACATAGGTGTATCCGCGCAGACCGGCCGCTGAGAAAGATGGAATTTGGCGGCATCGCTCGATGCCGTCAATTTCACCTTGGGTCGTGCCCATGGCGAGCAGGTCGGTCCGCAGATCCCTCGATCGTTCCGGTACATCCGGGGGATGGCCGGAATTGGCCGCAACGGATGCGGCCCGTTCGAGCGGCTCAATCAGTCCCAGCACCCGGCCGAGATGGGATCGATACTCGGCAACCGTATAGTCGGCCGCAAAAAGTCGTGACATGGCGGGGATGGAAGCCAGATGCGCATGGCGCGATCGCGTCGCGTTTCTCAGGATTTCGATCGTTTTCGGCATTGCGGGACGCCTTGGCACTTACCGGCAGTTGTCCTCCAGCATGATAGCGACGGGCGCATCGAATGGAATCCATCCACATCGTTTGGAATTCCAAATCTGCTTTCGCAAATTCGCGCCAGAGCATGAGTTCAGGCCTGGGGCGCTTCGCTTGAGGAGTATCTTCTCGCAAGGAGCAATCCTCGCGCGGTTCCGCGCTCCCTGGATGGGGTTCGCTGGTCCCAAAAAGGGAGGCACGGAAAGACTGGAACCGTTTTGGAATTCTTCCGAGGCGGCTTAAGAATGAGGGTCCCGGGACAGTGCGCGGACTGGGTCGCGACGGCGGCCGGATGCCGCATTTACAATAGCTTTGTGCCGACCGAAGCGCCTCCCCCCATCATTCTCGCTGAAAAACTGACCAAGGTTTATGCTGCGGGCCGGCTCCAGGTGACCGCCGTGCGCGGGGTCTCGCTGGCCGTCGAGCCGGGGGAATTTGTGGCCATTGTGGGGCCATCGGGTTCCGGCAAGTCCACGCTGTTCTACCTGCTTGGTGGGCTGACCCAGGCGACCACCGGGCGCGTGGTGATTGACGGCGTTGATTTCGCCTCGCTCAGCGACGCCGAGCGCACCCGGCTGCGCAAGCACCGCATCGGGTTTGTGTTTCAGAAATTCAACCTGCTGCCGACGCTCTCGGCGATGGGCAACATCGAGATTGCCTACACCGTGAGCGGACGCAAAGAGCCCATGGATCTCAGATATCTCGACCATTTGAGCGAATTGCTGTCGATCAAAGGCAGGCTCGACCATCGGCCGTCGGAGTTGAGCGGAGGCGAGCAGCAGCGGGTGGCGATTGCGCGGGCGCTGATTACGCGGCCGGCGATTGTGCTGGCCGATGAGCCGACTGGCAACCTTGACACCAAGAATTCCGATGCGGTGCTTGCGATGCTGCTCAAGTCGAACCAGGAATTGGGCCAGACGACGCTGATGATTACCCACAATCCCGAGGCGGCGGCGATTGCCGGCCGCATCCTGTACATGCGGGACGGGGAGATTGTGCGGGAAGAAAAGGGAAACGGGCGCGATTCGGTTTTGCCCGGCACTTTGCCTGCGTCCTCATCGGGTCCAGGAACGGCTTCGACGGGCGCGGAATCGGACGCGGCTGCGGTTTGACCGGCTTTCGGGCGCCCGGTATACTCAATACTGCAACAAGCGGGAGTAGCTCAGTGGTAGAGCATCGCCTTGCCAAGGCGAGGGTCGCGAGTTCAAATCTCGTCTCCCGCTCCATTCCGCCCTCCGGGAAGATCCGGGTTGGCTACGGTGGTTTGGAGCGAACCGAAAAAAGGCTGCCCGCCAAGGCGCGGTACCCAAGCGGTAAGGGAGAGGTCTGCAAAACCTTTATGCGTCGGTTCGATCCCGACCCGCGCCTCCAAGCCTTCAGTACTTTACCAATAAAATCAATGGCTTAGGTGCCATTTCTGGATCGGTTGAAAATCGGTCACAATTGGCATCAATGTCGGACCAGAATCGGACTGGGATTCAATTGATCCTATTTCCGGCTAGTCCGAGGGTCAGGATGTCCGCTGCCAATTGGCTCTCTTCAAATCTGCGCATGGCCTGCTGTTCATGCTCGGCTGTGGGGTGCACGTATTTCTCCACGATTCGGATTGAATTGTGACCGGGGATGGCCGTCAATGTGGCGAGATCAACTCTTGCTTGGGCCAATTGCGTAGCGAACGCGTGCCTGAAGTCGTAGAGGACGAAATGGAGGGCGTACCTATGTCTTTGTTTCGGCACATGCTGAATCGTGGGCCCCGTTCATGCGTACGATGTGCTTGCCGGATTTTCGACCCGAAGGGAAAACTCGCATTGATGGCCCTTGGCACCTGGTCGCCAAAATGCATCGGCTCTCAGTTGTGAGGTCAAGAGTCCGGCGAGCTGCCTTCGATTTGCCGGTCCGAATGTGAAGCTGGCCCCGTTCCGGTTCTTGGCAGCTCGCTTAAAGTACTCCTTTTCCTCCTCGCGAGATATCACGTGAATCCGAACAGCGTCAGGATCAGCGGGAGTTTTTAGGTTACGAATCGGATTCTCTCGTGTGCACTTCTGTTTGATCGCGCATTTCAAGAACATGGAGAGTGCATGGAGATCATGGCGAATGGTCACATCGCACACCTTGTGTTCGGTGCCGCGCCAGACCTTATCGCCTTCGATTTCCCCTTCATCGATCCGGGCAACGGGCGCAACCCTGAAGAACTGCTTAGCGCCGGTCAAGCTCGAAGCAATTCTTCGACCACTGTTCGGATGTGCTCGGTCCTCTATTTTCGTCCATTCAAGAAAATCTGTGGCTGCTTCCATAAACGTACGGACGCGTCAATCGACGCGTGGGGGCTCGTCCCTCCAGGAGCGCCTTGCCGAGCGTATCGAGCAGGGTCGATACCTGGTCAACGATAAGGTGGCCTCGATCGGGGCGTTGACGTTGAACATCCCGATCGAGGTGTTCAGCATGGAGATCGAGGGCACATGGGACTTCGCGATCGCTTCTGCGATGTCTGTCCATTCGATCCTCGTGCACGCGTGAGCCGGGACAGCGGCCGGCCTGTGTTCATCGCCAGATAAAGACGGGATTGGCCACAAGGTTTTTCAACAGAACCAACCAGGGCTCATCCGTCATCCTAGAAAGGAGGAGATTCACAGCATGAGTCAGAACACGCAGACCACCTCCGCCGCAGCCGCCGGCACTGTTCAACTCGGAGATATCACGGTGAACCGCCTGGGGTACGGCGCTATGCGCATCACTGGCAAGGGCGTCTGGGGACCTCCAGCGGATCGCGATGCGGCGTTTGCAACCCTCAAGCGTGCCGTCGAGCTTGAGGTGAACTTCATCGACACGGCTGATTCGTATGGTCCGAATGCCTCAGAGGAGTTGATCGCCGAGGCGCTGGCGCCGTATCCTCCGGGCCTGGTGATTGCCACCAAGGGTGGATGGGAGCGAGTGGGTCCGGGACAATGGACGCACAATGCCAGCCCGAAGCACTTGGAGGCAGCGGTGGAAGGCAGCCGGAAGCGACTTCGTCTGGAACGGATCGACGTCTACCAACTTCACGTTCCTGACCCGGCGGTATCCTTTGATGCGTCAATGGATACCCTGGCCCGGCTGCGTGAGCAGGGAAAGATCAGGCACGTCGGGCTGTCGAACGTGACACTGGAACATCTGGAGCGGGCGCGGAAGATCGTGCCGATCGTGTCGGTGCAGAATCGCTACAGCTTTGCCGACCGCGAATGGGACTACCTGCTGAACCACTGCGAGCAGAACGGGATTGCGTTCATTCCCTGGGCGCCCATGGGACAGAACCGGCTGGCCAACGAGGAGCTTGAAAAGGCCGCCGAGGAGATTGGCGCAACCCCGCTGCAAGTAGCGCTGGCATGGCTTCTGCGGCGGTCCAGGGTCGTACTGCCGATTCCGGGAACATCATCGGCCGCTCATGTGGAAGAGAACGTTGCGGCTGCGGGAATCACGTTGCCGGATGATCTGTTCAAGAGACTTTCAGAGGTGAACTCGCCGCCAGCAAGTTTGCGATGAATCCTCCAATTTTCATGACGGCCCATTGTGGAGTCCGAGCGAGCACTCCGAGGACCCATTTGATGCCAGCCAACACACCTTCATCTGCACTCAATTCATCGAGGATGACGGACCACCAGCATGCTTTAACCGGCAAAGTGTTCGATCAATTCCGAGTTTTGCGGTTCCCGATCAATGGGCGGGTTCGAGTTCTCGTTGCGCGTGGCCACTGGTGCTGGCTCCTGCATCGGCTGGGAGTCCGAGGCTGTCGAGGACGGGGCCGAGGGCCAGAACCGCGATGATCAGGATGGCCAATTGAAAATCACGGAGCTGGGGCGCCGCGGCGGAATGTCCTCGGGCGTGGGCGACGAGGCGCAAGGTGATGGCGCCTACGGCGACTCCCATGCCTGAGCCGAGCTGCATGATGGCGCTGAGGAAGCCGTTGGCGCGGCTCATCCTAGCAGGCGGAATGTCAGCGTAGGCGAGCGTCGTGGTGCAAGTGAACTCCATGGATCGGAAGCCCCCATGAAAGAACAGGAGGGTGATGATGAGCGCAGGCGGCGTAGCTGGGGAGAAAGTGGCGCATACGGCGATCGACGCAGCCGTAATGATGCCATTGACGATGATGACGCGGCGGAACCCAAAGCGGCGCAGAGTGGGGATGATAAGGGCTTTCATGGAAAGATCGCCGGCGAACAGCGCCAGCAAGTAGAGCCCTGACTGGAACGGGGTGAGCCCGAAAGTGATCTGAAACATGAGCGGAAGCAGGAACGGCAGCACCCCGACCGAGATGCGGAAGGCACTTGTGCCGTAGACGGAAAGCGAGTAGGTTTTGAGCTTCAACGATTCGAAGTCGATGAGCGAGCGGGCAGGATGACGACGGGCGACGAGGACAGCGACAGTTCCGCTGAGCAGGCTGAGGGCAAGGATTGCGGCGGGGAACTGCCAGTGTTCTTCTTCACCCCCGAGCGACTCCATGGCGTAGACGGTTCCGGCAGAGGCGAAGCCGCCAAGCAGGAAAGTCATCCAGTCAAAAGGGTGCACTTCGTCTGGGCGGAAGTTTTCGATCCACAGCAAGGCGAGAACGAGGGCGACGACGCCGACTGGCAAGTTGAGGAAGAATATCCAGTGCCAGCTTGCGTACGTGGTGATGAAGCCGCCGAGCGGAGGGCCGATCACGAGTGCGGAGAGCGCTGGCCACGTGATATAGGCGAGAACCTGGGTGAGTTTCTCCTTCGGTGCGGTGCGCAGGACGATGAGCCGGCCGACGGGGACCATCATGGCTCCGCCGATGCCCTGGAGAATGCGCATCAGGATGAACTGGTGGAGGGTCCTGGATGCGCCGCAGAGAACTGAAGCCAAGGTAAAGACGCCGATGGCGGTGACGAAGACGGAGCGTGAACCGAACCGGTCAGCAGCCCAGCCGCTGATGGGGATGAACACTGCCAGCGTAAGCATGTAGGCAGTCATGCCGATGTTGAGGCTGACTGGTCCGACATGAAAGCTGCGGGCCATTTGAGGCAGTGCTGTGGCGATGATGGTTCCGTCTAACAACTCCATGAAGAATGACCCGGCGATCAGCGTGGTCACGTAGAACGGCGAGCGTGGCTTCTTCATGGGTCCAGTTTACGTAAACGTTTCTCAAGCTCGAAGCCCTCACGACTGCAAGGACTACGAATGGAGCGGCCGCAAGGCCGGTCTACACTGCCGGACTACTGCCAACAGGAAACGCATGACCTTTCCCAATTCTACCCGAAGACATTACTCTCGATATCAACCCAGCACCTGCTGCCGAAAGAAAGGTTCGTCGATGATCAACCGCCATCCCTGCACCGCAATAGCCTTCGCAATTCTCGCCTTCTGCGTGGCCGGACAGGTCAATCCCACGATTGCTGCTCAGTCTGCCAAGTCCGATTACCCGAGTGAGACACCTGCGAAACTCGCGCCCGCAACCGGCAGCTTCGATTACGTGCGTCGCGAGGCGATGATCGCGATGCGCGATGGTGTGAAGCTCTACACCGTGATCCTCGTGCCCAAGGGCGCCAAGAGCGCTCCGATCCTGCTGACGCGTACCCCATACAGCGCCAATCAGTTGACCAGCCATGCCGCCAGTTCCCATCTGGGGCAGATTTTGTACGGCTATGACAACGCCACCGACGTGATTGTCGAAGGCGGCTACATCCGCGTCATCCAGGACATTCGGGGCAAGTACGGCTCGGAGGGCGACTACGTGATGAACCGTCCCATCCACGGGCCGCAGAATCCTACGCTCATTGACGAATCCACAGACACCTACGACAGCATCGACTGGTTGATCAAGAACATCCCCGAAACCAATGGCAAGGTTGGCATCCTTGGCATCTCCTACGATGGCTTCCTTCCCTTGATGGCGCTGATCAACCCGCACCCGGCCCTCAAGGTTTCCGTGCCCATGAATCCGATGGTTGACGGCTGGATGGGCGATGACTGGTTCCACAACGGCGCCTTCCGCGAACAGAACATGCCGTACGTCTATGAGCAGGAGGCAACGCGGTCGAACGACGCCAAGTGGTGGACCTCGAACTTCGATGATTACGACCAGTACATGCAGGCCGGTTCGGCGGGTGAATTGGGCCGCCGACATGGCCTGGAGCAGATGGGTTTCTGGCGCAGGATACTCGACCACCCAAGCTACGACGCATTCTGGAGCGATCAAGCTGTGGACAAGGTGTTAGCCGCACAGCCGCTCAAGGTTCCTGTCTTACTGGTGCATAGCCTCTGGGATCAGGAAGACATCTACGGCGCGATGGCCGTGTACAAGGCGATCAAGCCGCTGGACACGAGCAACGACAAGGTCTTTCTCGTCATGGGGCCGTGGCATCATGGACAGGAAATTGAGGATGCTGACGCGCTGGGAGCCATTCGCTTTGGCTCCGATACCGGGACGTGGTTCCGCCAGAACGTTCTTCGGCCGTTTCTGGATCGCTACTTGAAGGACGATGCGCCGAAGACGCAGGTTGCGCCAGTGACGGCGTTCGAGACCGGCGTAAACCGCTGGCAGAGCCTCCCTGCATGGCCGGCGGCACCCGCGACGAAACCTCTCTACCTTGAGGCCGGTCTCAAGCTGGGCTTCACGGCGCCCGGATCATCCGTGACGGCATTTGACGAGTACGTCTCAGACCCGGCCAAACCCGTTCCTTTCCGCGCACGTCCCATTCAACCCATAGGCTACGACGCCCCGATGACCTGGGCTCAGTGGCTGGTCGATGACCAGCGCGAAGCCTCCGGACGTCCGGATGTGCTGGTCTTCACCTCGGATGTACTCACCGATCCTGTTCACATCAGCGGCCAGCCGATCGCGAACCTGGTAGCATCCACGAGCGGAACCGACTCCGATTGGGTGGTCAAACTCATCGATGTCTACCCCGACGAGGTGGCTGACCATCCCAACCTCGGTGGGTACCAGCTTCCCATCGCCATGGACATCTTCCGCGGCCGCTATCGCGAGAGCTTCGCCAACCCGAAGCCGATCGAACCCAACAAGCCGCTCACCTACCGGTTCGCCCTGCCTCCGGCCAACCATGTTTTCCTGCCCGGACACCGCATCATGGTGCAAGTTCAATCCAGTTGGTTCCCCCTTTACGATCGCAACCCGCAGACATTCGTCCCAAACATTTTCTGGGCCAAGCCAGGCGACTACCAGAAGGCCACGCAGCGCATCTATCACGCCCCCGGCGAGGCCAGCACCATCGAGCTTCCAGTGGTTGTCGCGAACTAGGTTCTAGGCGAGAGCGATGCGGCGCAGGCCACCGGTTCAGGGGAAGCGCAGGGAAACGGATTAGAGGAGTCTTGAGATCGTGAATCTGTTTCGAGGCTTACGACCGTTGCAGCGTGCAAGTGCATTGCGCGACGTACTGGCGGGGGTTGTGCTGGCGGCGATGGATGTTCCTCAGGTATTGGGGTACGCCAAGATCGCTGGCATGCCTGTGATCACTGGACTTTATTCTCTGCTGTTGCCGTTGTTGGCGTTTGCGGCTTTCGGGTCTTCACGATACCTGGTGGTAGCTGCGGACTCAGCAACAGCGGCGATCTTCGCGGGCGGTGTGTCGGGCATGGCGACTCCGGCGGAGGCGCATTATGTGGCGCTGGCGGGGGTCGTGGCGTTGCTGACGGCCGTGATTCTGCTGTTGGCTCGGCTGCTGCGGCTGGGGTTCATTGCGGATTTCCTGTCGCGGACAGTATTGGTCGGCTTTCTCGCTGGGGTAGGGATTCAGGTGGGGACATCGGTACTGAGCGAAATGCTGGGTGTGCCCGTGGATTCTCGCCGGCCGGTGGTGCAGCTCTGGGAAGTGTTCCGCGGATTACCACGCGCCCATCTGCCGACAGTGGCCGTGGCGGCTTCAGTGTTGGGATTTGCGCTGGTTTTACGGCGCTTCGCTCCGAAACTGCCCGCAGCGCTGGTGGCCGTTGTGGCGGCGATTGCGGCGAGCGCCGTGCTGAATTTTGAAGGGCACGGGATTGCGACGATTGGTCCCGTGGTTGGCGGTCTCCCGCACCTGGGATTGATTTTCCTGCTCAGCGTTCGCGAGATGAGTTGGAAGGAGGTCGAAACGCTGGTGACGGTGTCGGTCTCCTGCGCCGTTATGATCCTTACGCAGAGTGCGGCAACCTCGCGCATCTATGCGGCAAAGCACTATCAGGAAGTGAACGAGAATATCGATCTGTTCGGGTTGTCGGCCGCAAACGCCGCGGCGGCGATGACCGGAAGCTTTGTGGTGAATGGCAGCCCCACACAGACGGCCATGATGGAGGATGCGGGCGGCCACAGCCAAGTGGCCCAGGTGACGACGGCGTTGATAGTGGGGCTGGTGCTTCTGTTTCTGACCGGACCGCTCCAATATCTTCCCACCTGCGTGCTGGGTGTGCTGGTGTTTCTGGTTGCGCTTCGACTGATCGATTTGAGGGCATTGCGAGACATCCGCTCGGAGAGTCCGCAGGAGTATGCGCTGGCTGTGATGACGGCGGCGGTGGTGGCGCTGGTAGGGGTGGAGCAGGGGATTGTGCTGGCGATGGTTGTCTCGTTGTTGCGCGTAGTGCAACACAGTTATCACCCGCATAGCGGCGTGCTGATCGCGGATGGAAGCGGGGCCTGGAAGCTGGTACCGGTGGCGCCGAATGTGGTGACAGAGCCTGGGCTTGTCCTGTACCGGTTTGGAGCGGCGCTTTTTTATGCCAATGCCGGGCGGTTTCTTGAAGAGGCATCCTGCGTGATTCGTCCCATGCCATCAGCAGTCCGCTGGTTGGTGGTCGACGCGGAAGCGATGACTCATGTGGACTACACGGCAGCGCGGGTGGTATTGCAACTGAAGAGGAACCTGACAGAGGCCGGAGTTGAACTGGCGTTTGCGCGTCTGCCGTGGGATATGCGTGCCGACTTCGATCGGCATCACCTGACGGAAGCGATAGGCCAGTCCCGAATCTTCAACCGGCTCCACGATGCCATCGCGGCGTTCGAAGGGTTGGCGAAGGCGCCGGAAGAGAAGGCCAGTGAGTCATTTTCAGATGGGACGGGGCAGGACTTGGATGCGCTCTGATCTTTCCATCCCGCATGTTTCCTGCGGATTGAGGGCGTGCGCTCTGTGGTACAGAGATAACCAACGTGGTCTGGCCCGTCTCATAGGCCACGCAATCTCCGTGAATTTGGCCTGCGGCCCGACTCCGGATACCACCTGCCAGGTTGCACCTCTCTTTAACGAACTCATCTCTTCCGGGCGTTCCATTTTTCCAGGAATGCAGCAAATTTCTCGCCCTGCGAAGGCTGCTGTATGGGAGCGAGTTTGCCAGGCTTCGCTATAGGGTGTGAAGGAGTCTCCTTCAATGCCTTGATCGAGAGCGCGATGCGTTTTGCATTGGCATCGACTCCAAGGACCTTTACTTTGACAATTTGTCCCGCCTTCACGGCCTCGGAAGGCTCTTTGATGAAACGATTCGACAGCTCGCTGATGTGCACGAGTCCATCCTGGTGAACGCCGACATCAACAAAGGCTCCAAACTTCGTGACATTGGTTACGACGCCTTCAAGCACCATCCCCGGCTGCACATCGGAGAGCTCCCGCACTGTCTCGCTGAAAGCAGGTGCTACAAACCTGTCCCGCGGATCGCGCCCCGGCTTTCTCAATTCTGCCAGGATATCGTCGAGAGTGTAGATGCCGGCAGACAGTTGCTTGCTATCCACCTGTTCCAGGATTTGTGGCTTCTGGATAATCTCCTTCACTGACGTCTTCAGCGACAGT
>Ga0302326_10021246_pt1 | contig 13322 bp, 8 predicted proteins | sample Palsa_T0_3_FD_202264 | JGI IMG/M metagenome (GOLD analysis project Ga0302326, IMG submission 202264) | Peat permafrost microbial communities from Stordalen Mire near Abisko, Sweden - Palsa_T0_3 | ecosystem: Environmental > Terrestrial > Soil > Palsa > Peat permafrost | place: Sweden: Abisko... | reverse complement strand
TTTTCCGGAGAATCGGGACGCATACCACGCCGGGCGAGGCGCCAGACCCCAATGGACGAAACCGGGGGCCGTAGGATGGGTCGGCATCACCCGGTCCAGTACTTCCTCGCCGTCCATCTCCGCATGGCTTTGCCAGCGCAACCGTTCCTGGGCTGCCAACGAAAGTCCGCCGAACCAGGGATGTGGGTGCGGCGGAATCAAGGTTCCCAGCTGAAGGTCCAGGTGCCGGACGGTTCCGGGCCGTGTCGCAAAGGGTTTGCCGGCTGTCCGCCCCTCGCCCGAGGAATCAAAGAGCAGCCTCGCCTGGCCGGAAGCGAGGTATTGGACCAGGAGGGCATCGGTGTCTGTAGGCCCGCCGGCGACCATCAAGGGCTCGATCGCTGCCGCCGGTTTGTCGGGGAATCGCACTTCGAAGCGTCTCGGTCCGGGAATGCCGCCGAATAGACGGCTCAACGGCCAGGACGCCGCATCGAAAAAGGCGCCCACCGGTGCCACCGCCGCAGCATCACGACCCGGGCTGCCGACCTCGCTTTGAAAGCTGAGCAAGAAATTGTAGGCCGCTCCCACGAGGAGCCAGCCCAGTCCCGCGCGCGCCAGCGCCCGCTTGGCAACCGAAGGATTGGCCAGGCCGCTCATGACGAGCCAACCGGCGCCGGTGATGAGGACCGGAACGAAGTCGACACAGTAACGCACGGTCCAACCCCCGAAGAGCGCGGTGGGTAGGAACGCCCCGACAAACCACGCCGCGAAGGCGACGCTCAGAACACAAGCGGACCCGTTCGGCCGCCTCAGCGCGAGGGCGGTCGATGCACCGAGCGCAACCAGCCACGGCCAAAGTTGGGGCTGCCCGAGAACCGTTTCCGTGCCCCAATACCCCGCTGGCCCATTGGCCTGCGACGGCAGTTCGAGATACGGAAACCAGCCATTGAAGGCCGGCCACGCAGCGAAATAAGCGCGGAGCTTGAACCCCAGCCATTGCGGAGCGAAGACGGACGCCGGATTCGAGTTATTCTGCTGATAGCCAAAGCCAAAATCGAGAGGGCCGCCGAAGCGCGCGAAATTGTACGCGGCCAAGCCCGCTCCGATGAGGGCGGCCGGGGCGAGCGCTGCGGCGAGGATTTGCCAGCGCTGCGCCGAGACGGAGGCCCGCGCCAGCGCGATCGCCGCCACGGCGATCGCGATCCCGGCCGGGAGAAGATTGGGCCGCGAGGCGACCGCGAGGCCGAAGGCGGCGCTGGCAAGCGCAAGGGAGCGGACCGCTTTCTCCGGCGTCAGCACAGCCCCCGTGAGTGCGAGGAGCGAGGCCATGCTCCAAAGGTAGGCGCTCCCCATCGCACATTCGTAAACGAGCGGGCGCACGAGGGTCGCCGCGGCGACATTGCCCAGGCCTACCGCAAGGAGGAGACCCAGCCAAGCGGCGGGTCCCGTGCTTGGAGCGAATGCGCGCCGGATCCGCGCCAGCCAGGCGAGCTGCAGCCAGAAGCCAGCCGAAAATAGAAAGACCACGGCGGCGGGCTCAGGCAAGTCTTGCCCCGTGAGCAGCCGCCATGGCAGAAAAAGGGTCACAATCGGAGCCACGCCAAAATACAGATAGTCGCTGCCATGGTAGCGGCTGACATCGAGCATGACCGGCGGCCGCCACATCGCATACCGGGCGTTGTAGTCAAAGGTCGCTGGGTCAGAGGGAACCACCATCGACAGCCGCCCGGAGAGAAACCCATGCAGGAGCTGGTTGGAATAGTCCGTTCGCGGGCCTGTCCAATGCCACGGCCTGCTATCGGTCCAGGCGGTCCAGGCATAGAAGGCAACGATCGCCGCGGCGACAAGCGCGTGAAGCGCGCGCCATCCGCCAGACCAGGCGGAATTGCGCGGGCCCGGTGATCGGCGAGTCTCTGCCATGGTCGGTCCAGCGGTAAAGGCAGAGCCGAAGCTTGTATACTCTTTTGTTTGCCTCGCGGAGGCCCGATGTCCGAAACAGGGTGTCATCCGCTATTACCGGACAGACGCCCATAATCCATGAGTTCCCCATCCGATCGACGCGGTTTCCTAAAAGGCATGGCCCTCCTGCCGCTCCTGGCTGCGGCCGGCGCTTCGCTCAAGGCCCTGGCCGAAGGGCCGTTATCGCCGATCAAACGCGTGGGCGGGTCCACCCTCAAGATCTCGCTCAACGCCTATTCATTCACCGGGCCGCTTCCGCAGACCCACGAAGACCAGACTGTGGGCGCGTCCCAACCGGTGGCGGCCCCCTCCAAGAGCGGCCGGCCCAGGACCAAGAAATCGCCTCGTGGCAGCGGCTCCAAGATGACCCTGTTCGACCTCATCGACTTCTGCGCCAAGAACAATATCGATGGCTGCGATCCGACCGGCTACTTCTTTCCCACCTATCCGACACCGCCGCCGGATGCCTACCTGAATGATCTCAAGCGCCACGCCTTCGAACAAGGAGTGGGCATCAGCGGGACGGGCGTGCGAAATAATTTCACCACCTCGGACAAGCCTCTGCGGGACACCAGCGTCCAGAAGATCAAGAACTGGGTCGAGGTGGCCGCGCGTTTGGGAGCGCCGGTCCTGCGCGTATTTTGCGATACCCAGCTAAGGGGAATGACTTGGCACGATGTGGCGCCGGGCGCCACGCGCGAAGAGGTGCGTGATTGGATTATCGCCGATCTCAAAGAGTGCACGAAGCACGGGGAACGGTTCGGCGTCATCATCGGCGTCCAAAACCACGGCGACTTCCTCCAGACCGGTGACCAGGTGCTCGAACTGGTGCAAGGGGTCGATTCCGATTGGTGCGGAGCGATCGTCGATACCGGCTATTTCAACAATGCGCCCGATCCCTATGCCGAGATGGCCAAGGTCGCGCCCTATGCGGTGAATTGGCAGGTGAAGCAGAGCGCTTTGGGCGAGGACAGCGACGTTCCGCTGGATCTGGCGCGTCTGCTCAAGATCGTCCGCTCTTCGGGTTACCGCGGATACTTGCCGATCGAAACGCTTGCATCGGATCCCTATGTTGCGGTTCCGGAGATGGTCAAAAAGCTTCGGGACGCGATCGCGGCGAGTGCTTAGAGGCCGGCCGCAACGATCCCTTCTTACGGCTTTGCGAGCGACGGAAACTGGTTGTAGCGGAGCCAGTCGAGCAGACTCCGAATCATGGACGTCAATTCCTCCATCGTCGTCGGTTTGACGAGAAACGAGTTGGCTCCGAGGTCAAAGGCCCGCTCGATATCTTCCGCGCGCCGGGAGGCCGAGATGACAAAGATTGAAAGACGCCTGAGTCCGGGCTGGGCGCGTGCCCAAATCAGCACCTCAAATCCGTTCTTTTTCGGCATGTTCAAATCCAGCAGCAAGACGGTCGGCAGCGGATATTTGTGGCGGTCACTGTAGGGCGGGTTGCCGCTCAGGTACGCGATGGCCTCTTCTCCATCGCGGACTTCGTGAAGCGAATTGGGAGAGCCCGCCTTGCCAAAGGCGATGCGCATGAAAAAAAGGTCGTTTGTGCTGTCGTCCGCCAAGAGAATGATTGGCGGTTCCTTCATCGGGCCAGGAGGGCGGAGGGCTTCGCGATCTTCGGCAACTCGATCCAGAACCGGCTGCCTTGGCCGGGACTGGATTCCACACCCACCCGTCCGCCCATCCGTTCGACGCCTTTTTTGACGATCGCCAGGCCGGCTCCGGTGCCTGGGTATTTCTCGCCATTGAGGCGCGTGAATAGCCGGAATATCTGGTCTTGATGGTCGGAGGCAACGCCAATGCCGTTGTCTTCGAGCCACACGCGCACGAATGCGCCCCGTTCCTCTGTCCACAGGCGCATCCGCGGCGCCGTATTCGGTGCGATGAACTTCAGGCCGTTGCTGACCAAATTGAACAACACCCGGTTTAGAATGGACTTCTGTGCGAGGACCACGGGCCACGGCCCGGAGCTGTCCAGCTGCGCGCTCTTATCCCGGATCTCATCGCTCAGGCTGGCCCGTACCGCCTCAACGACCACTTGCAGTTTCACGGGAACCAATTCGACCTGTTCTTGGCTGATCCTGCTAAATTCGAGCAGGTCGATCAACAAGGCGTCCATGAACTGCGCCGATTCGTCGATGCGTTTGGCAAAATCTCGGCGTGGCTCATCCAGCTGCGAGCCCGCACCCGCGATCAGCAGCGTCGAATAGCCCTGCATCGAGCGCAACGGCGCCCGCAGGTCGTGCGCAATGGTATAGATGAAGGCCTCCAATTGCTTATTCGTCGCCGTCAATTCCGTCGTCCTCTCCGCAACCAGCCCCTCCAACTGGCCGGCATGGCTTCTCAACAGGGCTTGCGCCCGCTGCAAGGCCTCCTCCGCTTTTTTGCGCTGACCAATTTCGCTTTCCAACCGGGCATTCGACGCGTTGGCGGCCTCAGCAAGTTCATGCTGCTGGACCGATCCGAGGATCAAGGCCTCGTTCATCACCAGCATATCCTCGTGGAGCTTTCCGGTTTCGGTCACCTGGAGCACGACCCCGACGGGGGATTCATGCTGAATCAGGGGCCACATCGTATACGACCAATAGACGGGACGGGGTTCAGCCTGTTCCTTCTCAGTGTAGCTTTCGTAGTGACCCGTTCGGTACACGCGGTCCAGCCTGGTCAGGCATTCGTTCCTTTCCGGCATGGTCTCGGCGAAAGGCTGTCCGAGGAGCTCATCCCTGGGCCTGCGAATCAGGCGGCAAAAGGCCGCATTGACATGGCGCAGGATATGGCCCGCCCCCTCCGTTGTCGCCATCGGCAGAGGCGCTTTCTCGGCTATCGCCAACCAGAGGCTCGACAGGTCGGCCGACTGACGAGCGGAGGCCAATATCGGCTCCGCATTCATGGTCTCCGAGGTCATTCGGTCTGGGAAATTTCTCTACTTCGCGGCCTTAGCTTCCGGCGCGGCCTCCGTCGGTTGGCCGATCGGTTCCGGCAGTCCGGTGGAGAGCAGGGCATAGTCGGTCTGCCGCGGATGAATGATCGTCACTCCCTTGTCCGTAATGACGTATTCACGGATGTCTTTGCTGTGGTTGCCACCACGCATCTTAATAACGACCATGACCTTGCGGATCTGGCCGTCGATCTCCACATAACGCATGCGGAGGATGTCATCGGTAAGAAACGAGATCGCGTAGTGGCTGAAGGGCAGCGCGGTAAATGTGTCCTCCACCTCGACCGTACTTAGAATCGTGATCCCGGCTCCGGTGAGCGCCCCGATCATTCGATAGAGTGATTCACGAAAGTCGGCGCGGAAGCCGGGCGCCAGCGCCATCTCAAAACCGACCAGTGAATCGATCACCAGCCGTTTGGCGCCGACTCTTTGGATGGCGTCGAGAATCTCCTGCATCGTTTCGTCCACCGAGAGGTCGAGCGGACGGAGATAAAGGGTCTCGAGCTGCCCTTTCTTTTGCGGGGCTTCCAAATTCAGTCCGAACGTGCCGGCGCGGTGGGTGTATCCTGGCGGGCGCTCTTCGAAGATCGCCAAAATTCCCGGTTCTCCGTTGCGCAGTCCCTCGGCGATAAACTGCGTCGCTAGAGCCGACTTGCCGGTCCCCGAGGGCCCCGCCACGAGCAGGCTGTCGCCTTCGGGGATGCCGCCGCCCAGCATCGCATCCAACTCGGGGATTCCGGTGGAAAGGCGCCGGCCCAGCTTGGGCTTCGTTTTGTTGCCGATGAGTCCCAGGGTGCGCGAGAAGGTCTGCACCCCTTGGTTGCTGATGCGGATCGTATGCAGTCCGGGCACAGACTCCTGGCCGCGCAGCTTCATGATTTGCATTTTTCTCACCACGGAATTTCTCTCCGTCACTTGCCAGAGCCAGATGAGGCCGTCGGCGAGGGTGAACAGCGAATTGTCGCCAATCTCATCGTCGAGATATGAGCCGATCAGAAATGTCGTGGCTTCCCAGCTAGTGAGAAGCTGCGCTAGGCGCAGGATGAAGGCTGGCACATCCAATTCACCCACTTGGGTCGTCGGATTGCGCACGATCGTGTGAAAGGAATCCACCACCACAACGCTGGGATTGCTCTCGGCGACATATTTTCCGATTGCGTCCAAGACATGGCTCAAATCTTTTTCCAGCGCCAATTCTGCGAGGTCGATGAAACGAACTGCGTTCCCCAGCTTGGACTCGTCGAAGAAGGAATACTGCTGCTGATAGCGCAGCATCTTCACGGCGGGTTCGCCGACAGCTGTGAAATAGAGAGCGGGCTTCTTCGCGGTCGCATTGGCAAAGATGATTTGATGCGCCAGGGTGGTTTTCCCACAGCCGGGCATGCCCGCGATAACGTTGAAGGAGAATTCCGGGATCCCGCCTCCAAGGATTTCGTCGAGACCGCGCACGCCGGTCGGCATCTTTCGGATCGTGACTTTGGCCGGTTTGCCCGTGAGTGGCCTTGCCAGCTTGGGTTTCGCCGCATCAGTTGGCTTTTTCATATCAATATCCCTTACCGTGATACAGGGTGTTGAGGGGGAGCTTGGGCCACGTTTCACGCACCAAATGCAAGGTGAGGTCGTCGCCGATGAAAACAGCGAGCAATCCGAGCAATTGGGCGAGCAGAACAACGTTTCCCGCGGCAATCTTTCTGCGATTGCCGTGCGCTTGGCGCTCGTCCACATGCACCAAAGTGCCATCGGCTATGACGTGCATCGCGCGCAACCACGGAACCTCCTCATGGGAGAGCACTAGGGCGCGGGTAAGGATCGCGCGAAAGCCGGCATTGCCCATGAGGGTGGCCAGCTGGGGGCGCAGCCTATCGAAAACACTGATCTCCGGCGGCGTTTTTGTTTTTGTAATCTTGTTTTGGGTTCTCTCGTAAGCAATTAGACGCTCTGCGAGATTCCGCATCGTTGGACTGGCTCGGTTCATCGCTCTGGATCGGTCTGAATGCCTCCCATTGGGTGAGAATACTGGACAGCCCCACTGATCGCCATGGGGTATTCCGAGTATACCTGAAAGGCCCCATATCGAAGGGGGGCGGATGCGCGCATGATACGCTCGCATCCCATGCATCTCGTCTGCGCGCGCATCGCTACGAAGGGCCGCTTCATATCCCCGCATGGAGGTACGTCGGAGAGCATCGAATCCAGTAAACTGGCTCGGCAATTACGAACGGAGACCTCGCGGAAGGCCGCCAGCATGTTGCTTTGCGCCGCGTTGGGAGCGTATGCCTCGGCCAGCGACACCCCATCGGCCAATCCCGCGGCTAGTCTCGGCGATCTGAGCATCGAGCAGCTGATGAACGAGCCGGTGACCTCGGTCTCGAAAAAGGAAACGAACCTGTTTCAGTCGCCTGCCGCCGTCGCGGTCGTGACCGATGACGACATCAGCCGCATGGATTTCACGAGCATTCCCGAGGCGCTTCGGTTCGTCCCCGGCGTCGATGTGGCCCGCATCGACGGGAGCACCTGGGCGGTCTCGGTCCGGGGTTCGAATTCCGAATTTGCCAACGATACGCTTGTTCTGATCGACGGGAGGTCCGTCTATTCGACGTCATTCGGGGGTGTCTTTTGGAAAACGCAGGGCGTCCCGATGCAGGATATTGATCGGATTGAGGTGATCCGGGGCCCGGGCTCGACGCTCTGGGGCGCGAACGCGCTGAATGGCGTGATCAACGTGATCTCCAAGAGCGCCCAGGAGACGCAAGGTCTCTTGACGACGGTGAGCGAGGGCACGGAGGACGATCCGTCGGTGACGGTGCGCTACGGAGGCAGCGCGGGCGGCGCTGTTTTTTACCGAGCCTACGTGAATTATTTCAATCGGAACGAGCAGGTCCTGCCGGACGGCGCGGATGCCGGGGATTTCTCGCATGGCTGGCGCACGGGCTTCCGCCTCGACGCCAAGCCGTCCCCGAGCGACACCTTCACGCTTGAGGGAGATGGTTACGACCTCACGACCGGAGAATCGGAGACTGTGCCCAGAATCGACCTCGGCGAAAATCAGGTCCTGAACATCCTGAGCGGAGACCACGGAGAGGATATTCTCGGCAAGTGGGTGCGGCGCACTTCTGACGCGAGCCAATGGTCCGTTCAGACTTTTTATGACCATTACCACAATGCCGTCGGGGGCACCCAGGAGATCAACGACACATTCGACGTTGAATTTCAGGACCGCTTCCCGATCGGTGCCCGCCAGGACATCGTCTCAGGCATGGGATATCGTTTTGTCCGCGGCGTTCTTCCTCCTAGTTCGGTGGCCACGTGGACTCCGGAGCTCGATCTTGTTCACCTCTACAGCGCTTTTGTGCAGGACCAAGTGGCCTTGCTTCCAGATCGCCTCAGTCTGATTCCGGGGGCGAAATTCGAGCATAATGACGTGACCGGGTTCGAATTTGAACCAGGGGTTCGGCTTCTTTGGACGCCGGATTCCGCGCAGACCCTATGGCTGGGGGCGACACGCGCCGTGCGCACGCCTGCGCTGACCGAGACGGCGGCCCGGTTCGCCGTTGCGGAGTTCCCCACCTCTCCAGGTGGCCCGCCGGGTGAGGTGGAGCTGGCGGGAAATCCCGCCATCGTCCGGTCGGAAAAGCTCGACGCCTACGAGGCGGGATACCGCATTCGGCCGACGAGCCAAGTGTCCGTGGATGTGGCAGCCTTTTATAATGTCTACCACGACCTGATAGGTTACGCCCCCGCCGTTGCCCAGTTCGTCTTCAACCCAACTCCGCCGCACGAATTGCTGCTCTCCACGGCTGAACCGGGTGGAACGGGCCACAGCTATGGCGGGGAGGTCTCGGTTCAATGGAGGGTGACGGAGCGCTGGAGACTGATCGCCGACTACAGTCTGCTTCGCTCCCGATTCTATCCGGACGATTCAGAGTCGGAGGACAGCCCGCAACACCAAGTCCATCTTCGCTCCTATCTCGATCTGCCGCATGGCTTCGAACTGAACGGTGCTCTCGCCTACGTGGGCCACATCGTGGACACAGAGTCGAGCGCACCCCAGCCCGTTCCATCCTATGTCCGAATGGATCTGGGGTTGGTCTGGCGCCCGTCTCCCGTGGTGGAAGTCGGAGTGTGGGGGCAAAATCTTGGCGATCGGCGGCATCTTGAGTTCGCGAGCCAGCTTACGCCGATTCTCGTCGAGGTGCCCGAGGAAATCGCCGTCCGGATCACCTGGAAGAGGTGACGCCTCCCGCTGGCACCCAACGTCATGCTCGAGCAACACCGCCTGCTTCCGCAAATGCCGGACGAGCGTCCCCATCACTCTCTGGCCCGGCGGCGCTCACTCTATGCCGTGGTGCTCGGACTCCTGCTGTTGCTGTGGCCCCTCGGGGCCGGGACGCCGTCCAGCGGCGCAGTGATTTCAAGAAAATTTCAGATCCAGGCGGCCTTCGTGTTCAATTTCACTAGATTCGTTACGTGGCCCTCGCATCGATTTGCAGGCGCGGATAGCCCGATCATCATTGGAGTTCTCGACGACAATCCGTTCGGCGACGAGCTCGCGGCCATCGTCAAAAACCGAAAAGTCGGCGCCAGGGCCGTTGAGGTCCGCATGGTGGCGACGGCCGCCGAGGCTGGATTTGTGCATATTCTATACGTGGGCGCCGGCCACGAGGGCCGGATGGAAGAAATGCGGGAGGCGCTCCGCGCCGCCTGTGTCCTGACGGTCGGCGAGTCACGCCGGTTCGCCGAACTGGGCGGCATCATCGACTTCGTCCTCGATGGAGACAAGGTGCGCTTTGAGATCAACCTCGAGGCGGGTGAGGACGCGGGACTGAAGATCAGCGCCCAATTGCTCAACCTGGCGACCACGGTTCGCCGAAAATCCTAGGCCTGGAGCGTAGCCTATGCGGTCACTTCGCGATCTTCCCATCAAGCACAAGCTGACGCTCATCAGCATGGTGACCAGCGGGGCGGCTCTATTGCTGGCATGCGGCTCGTTCATGAGCTACGAGCAAATCACCTACCGTCATGAGATGGCCCGGGATCTATCGATCACAGCCCGGATGATCGGCTTCAACTGCGCCGCCGCGCTCTCCTTCAACGACGCGGCTTCGGCGGAGCAGACACTCAAGGGCCTGAATGTGGAACCCCACATTGTGGCCGCCTGTGTTTATGACATGGCGAATCACACGTTTGCCACCTACAACTCGGCCGCCGGCGTCAACTATCGCTGGCCGGTTCCGCGAGGCAGCGGCGAGGAATTTGGGCCCGACTCGCTGGAGATATTCCAAAAGATCGAAAGCGGCGGTGAAAAGATCGGTACCATCTATGTGCGGTCCAATCTGGAGGAGATTCATGCCCTGTGGCGGCGGTACGCCGCTATCGCAGCGGTGGTTCTCCTGGTGGCGATCCTAGTGGCGTGGCTGGTCGCCACCAAATTGCAGCGGGTGATCTCAGAGCCCGTGAGGCAGCTGGCGGCCATCGCGAGCCGCGTGACGGCTGAAAAGGACTATTCCATTCGAGCGATCAAGCGCGGAGACGACGAACTGGGCCGGCTGATCGACGGATTCAACGCAATGCTCGGCGAGATTCAGAGGCGGGAGGGAGACCTGCAGGCGGCTCAAGACGGCCTTGAGAGGCGCGTGCAGGAACGCACAGAGGCCCTGAGAATTGAGGTGAAGGAGCGGGAAAACCTCCACCGGCAACTGCTGGAAACTTCCCGGCAGGCTGGAATGGCTGAGGTGGCGACGGGCGTCCTGCACAATGTCGGCAATGTGCTCAACAGCGTCAATGTTTCGGCCACGCTCGTAGCGGACCGAATGCGGCGATCCAAAAGTGCGAACGTGGGCAAGGTCAGCGTCTTGCTGGGCGAACACGAGGCCGATATCGCCGCCTACCTGACGGGCGATCCCAACGGCAAAATGATTCCGGCCTATCTTGCGACTCTTGCAGAGCAGCTGGCGGAGGAGCAGGCCGCAGTCTTCGCGGAGCTCGAACATTTGAGAAAAAACATCGAGCACATCAAGGATATCGTCTCCATGCAGCAAAGCTACGCGAAGACATCCGGAGTGGTCGAAACGGTTTCCGTTCCGGATCTGGTGGAGGACGCACTGCGAATGAACGCCGGTTCGCTGGCGCGGCACGACGTCGACGTCGTCCGGGAATATCGGGATCGCCCAGTCGTCACGCTTGAGAAGCATAAAGTGCTGCAAATTCTGGTCAATTTGATCCGCAATGCCAAATATGCCTGCGATGAATCGGGGCGGGTCAACAAGCAGCTAACCGTCAAGCTCACTGCCGACGATCGTGGCGTGAGCATCGCCATTATTGACAACGGAGTCGGCATACTGGCGGAGAACTTGACCCGGATCTTCGCCCATGGGTTCACGACGCGCAAGACCGGCCATGGCTTCGGACTGCACAACGGAGCGATCGCAGCCAAGGAACTCGGGGGTTCGATTTCCGTTCACAGCGACGGACCCGACCAGGGCGCCACCTTCACGTTAAGTCTGCCGTACAAACCCAACGCGATCATCCATGATAAATCTCCATCTTGAAAAAAATCTTCGCGTGCTGGTAATCGATGACAATCGATCCATACACAGCGACTTCCGCAAGATCCTCGAGGATTCCGACCAGACAGACAAGGCTGCGACCATGGAGGCGGCGTTGTTTGGCAGCGCGCCCGCTGCGCGCCGCCCGGTCACTTTCGACCTGGATTCGGCCTACCAGGGCCAGGAGGGACTCGAACTGGTCAAGATCGCCCTTCAAGAGGGCCGGCCCTATGCGATGGCTTTTATGGACGTCCGCATGCCTCCGGGATGGGACGGGATCGAGACGACCGCTAGGATTTGGGAGATCGATCCCGATCTTCAGGTTGTTATCTGCACGGCGTATTCGGATTATTCGTGGGATAAAATGGGTGAAAAGTTGGGGCAATCCGACCGGCTGCTGATCCTGAAGAAGCCCTTTGACAACGTCGAGGCGCTGCAACTGGCCACCACGCTGACGGAGAAATGGCATTTGACCCAGCAGGCCCGCTTCCAGCGCGCGGATCTGGAACGCCTGGTCGACGAACGGACCCGAGAGCTGCGCGCCGCCAAAGACACGGCCGAGGTCGCGAGCCGCGCCAAAAGCGAATTTGTCGCCAACATGAGTCATGAGGTTCGTTCGCCGATGAACGGTGTGATCGGGATGATCGGGCTGTTGATCGATACCGAACTAGATCCGATCCAACGTGAATTTGCCGATACGATCCTGACCAGCGCAGAGGCGCTGATGACGATCATCAACGACATCCTGGATTTTTCGAAGATTGAGGCGGGAAAACTCAGCTTTGAAATGCTGGATTTTGACTTGGTCGACATCGCCGAAAGCACCATGGACATGCTCGCCGAGCGGGCCCAGGCAAAGGGCATTGAATTGGCCCTGGCGATCGCACCCGACTTGCCGCCGCTCCTCTGCGGCGATCCCGGGCGATTGCGCCAGGTTCTCACCAATCTGACCAGCAATGCCATCAAGTTCACCGAGGGAGGAGAGGTGGTGATTCGCATCACCAAGGCCAATGAAGCGGGCACACACATCATGGTCCGGTTTGATGTCAACGACACAGGAATTGGGATTACGCCGGGGTCGCAGGCGCGGCTTTTTGAAGCATTTTCCCAGGCAGACACCTCCACGACGCGCAAATACGGGGGCACTGGCCTCGGGCTCGCGATCTCCAAACGTTTGGTCGCGATGATGCAGGGGGAGATCGGTGTGCAAAGCGAACCGGGGAAGGGATCAAATTTTTGGTTCACCGCCCAGTTTGAAAAATCCGCGAGCGATGCCAAACCGGCCATCCCCGTGGACCACGATGGCTGGTCCAATTTGCGCGTTCTGGTCGTCGACGACAATGCCACCGCGCGGGAGTTTTTGTGCCATCAGATCCTCGCGTGGAAACTTCAAAAAGGGAGCGCCGCGAGCGGCCATGAGGCCTTGAAGGTACTGCGGGCTGCGGCGGCGCAAGGGCAGCCGTACGATCTGGCGCTCCTGGACGTTCAAATGCCGGAAATGGACGGCTTGACGCTTGCTCGAGCGATCAAGGCCGATCGGGCCATCTCAGGAACGCGGTTGGTCGTCCTTTCGCCTAAAGGGCGCGGCCTTTCGAACAAAGAATTGAAGGATGCGGGGATTGAGGCGTCGCTGTTCAAACCGGTCAAACAGCAGCGCCTGCTTGATTGTCTGATCCGGCTGATCGGCAAGACCGCGGCAACGGGAATCGCCGTCAAAGGTGCCCCTTTGACACTCCCTGTTTCCGGCGAACTTATGGCCAAACTGAAGCGCACACGTATTCTTTTGGCGGAGGACAATATAGTCAATCAACGGGTCGCATTGATAGCGTTGCGAAAGCTCGGTTGCATGGCAGACGCTGTCGCCAATGGCTTTGAAGCCATCGAGGCGC
>Ga0302326_10021244_pt1 | contig 13322 bp, 9 predicted proteins | sample Palsa_T0_3_FD_202264 | JGI IMG/M metagenome (GOLD analysis project Ga0302326, IMG submission 202264) | Peat permafrost microbial communities from Stordalen Mire near Abisko, Sweden - Palsa_T0_3 | ecosystem: Environmental > Terrestrial > Soil > Palsa > Peat permafrost | place: Sweden: Abisko... | reverse complement strand
AATAACGATTATGGCGAAGAGATCTTCAGCTTTGTCAATGGTCAGTATACTACCCAGGGTGGGACCCACCAGCAGGCGTTCCGTGAGGCTTTCGTCAAAGTGATCCGTGAATTCTACAAGAAGGACTATGAGGCTGCCGATATTCGCCAGAGCATCACCGCGGCCGTTTCTGTCCGCGTAGTCGAGCCTGTTTTTGAATCGCAGACGAAGACCAAACTGGGCAGTCAATATATGGCCGACGGCGGAGCTTCCATGAAGAACTTCGTGAATGACTTTCTGACCAAGGAGCTGGACAACTACCTGCATAAAAACCCATCGACAGCCGATGCCCTGAAAAAACGTATCGAACAAAGCGAACGCGAGCGTAAGGAACTGGCCGGCGTCCGCAAACTGGCGAATGAAAGGGCTAAAAAGGCCAATCTCCACAACAAGAAATTAAGGGACTGCCGGTTTCACTATAATGATGAACCCACCGGTAAGGATAAAGAACAGGTGCTGGAAAAGCAAAAGGAAAGCACCATCTTCATCACTGAAGGGGATTCCGCCAGCGGCAGCATCACCAAGGCCCGGGATGTCGAACGCCAGGCCGTGTTCAGTCTGCGCGGCAAGCCATTGAACTGCTTCGGGCTGACTAAAAAAGTGGTATATGAGAACGAGGAGTTCAATTTGCTGCAGCATGCCCTTAACATCGAGGAGGGTATTGAAGGGCTCCGGTATAACAAGATCGTTATCGCCACCGATGCCGACGTCGACGGGATGCATATCCGTCTGTTGCTGATGACCTTTTTTCTGCAATTTTTCCCCGACCTGGTAAAGAACGGGCATGTCTATATCCTGGAAACGCCGCTGTTCAGGGTCCGCAATAAGCAGGAGACACACTATTGTTATGATGAAACGGAAAAACAGGCCGCTGTCAGGAAATTAGGTAACAAGCCGGAGATTACCCGTTTCAAAGGCCTCGGTGAGATCTCGCCTGATGAATTCGCTCGCTTTATCGGTGCAGATATGCGCGTGCAGCCCGTGATGGTCATGCCGGAGACCCATATCCAGCAGATCCTGGAATATTATATGGGCAAGAATACCCAGGAGAGGCAGGAATTCATCATCAATAACCTGAAGGTCGAACTCGACCTGGCGGAGGAGACGCCTGCTCCGACGACATAGTTGTGTAGGCTGGACGCGGCGTGAGATCAGTCATACGGTGGATATCTTCTTAAGAAAATCATACGAAAGAGCATGAAATTGCAAAAAAACTTTTGTATGAAAAAAGAATTGATTCACGAGCTGTTTGAAAAGTTTGAACAAGCCTGTTATGTCTATAAAGATGTTGAATGCTGGAGTGCAAGAGAGTTGCAATTGCTCTTTAATTATTCCGAGTGGCGTAATTTTGTCAAGGTAATCGATAAGGCAAAAGAAGCCTGTAGCAACGCCGGGGAAAGAGTGTCAGACCATTTTGTTGATGTCAACAAAATGGTTGACTTGGGTAGCGGCTCACAAAGGTCTCTTGAAGACGTCGCTCTTACCCGTTATGCCTGTTATTTGATTGCACAGAATGGCGATCCATTGAAAAATGAGATTGCGTTTGCTCAAACATATTTTGCGATACAGACCCGAAAGCAGGAATTGATTGAACAGCGGTTGCTTGAAATTGAGAGAGTGACCGCCCGTGAAAAACTTTCTAAGTCCGAGAAAAAACTCTCTGGTATTATTTTCGAAAGAGGTGTTGATGAAAGGGGGTTTGCTATTATCCGGTCGAGAGGCGATCAAGCCTTGTTCGGAGGTTTTTCAACGCAAGGGATGAAAAAGAAGCTGGCTATTCCTGAGAACAGGCCATTGGCTGATTTTCTGCCGACTTTGATCATCAAAGCCAAGGATTTCGCCACAGAACTGACGAGTCATAATGTAGTGGAGAAAGATCTTAGGGGAGAGCAAATGATCTCTGATGAACATGTCGATAATAACAAGGCTGTACGAAAGATGTTGGTGCAAAGGGGAGTTCAGCCGGAATCTTTGCCTGCTGCTGAAGATGTTAATGCAGTAAAGAAGAGATTGAAGACCGAAGATAAAAAAGTTTTAAAAGGAGCAAAAAAGGGGAAAGGAAAAAAGAATTAAATCACGATCATATGATCCATATTGTATTTCAACCCAAGGATGCCGAGGCGCTAAGAGCCTCTTTCGCACTGGATGTGGCATTGCAGGGAGACGTGCTTGTGATCGCTGACGATTTCGCTGTAGGCCCGGTGTCGGAGCTTTACACGCCGGAAGGTATCGAAGCACGTAAAGCATGGTGGCGTGGAGTCGTGGCAGGCGGCGATATTGACGGTTCCGTCGATGACGGCAGCGTGGCCGATGACAATAGCACTGTCGCCGCGCTTCGACAACGCCTGCAAAACGATCCGGCCGAGATCCTCTGGATCTGGGCAGCCCAGAATAAACATGATGTCAGCGGTTACTTCTGGCTAATGAGTCAGCTGAAAGATTTTCAGGGCAGAATTTTTATCCTCTACCTGAACAATCTGCCGTTTATCAGCGAGAAAGGTAATATCTTCTATCCGACCTGGTTGTTCGAGATCCCGGCCCGTGAATTCCTGAAGGCCCGCAAACTTGCGAGGCCGATCACGCTCAGTGAATTCGAGATCGATCCGGATGAATGGGTCCGGCTTAGCCAGGAAGACAAGGGGGTGCGTATCCTTGAAGGGGGGAAGAAGCTGTCCCAGCACCCTTATGAATACTATGACGAAGAACTGAAAAAATTCATTTCCGGCGATTGGATCAAGGCGAGTAAACTGATCCATCAGTTCCTGGGTAAAGCCAAACAGACCACCGGGGATGCCTATCTATTATGGCGGATCAAGCAGTTGGTGGCGGCAGGGGAGCTTGACGCGCAGGGCGAGTTGAAGGGCATGAAGGACTTCGAAATCAAAACGAAGGCGGGAGCAGCCGTAGGGGAGCCGGCAACAACAACCGCATGAAACAGCTGATCAAATGGGAAGAAGCCGCCATGTTCCTGCTGAGCATTGTCCTGATCAGCAGGCTGCCCTATGCCTGGTATTGGTGGTTGGTCTGGATCCTGGCACCGGATCTTAGTATGGTGGCCTATCTGGGCGGTAACAGGGTAGGGGCCATCGGTTACAATATCGTGCATCATAAGGGCGTTGCTATCATGCTGTACCTGGTTGGGCTGTTCATGAGCCATCCTGCACTGGAATATGCAGGCATGATCCTTTTCGGTCATTCCAGCATGGACAGGGGGATGGGATATGGGTTGAAATATTTCAGTGGCTTCCAGAACACGCACCTGGGGAGGATCGGCAAAAATAAAATCGAACGAAACCTGTAAATTTGACCATGGCCAAAATTAAAATAGCCGACGATTTTCACGAGAACGAATCCGGTGTCACGGGACAGTACAAGAACTGGTTCCTGGACTATGCCAGCTATGTCATCCTGGAAAGAGCGGTGCCCGCCGTGGAGGATGGGCTGAAGCCCGTCCAGCGCCGTATCCTGCACGCCATGAAGGAAATGGACGATGGCCGGTTCAACAAGGTGGCCAATATCATCGGCCAGAGCATGCAATACCATCCGCATGGGGACGCCAGCATCGGCGAAGCCCTGGTGAATATGGGCCAGAAGGATTTGTTGATCGATACCCAGGGCAACTGGGGCGATGTCCGGACCGGTGATGATGCCGCCGCCTCGCGTTATATCGAGGCCCGCCTCAGCAAATTCGCCCTGGAAGTGGCTTTCAACGCCAAGACCACGGAGTGGCAGCTCAGCTATGACGGAAGGAAGAATGAGCCTATCACGCTGCCCATGAAATTCCCGCTGCTGCTGGCGCAGGGCGCCGAAGGCATTGCCGTCGGCCTCGCCACTAAGATCCTCCCGCATAATTTCTGCGAGCTCTGTGATGCCGCGATCAAACACCTCAAAGGCAAGAAATTCGAATTGCACCCGGACTTTCTGACCGGCGGCATGATCGATACGACGAATTATAACGATGGTAAAAGAGGTGGTAAAATCCGCGTCCGCACCCATATCGAGGAGTTCGATAAAAAGACCCTGCTCGTCAAAGACGTTCCCTACGGCGTAACGACCACTCAACTGATCGATTCCATCCTCAAGGCCAATGACCAGGGAAAGATCAAAATAAAGAAAGTCACGGACAATACCGCTGCGGAAGTCGAGGTCCAGATCGACCTGGCACCCGGCATTTCTCCCGATATTACGATCGATGCTCTCTATGCCTTCACGGACTGCGAGGTCAGCATTTCACCCAATGCCTGCGTTATTGTCGACAAGAAGCCGCAATTCCTGGGCGTTAAGGAATTACTGACGCTATCAGTGGATCATACCAAGGAATTGCTGAAAAAAGAATTGGAGATCCGGCTGGCCGAATTGCAGGAAAAATGGCACTATACTTCACTGGAAAAAATCTTCTTCGAAGAAAAGATCTATAAGGAGCTGGAAAAAAAGCATGAGACCTGGGAGAAGGTGCTGACGGCCATCGCCAAGGCTTTCGAGCCCTTCCGCAAGCAGCTCCGGCGGGATATCACCAGGGAAGATGTCGTCAAACTAACCGAGAAACCCGTCCGGCGTATCTATCGGCTGGACATCGACGAGCTCAATGCGCAGATCAAAGGATTGGAAGCCGATATCAAACAGGTCAGGCACGACCTCAACAACCTGGTGGACTTCGCTGTGGCCTATTACGACAACCTCCTGAAGAAATATGGCAAGGGCCGTGAACGCAAAACGGAAATGCGGCTATTCGAAGCCATCCAGGCCCAGCAAGTTGCCATCGCCAATGTCAAGCTGTATGTCAACCGGTCAGAAGGTTTTATCGGCACAGGGCTGAAAAAGGACGAATTCGTCACCGACTGCTCCGACCTGGATGACATCATCGCCTTTACCAAGGGCGGCAAAATGAAGATCGTCAAGGTATCCGACAAGGCCTTTATTGGCAAGGACATCCTCCATGTGGCCATCTTCCGGAAGAATGACGAACGGACCACTTACAACATGATCTATGTCGACGGGAAAGGGGGTATCAGTTATGCCAAACGCTTTAACGTCACCGGCGTCACCCGCGATAAGGAATACGACCTCACCAAAGGAGATGATGCGAAGAGCAGGGTACACTATCTGTCCGCGAACCCCAACGGCGAGGCCGAAGTGGTCAGGGTCGTCCTCAGCCCCAGCAGTACCGCACGGCACAAGGAATTCGACTTTTATTTCGAAGAACAGGAGATCAAGAACCGCAGCAGCCTTGGCAACCAGGTGACGAAATATCCCATCCGGTCTGTCAAATTCAAGCAGGCGGGCAAATCTACGCTTAGCGGTCGCAAGTTGTGGTTCGATGAAACTTTCGGCCGGCTGAATTCCGAAGGAAAGGGCGAATACCTGGGCAGTTTCGACGGTGACGAGCGTATCCTTGCCATTTACTCCGACGGCAGCTATGAGATCACCGACACTGAACTGACGCATCGGTTCGACGCGGATAAGCTGCTGGAGATCCGGAAATTCGATCCCGAAAGGATCATCACCGCCATTTACCTGGACAACGAGAAGCTGCAGTTCAACGTCAAACGCTTCAAAGTAGAGACCACCACCCTCAATAATAAATTCCTTTTCATCAAGGAAGGCGATGGCAACCGGCTCGAAGCGGTCACGCTGCATCCGGAACCTGTCGTTGTCATCAAGTCCGGCCGCGGTGCGCAGGCCCGCACGCAAAAGATCAAGATCGCCGGTTTTGTCGAGGTCATGGGATGGAAAGCCGTCGGCAGTAAATTATTCGATTACGCCAAGAGCGTCGAAGTAGAATGGGGGCATAAGGAAGAAGCAAAGGAACAGCCGCCGCAGACTGAACTTTTTTGATCAAAGCTGACGTACCGGCCTCAAAGCGGACGCCAGTTGTATCGCCACCGGACAGTGCAAGGCAAGGAGATCATGCAAATAACTGAATGCCAGCATCTTGTATACTGGCATTTTTTTGGTGTTTTTCAGGCATACCACACCATCATATGATCAAGAACCACTTCCTCGTCGCCTGGCGGAATATCCTCAAAAGCAAAGGGTATAGCTCCATCAATATTGTCGGACTGGCTATCGGGATGACCGTCACCTTATTAATTGCGCTTTGGGCAGTCAATGAGTATTCTTATGACCGCCAACTGCCGGGTTACCGGCAGCTTTATCAGGTCAAGGTCAATTTTACCGGCCAGCATGATGGCACGACCACACAGGATGCGATCAGTCTGCCTTTGGCAGATGTGCTGAGAAAAGATATACCCGGCATCAAACGGGTTGCCGAGGCTGACTGGATCGGCAATGAAGCGAGTGACCTCATTGTCGGAGACAAAAAATTATATCTCAAAGGCGGCGCAGCCGGTTCTGCTTTCTGGCAGATGTTTCCCTTCCCTTTTGTGAAAGGAGATCCTGCCACCGCCTTCCGGGATCCTTTCTCTATCGTGATCGATGAATCCACGGCCACGGCCTTATTTGGCGATAAAGACCCCCTCAATCAGGCCATCAAGATCGATAATGACAAGGTGGTGAAGGTGACAGGCGTTATTAAAAACCTTCCCGCTAACTCATCGCTTCAGTTCAGTTTTTTAATGCCCTTCGCTTTCAAGGAGCAAACGCAGGATTGGGTGAAGGGCAGCCGCATGAGCTGGACCAGTAATTCCTTTCAGATCTTTGTCGAGTTGGAGCCCGGCGTCAACGAGGCCCAGCTGGCGCCGAAGCTAAAAGACCTGGTGATGCAGCATAGCCCGCCGATGCGGCCGGGCAAGCCACAGATCTGGCTGCAGCCCTACAAAGATCTGCACCTGTATACGGACTACAAGAACGGCAAGGTGGCAGGCGGATTTATCGATTATGTGCATTTGTTCACGATGATCGGACTGCTGGTGCTGGTCATTGCCTGTATCAATTTCATGAATCTGTCGACGGCCAGGTCGGAGAAGCGGGCGCGGGAAGTCGGTGTCAGAAAGGCGCTGGGTTCGCTGAGAAAAGACCTGATCATGCAGTTTCTGACGGAATCCGTTGTCATTGCCTTGATGGCTTTCCTGCTGGCTGTCTTACTGGTGATGCTGGTGCTGCCTTTCTTCAATACATTGACGGGCGATACGATCACGATGCCGTGGTCGAGTCCTCTTTTCTGGTGCAGCATGCTGGGGTATGTGCTGCTGACCGGCCTCTTCGCCGGCAGCAGGCCCGCCTTTTATCTTTCTTCGTTCAATCCGGTAAAGGTTCTGAAAGGAAATATCCGGCTGGGCAAAGCGGCTGTGCTACCGCGCAAAATCCTTGTAGTGGCGCAGTTTAGCTGCTCTGTGGCGCTGATCATCAGCACCGTCATCGTGTACCGGCAGATCCAGTATGCAAGGAACCGGCCGACCGGCTATGATGCCAGCCGGTTAATGATGACCGATATGAGCAGCGATCTGGTTAAAAACTTCCCGGTGCTGAGGAATGAGCTGATCCAATCAGGCGTTGTCGAAGACGCAGCCACCTCTTCCAGTGTGGTCACCGCTATGCAAAGCCATTGTTCGCTCGACAACTGGCCCGGCAAGACAGCAGCCGACGAATCCGTCAATATCGGTTCGGTCTGGGTTTCCAACACCTATTTCAAGGCCCTGGGCATGCAGATCATTGCCGGAAGGGACTTTGCGGATGATATCAATGCCGATTCGGCGGGGGTGATCCTGAACGAGGCGGCTGTCAAGCGTATTGGCCTGAAGGACCCGGTAGGCCGGATAGTCACGTGGAATTGCTATGGAGGACCCGTCAGGGTTCTTGGCGTAGTGAAAAATGCATTGATGGAGTCACCCTATAAGCCCGTCGCTCCGGCCATCTTTTATCATGGTCAATGGGGGAATAGCCTGTTATACCGGCTGTCAGCGCATGTCAAGACCCAGGATGCATTGCCCGTGCTGGCGAAGCTGTTTGGAAAATATAATCCTGCTTATCCCTATAGCTACAAGTTTGTCGATGAAGAGTATAGTCACAAATTCACGCTCGAGCTGCTGGTCGGTAAACTGGCGGGTATTTTCGCAGGTCTGGCCATTCTCATTTCCTGCCTGGGTTTATTCGGATTGGCCGCCTATGTCGCCGAACAAAGAACGCGGGAGATCGGCATCCGCAAGGTGTTGGGAGCTTCCGTGTCGCAGGTCTGGATATTATTATCCAAAGATTTCATGCTGCTGGTCGTCATCAGTTGTCTGATCGCGTCGCCTGTCGCGTTGTATTTTCTGCATGGATGGCTGCAGCAATACGATTATCGGATCAGCATCGGCGCGGATGTATTCCTGCTCTCGGCAGTGGCGGCGATCGCGATCACGCTGGTCACGATCAGTACCCAGGCGATCAGGGCGGCGGTAGCCAATCCAGTAAAAAGTATTAGAACGGAGTAGTAGGGCTCAATCGCGTTTGCGTCTCAGTTCGACGGTAGCATTCTCCGTGAGGCTGCTGCTGAGAAATACCTCATAGCGGTTCTTTCCATCCGTCACTACCATGAGGGCTGTATTGGGCGGCAATTTGCCGAGATTTTCCGCGAACATGCTGATCTCATTCAGCTCGCGGGTGCTATCGAGGTGCAGATAGATGTTGAAAGCTCTGGCTTCCAGACCCTGGTGGCTCAATACCAGTTGGTTGTTGACAAAAACAGAAATGCTATCCCCGTCGATCTCCCCGTTATCGTAAAAGCTAAGGCGCACTGAGTCAGATTCCACCAGCAACTCTCTGTTCAGGACAGCCTTCCTTTTGGTGAAAGATTCGACGATTTTCAGGCTGTCTGCCGCTTTTTTCTTTTCGGCTACTACGGGTGGGGTAACTACCGGGATTACGGGAGTCGCAGGGACTGCTGCGGCGGCGGCGGCTGCAGAATCGGGTTGCGGAGAGGCCGGGGCCTTCACACTATCGGGGCGGGGTGGTGCCGGCGCCTTCACCTCATCGACTACGACGTCATCGGCCAGTGGCTTCCAGATTTTTGTGGCCGATGCAACTACTGTCAGGGCGCTGTCCTGTTCGTGATCGCTGCGGTCCAGCGTATAGCTGACTTTCAGGTCAGGGCACATGTATTTGTACTTCTCATCGTGGTAAAAATAGCCTGTCAGCGAGGTGGAGACTGTGGAATGGATCAGGGTGCCGCGGAAATTGGTGATGCAGTCCACGCTGTTAACGGTAGAGTTGGAATTGAAATAGATCACCGGGATATTCAGTATCGTGATCTCCCGGGTTTTGGGATCATAACGGCCATGGATGAAAAAGCTCTCATATTTATCGCGGAAGTAGTACCCGAAGATGCCTTCAACCCTGGTGCCTTTTTGTTTGATCACCAATTCGGTCAGGTAATTATTATGTATGCCGGCCAATTCCACATCCGCGCGGCCGAACCAGGAGCCGGAGACGGTCTGGGCCCGGAGGAACAGAGGTAATGCGAAAAAAATGCATATATATAATGTTTTCAGCATTTGCACTTTCATCTGACAATTTCAATGCCGGTTTAAGGCGCGTTTGATTTCTTTCTGGGTGTCCCGTTCCTTGATCGTCTCTCGTTTGTCGTATACTTTCTTGCCCTTGCCCAGGCCTATTTCCATTTTGGCGAGCCCTTTTTCGCTGAAGAAGATCCGCAGGGGCACGATCGTATACCCCTTGTCCTTCAATTTGCTTTCCAGTTTTCGCAGTTCCTTTTTGGTCAGCAGTAGTTTGCGGTCGTGGACGGCCAGATGATTATTGGTAGTGCCGAAACGATATTCGGCGATGTGCATGTTCCTGACCCATAACTCTCCCTGGAAAAAGACGCAGAAACTGTCCACAAAGTTCACCTTTCCGTCCCGGATCGACTTTACTTCGGTGCCCACCAATACCATCCCCGCATCGTATTTGTCTTCGATGAAATAGTCGTGCCAGGCCGACCGATTGCGTATCTCTCGTTCTTCACTCATCGGTGCTACCCCTTGAATAACGTTAATAAAGTAGCTATCTTATCTCTAAGCTCTTTTCGGTTCACAATAAAGTCGAGAAAGCCATGTTCCAGCAAAAATTCGCTGCGCTGAAAGCCTTCCGGCAGATCCTTCTTGATTGTCTCCTTGATAACGCGCGGGCCGGCAAAGCCGATCAGGGCGCCGGGCTCTGCTATATTGAGATCGCCCAGCATCCCGAAGGAGGCGGACACGCCGCCGAAAGAGGGGTCTGTCAGCAGGGAAATAAAAGGTAGCCTGGCATCCGTCAACTGGGACAATTTGCCCGACACTTTGGCCATCTGCATCAGGGAGAAGGCGCTTTCCATCATCCTGGCGCCACCCGATTTGCAGATGATCATCAACGGGGCCCGGTGTTGCAGGCAATAGTCCACAGCCCGGGAAATCCGTTCGCCCATCACACTGCCCAGGGAACCGCCGATGAATTCGAAGTCCATGCAGCCGACGACCAGCCGGTTCTCTTTCACGTCGCCTGCTGCTATCCTGATTGAATCGGTGATGTCAGTCTTGCTCCAGGTCTCATCCAGTCTTTTCTGATAGGATTTCAGGTCCGTGAAGTGCAGGAAGTCTTTGGACCGGATATTTTCGTACAGGATCTCGTATTGATTGTCGTTGAAAAGGATCTCGAAATATTCGGCGCTGCCGATCCGGTGGTGATGGGTGCATTTCGGGCACACGAACAGGTTTTCCCGCAGTTCCGTTACCGTACAAATGTAGTTGCAGTTCGGGCATTTGGTCCAGAGACCTTCGGGCGTCTCCTTTTTTTCCGCCGTGCTGGTCAGAATACCTTTTTTGATGCGTCTGAACCAACCGCTCTTGCTCTCCTCACTTTGTCCTTCATCTCCTGCCAGGTTCGCTTCAAAATCGTCTTCTTGCTTCATTGTGTTTTCTTATTTGGTCCTGGAATCCACCCCGGCATTAACCGGGAATTTGGCGGCAAAGATACTAAACAACGGGGATTTATGGGTGGACTGTCCTGTTGCCTACAAAAAAAGTAAATGAAAACAATTTTGCAACCATTCCTGTACTAAATTTGCGCGGTTGGCCTATTCGCATGACACGAGCCGTAGGTATCCGAGCGCAAGCGAAGGATAGGAACAAGGAAGAGCGAGGAACGAAGCTCTGACGAAGTTCGGCATGCGGCCACTGAAAAGACAAATATTAGCGCATGAAATGGTCTGAACTCTTTACTTCTTCTGTAGGCAAGAAATTCGTCATGGGCCTTACCGGCGTTTTCCTGATCCTCTTCCTGATCGTGCATGTCGGCCTCAATGCCTGTATCTGGGCGATGGATGGGGGCCAGATGTTCAATTTAGCCGCCAATTTTATGGGATCGACCGTTGTGATGAGGATATTGGAGATCGGGTTGTTTGCGGTCTTTATCCTTCATATCGTCCAGGCCTATGTACTCGAACTACAGAATCGCCGCAAACGCAGCATCGGCTACCAGGTTCCGATGGGCAATAAGGGCAGCAAATGGTATTCCCGTTATATGGGCTGGCTGGGAACCTTCGTGCTCTTCTTTCTGGTCATTCATCTGAAGAATTTCTGGGTCCCTTCCCGGTGGCTGGAAATGCCTGAAGTCACCTACCCGCCTGGTGTTACGGTGCATGACCTTTTCGGTCTGATGAAAGACACTTTCACCAACATCTGGCTGGTATTGCTGTACGTGGTGGGATGTATCTCGCTGGCTTTTCACCTGATGCATGGTTTCCAAAGCGCCTTTCGTTCGCTGGGCGTGTATAATAACCGTTACATCCATCTCATCAACGGCGTCGGCATCGGATTTTCCATCATCGTGCCGCTGGCATTTGCCATGATGCCGATATCCATGTATTTGAACTGGGTGCAATAGCATCTATCTTTAAACGTCAGAACCAACAATAATTTCCAGTCATGTTCAAGTCAAACACCCCCGACGGACCCTTAGATAAGAAATGGGAAGACTATAAAGGCCATGTAAAGCTGGTCAATCCGGCCAATAAACGCAGCCTGGAAGTGATCATTATCGGCACGGGCCTGGCAGGTGCTTCGGCCGCCGCTTCCCTCGGTGAAATGGGATACAAGGTAAAAGCATTCTGCTTCCAGGATTCTCCCCGCCGGGCGCATAGCATCGCTGCGCAGGGGGGGATCAACGCGGCCAAGAACTATCAGAATGATGGGGACAGTACTTTCCGCCTGTTCTACGATACCATTAAGGGGGGTGATTACCGTTCCAGGGAATCCAATGTATATCGCCTGGCAGCGGTCAGCGCCAGTATCATCGACCAGTGCGTGGCCCAGGGCGTTCCCTTTGCCAGGGAATACGGCGGGTTGCTGAGCAATCGGTCATTCGGGGGAGTACAGGTTCAGCGTACGTTCTATGCCGCCGGGCAGACGGGTCAACAGTTGCTGATCGGGGCTTACCAGGCCCTGGAAAGACAGGTGGCGCTGGGCAATGTTGAGATGTTCACCCGTCATGAAATGCTGGAGGTGGTGATCATCGATGGAAAGGCCCGTGGTATTATTGCCCGCAACCTGGTCACCGGCGAGCTCGAAAGACATTTCGGTCATGCCGTGCTGCTGGCCAGCGGGGGCTATGGTAACGTGTTCTATCTTTCCACCAATGCCATGGGCAGTAATGTCACCGCCGCCTGGAAGGCCCATAGACAAGGCGCATATTTTGGCAATCCCTGTTTCACCCAGATCCATCCGACCTGTATCCCCGTCACCGGCGATCACCAGTCCAAGCTGACCCTGATGTCGGAATCGCTCCGCAATGACGGTCGCATCTGGGTACCCAAACAAAAAAACGATCCCCGCAAACCGGGTGAGATCCCCGAAGAGGAAAGGGACTACTACCTGGAAAGAAGATATCCGGCCTTTGGCAATCTGGTGCCCCGTGATGTCGCTTCCCGCGCGGCTAAGGAGCGCTGTGATGCCGGTTATGGCGTGGGCACGTCCAAACAGGCAGTATATCTTGATTTTGCGTCGGCGATCGAACGATATGGAAAGACCGAGTGCCGCAAGCACGGCATCGACAATCCAACGGCCGAAGAGATCCGCCACCACGGGACAGAGGTCGTCAAGGAAAAATACGGCAACCTCTTCGACATGTACGCCAAGATCACCGGAGAGGACCCCTATACGACGCCCATGCGCATCTATCCGGCCGTCCACTATACCATGGGCGGTCTCTGGGTCGACTACGAACTGATGACCACTGTGCCTGGCCTGTACGCGCTGGGTGAAGCGAATTTCAGCGATCATGGCGCCAACCGGCTGGGGGCCTCGGCGTTAATGCAGGGGTTGGCTGATGGGTATTTCGTCATCCCCTATACCATGGGCAACTACCTGGCCGAT
>Ga0302326_10021242_pt1 | contig 13323 bp, 5 predicted proteins | sample Palsa_T0_3_FD_202264 | JGI IMG/M metagenome (GOLD analysis project Ga0302326, IMG submission 202264) | Peat permafrost microbial communities from Stordalen Mire near Abisko, Sweden - Palsa_T0_3 | ecosystem: Environmental > Terrestrial > Soil > Palsa > Peat permafrost | place: Sweden: Abisko... | reverse complement strand
CATCGCGGTCACCCATCTGTTTACGCAATATAGCGAGCGCTTTTTGTTTGACTTCCGTTTGTGTGCTGATGCGGATCTTGCGACCGTTGCGGTCGTAATACTGGGCGTACCAGAACCGGCAGCCCTTTAGTTTGATGAGCGAACCCTCCCCATTTGCACGCCTCATGCTGCCCCGCGACTTTACCTAAATAATCTTATGTCCTGTAGGTGAAAGATGTCAACTATTCGCTAATCAGGGCTGAAGTTGGTCAGCGAACGGGTAATGGCTTCTTCCCATGACGGCTTGGAGGGTGAACCGACGTCGGCAGAATCTTGTGCTGATCAACAAACTTGTCCAGGTCCGCCCTGTCAATAAGGAGCCGCTTGCCGATCTTGATGTGAGGAACTTGTTCCTCCCAGACGAGCGTCCGTATCGCCCAGACTGTCGAGCCGAGATACGTCGCCGCTTCCCGTACGCCTAATAAACGCGGTTCAGAGTGCCCTGGCAATGTTCGCGGTATCTCGAGCATCTGGAGTACCTCCAGTGAGTCAATTAATTGGGCCTTTGCAGGCCAATAAAAAACATTCGTTTCATAAATGGCGAGGGGCACAGCGGAGGGAGGCGCTGTCAATCTCCGGAGCGGAGCGGAGCCGGAGGGCGCGGAAGCGAGCACGGCGCGGTTTTGGGGTATGCGCCGCGCAGAGCTGCACAAGCGAGATTGACAGGAGGAGCCGAGCGGAGCTGAAGACTTCGCCGTGAAACGAATGTGGGAAGAGAAGACCAGCCGAAGGCTGAACTGCTGAACCTGTGACGTTGCCATCTAGGACTGATGGTCGCGAAAATCAAGTGGGGTTTGTCTATGGACAGAAGGGGTGCACCCGGTCACATCCGAGGTCGCCCGATGCGGCTACCCAAAGGCATGGCCACGACTCGAGATCCGATTAGCAGAGAGGGGCGGGTGCACGGTAAAGCCGTAAAGCCGGGATGGAGTCCGAGGAAGGGACGGCGGTTTGAGTTCCTTCCTCGGCGCAAACCGTGTCGCAATACGACCGATTCGGTATTCAGTTGACGGAACCTGAGGCACAAGAAGTAATTCTCTATTGCACTCATCGACACGTCAGGACATCGAGTGCGGCAACAGGGTTCTTCCTATCCAGTGCCACTAGTACGCGAATCGTTGTCAGAACCCCCCTGTCCTGCGAAGCGAAGCAATTGGGTGCAAATCGTAACAGGGAATCGACTGGGAGGTAAATCGCTGTGGCAGCCCGACGCAAGGGCCGCTCAAGCGATGGGCACTCAGAGTGAATCCAAGAACCGTTGCATCTGCATTTTTTCTGCAGGATTCAAGCTTTGGTACTTATGGCGTATGGCAGTCGCTTCCCCGTTATGCCGAATGATAGCTGCCTCGGTACCGGGAGAGTTGCCGTCGTGCATGAGCCCATAGCGGAAACGCAGTCCCCAGAGTGGCGCGGTGCGGAACTTGTTTGCAGTGGACTGGTCAAGGTATTCGGGCTTGGCGGCTTGCGGGATACCGTCTCCTGTGCCTACATCGTGAATCAGAAAGTCGCTGTAGGGATGGATTATCGCGTTTCCCAGAAACTTCGGAATTTTGTATGTATCGCCATTGATGCGCTTTCCTGGCGGCAAAGTTTTGTAGGTGGGGACGTGGCAAAGAGCGCAGCCGATCTCGGCAAATAGCTTCTCTCCTGCCTGTGCGTCGGGGCTAGCGGCAAGAATCGAGTCTCGGGCAGGCGGATCTGTGTGACGAATTTGATCTACCAGGCGTTCGAGTTCGGTCTTGTGCGTCTTGGCATCTGGCGTGTCGAAAGGCGTAGGAATGTCGCTGGCCGCGTGCGTAGCATATTCGTCCGGAAAGAGGCGGTTGCGCATCCCGAGTTCGTTGCGCAACGAATCGGCGCAGGAAGACATTAAGCTGCTGTGCTGGCTTTTCCAACCGAAGCGGCCTACCTGCATTTTGTTCGAGGACGTACTAATTTCGAGTACCGGAGCGTTGACTGTCATTCCTGCGATTCCCAGACCTGCCTGCCTCTGTTGCTGAGCTTTTTGCTCGATGTCATGGCTGTCTATGGCTTCAATGTATCCATCTCCCAGCAGGCTGAGGGCTATTCGATCTCCGGTGATCAGTTTCGCTGGGACCGAACTTTGTGCGGATTCTCCACTCCGATGATGAATGCCACCTTCGGATGACGGGGAAAAAGCTCCCCCGATTGACACTCCCATCCGCTGCACCGTCATAGGGCTGGCTCCGAACTCGGACGGAGTGTTGTGGCAGCGCTCGCAGCTCACTGCATTGCGAGGGTACGGGCCAACTTGGGCGGCTACGTCAACAGTAAGAGCTAGCAGAAACGTATGAAGGATTTTAGTTAGTTGACCGATGGATTGGTGTCTAGGAGAAGTCGTCATTCTTCATGCACAGGGACGCCATTGCAAAAGCGTCAGAACTTGTTAATTTCCCAAGTTTGAATCGCTCGAAACTGTTTTCTTGATCTTGGCCCTTTCTCGCAGTCCCGTGTAAAACATCAAAGCAGTTCCACCGCCGCATTCAATCAGAACAAAGCTAAAGAAATAGCTTCCACGGGAGTCTTGAGGCGCTAGATAGTTCATCAAATTGACTTGAACAACAAAAATGCCAACAGCTGCAAGTATAAGCGATAACTGAGTGACGGTTTTTCGTCCGCTCCTCGGAAGCCGGTAGGCACACCGAACATTCAGATAAAACAAGAACCAAACTAATAACCCGAATAAAGGAATTAATACTCTGGACAGCGTTACTGCATTACCCGATTGAACCAAGGACAGTCTCCAGTCTGCGTCTGCAGATCCTCGAATAAGCCGTGTTCTTAATGATCAACGATGCACTATCAGCATCCCTTGCGACCAGCGGTTTTTGACTCACCAACCGACCAGCCGATCACTCCGCCCGCATACCCGGGCTGTCCGGAGATAAAACTATTAACGAGAGCCAGGGACCATTCCTCGCTTGTGGAAACACCCACTATCCCCAGTCCTGCTCCGACGGCACCTCCCAAACCACCACCCACGGTCGCGCCAACAATTTCATCAACGTTGTAACAACCACCGCCGCCGGGGTGGTTATGATGTGTGACCCACTGCCCAGCCGCGTCCCCCACTCCGCCTGTTACGCCCCCAAGGACAACCCCCAAGCCGAAACTGGGATCAAGCCAACCCACGCCAGCACCGAATGCGCCGCCAATTAGGGCCCCCTCCGCTATATCCACCCCGTTTCCGCCTGTAGACAATGCACCAAGGGCACCGTAAAAGCTTCCTATCGCACCACCCGCTATGGTACCGATAATCGGATCGTTTCCTGAAGGATCCCGATACCTGTTTGGGTCGTTGTAAGCGTAAGCGTAGAAGTTAGTATCCCCAGACCTGAGGCGCGCTGGATCTTCGGAGACAAATCGCCCGAACGAAGGACTGTAATATCTCGCGCGATAAAAATACAGTCCGTTTCCATCGTTTTCGCGCCCAGTGTACTGAAACTGGTTAGCAGTGCTCGCTTCATAGTTTGCTGTATTGCCGTATGGGTCGTAGCTGTACTGAGTAGTGACGGTCCCGGATGGATTTGTCAACGCCAAGACGCTCCCCAATCCGTCAGTGATTGGACTGTAGTTTCCAGTTGAATCCGTGCGGCTGAAAAACTCGTCGATGCCGCCAAGAATTCGGTTGACGACAGGCGTTCCTCCGGAAAGCTCTTGGCCGGGATTCGGTCCTTCGTACAAAAGGTTATTCCCAGCAGCATTGAGCGTCCGCCGTCCGAACGCGTCGTATTGGAAACTTGCAGACGCTCGACTGATTAGTTGGTTGCGGGCATTCCACGTGTAGGCCGCGACGCCATCATTAAGAATGTTTCCGTTAGAATCGTAGCCGATTGTCGTCCCATTCCAGTTCGTTAGTTCGTTTGCCGCGTCGTAGGCGGCCGAAGAAACAGTCTGGGGAAAGCCCGTACCAGCTAAACTTCCACCGACCTGCGTGCGCCGACCGTCAGCGTCGTACTGGTAGGTGAGATTGCCGATCGACGTCGTCCCTAGTTGATAGTTCATGCTGCTAATGCGCGAGTCGCCATCGTAGCCGTATGTCAGCACAATGCCGTTGGGCAGAGTCAGCGAATTTCGCCGGTTGGCATTGTCGTAGCCGATTAGCGAATTCGTGCTTCCCTGGGTGACTTGATAAACGCGGCTTGCATTGTCGTAATAGTAGTTCACGGCCGGTTGACCGGACACCGTAACAGTTCTTAAATGACTGTCATTGTCGTATTGGTACGAAACGCTACCCTGTGGAGTAGTTTCTGAGGTCAACCGGTTGAGGCCATCGAAAACAGGAGTGATCGTACCCGAAGTCGAATCGACGACCCTGGCGAGTCGATTGCCACCGTCGTACGCGAAGCTAACTGTACTTTCGTAAGTTGGTCCGGCCTGGACTCCGTACCCAGCGAAAATGCGACGATTGATGCCATCGTACTGGAACGTGGCAACTTTGCCGCGGCGATCCGTAAAGCTGGTCAGATTTCCGAGTGGATCGACAACGTAAGTTTCTTGCCGCAATAATGGATCGGTGCGGGTTTGGAGGTGATCGAAGTTGTCGTAAGTGTAGACCGTTTTGTTGTTGGTTCCTTGCTGACGTGCGTCCTGCACCGTCAGCGGATTGCCATTGGGGTCGTAGCTTAGTGTGGTAATCCCTTGCAGCGCGTCCGTGATCTGTGTTGGCTGGTCAAGGTTATTATACTGGTACTTCACAGTGTGACCCAATGGATCGGTGCTCGTGATGAGGCGCCCTGCCCCATCGTGAAACATCGAGAACGTGTTAAGCATTGGATCCGTAATTCCCATCAAGTCTCCAAACTCGTACTTAAGCTGAGTTGTATTCTGCAGAGCGTCCGTTATCGACGTCACTTGTCCCATCATGTTATACGCGAAAGTAGTTTGGTGATGCAGAGGATCGGTTACGGATGTAGCATTTCCGTTGGTATCGTACTGCAGTGACGTGATGTTGTTGAGGGGGTCTGTGATCGACAGCACATTGCTGAAGGTGCTGTCGTATGTCATGCTAATGGTGACGGCGCTGGAAGTTCCAGCGAGCTGGGTTACAGACGTTCGGTTTGCGTTGATGTCATAAATGTAGTTCGTCGCCCTGCCGAGCTGATCTGTCACTCCGTTGAGCAAGTTGTCAGGGAAATAACTGTACGTAGTGGTTTCCTGTTCCGGCATTCCGACTGCGTTTGTGTCACTTAGTGCGTATCCGTCGGAATTGAAGACCGTCTGCCGAGTATAGCCCCGTGGGTCAGTCACACTGACCTGTGCCACGAACGCCGGATAACCTTCTGTGCACAAATTACAGGCACGGAATGCCATAATATCATAAGGCGCAACGCCACCGGTGATTGTGAATACGGGCTGGGTCGTTTGCGGTGGCCCGCTGTACGAGGTTGTCGTCCAGTTAAATTGATAGAAACTTGTTCCATCTGCCTGGTACTGATATTGGAGCATGCCGTTGTCGTCATAAACATTTGTCAGATAGGTGATCTGGCGCGGATCCTCGATCGTAGTCATGCGATTCAGGGAGTCATAATTGTAGACCCAGACGCCTCCGTTCGCATCGGTAACTATCGATAGTCGGCCGCTGGCGTCATAGCTATATTGAACCTGACGACCGATATTGTCTGTGGCTGTGGTGATCCGATAGGAACTGTCGTACACGAATTGAATGGATCGCCCGTTGGGGGATGTGATCTGCGCGATCGTGCAGTTCGCATCGCCGTTGCGCTTGATGATCAGTTGGTTGCCATTGCGGTCTGTTATGCCATTCAGCGCCTGGCAGCCTGGATTGACCAGCCCAAGCGACTCGGGGAAAGTGTATGTTGTTCCGTCCCGAGTTTGGAGATAATTCACGCTGGGGGTTGGCTGTGATATGACTGCCCCGTACCACGCAGTATTGCTCGAGGAATGCAAGTAAGTCGAGTAATTAGGTCCCGGTCCGACTCCTGTGAAATGAATTCGGACGCCACTGGGCAGAATGAGATCGATATACTGTGTACTCCCGTAGGCATTGCCGTCTCCTCCGATAAACATTTCATACAAATGAGTTGCGCCAATGCCAAAAGGCCGCGACCAACTGTCGTTTGGCCTGTAAGTACGGGTCAAGTTGATAGGAATTACATCGGGCAGTTCAAGATCTGCCTTGTTGTAGACAAAGAGGCCGGAAGACAGATCGACTGGATCGCCGCTGGTCGAGGGCGGACCGGGGGGCGGGTTCCAGAGCGGCCCACCAAGTCCTGACCCGACCATCGCCCCGGTAAAGCCATAAATCACAACTCCCGGATCAGGTACAACTTGGGTTCCCTGCTGATTGACGCGGCCGGCGCCATAAACATACCAGCCGTTGTGGTCAGGGTTATAGTTCCAAAACGCATACGGAATGCCAGCCTTCTTGTGTTCGGTATTCGGATAGAAGAGGCGAGCCCCTTTTGGTCTCTTACCGCTGACAGAGATGTAAGCGCCGCCTGGCTGTATCGTAAAGAACGTGGGAACGAGGACGAAGGGCAACGGAATCGGTGGCCGATCGAGGGGAATCGGTGTAATCGTAATCTTGGTAACCGGTGTTCCATGTTCGTCCGTAATGACTGTGCCAGCGGAAAGACGAAGCTCCAATCCCGGCATCGTGGGAGTGGTAAGGATTGTCTCCTTAACAGTTGGAGACGGTATCGTGACTTCATGCGCCATGTCGAGTTGAGACATCCAGATCTTGAAATCAAGCTTGTTGGTGGTGCCCGCCTTGATCTCATCGCCAAATTCAAAGCGGCCGTACTTCTTGCTGGAGGTGTCGGCGGTAGAACCCTCTATGACGAGCACTTGATGGCCTGAAGGAATGTTGCTAAGCAGAAATCGCCCTGTACTGTCAGACCGTGTTCGCTGATTGCCAAGTTCGAGAGTGACACCAGCCAAGGGATCCCCGTTCAGCTTCAACACCTGGCCCGTCAGGGCGGTTATTCCCTTCGGCGCCTTCAGCTGAGGTAGAGACGCATACTTTGATGGAGCGCGGTGCGTCACCCAGTCGGTGGGGCTCGATGGCATCCACTGCTCATCGTCCGACATCGGCTGGACGTTCCCTCCAGCAGTTGAAAACGAGAATTCTGCATATGCGACACTCTGATTCTGCGCGTCCACGACGCCCGAGATTGTTAACACGTAGGTGGTGGCTGGCAAGAGCTGGTTCGCCGCCGTAAAAAAAGCTAACATCCCGCCCTCTGCCGCCACCGCCATGCCAGTCACAGCTCCATCGGGTCCCTGCAAAGTCATGGTTGAACCATTGATGCTCGCCATCAGCACCGGCTGCGAAAAACGCACTGCGATTAAGGCAGATAAAGGAACATTCTGAGCGCCATCTTCGGGCGAGGAGGCACGCATCTCAGTCAGTGCTGTGCCGGACTCCGGAGGTGACTGGGCCCCTAGAATGGCTAAAGTTTGGGACTGCGGATCGAAAATCTGGGCCTCGGAAAGCGAGACTCCATTCTTGTTTTCGCCACCGGCGAAGAGGACTCGACCGTCTGACTGAAGAGTCGCGGTGTGATTGCGGCGGTCCATTAGCAACGAAGCTAGTACAGCACTATTTTGCCCGCGAGGATCCCAGAGTTCGATGGGCGTGGGTGCCGTGGGATTTGCCAAAACACCGCCAGCTACCAGCACCCGACCATCTGTAAGAAGAGTAGCAGTATGGAAGGCTCGCGGCGTGGGCGACAGGGTAATCAGCAGCGAAACTGCTTGAGAAATGGGGTTAAATATTTCGGCAGACGAAATCACATCGCCCTTGTTGTCGACTCCGCCCAAGACGAGCACAGTCCCGTCTGGAAGTACCGTTGTGGTGTGGGCGACGCGGGGAAACCTGAGCTGGGCATTTAGCTCGGTGATGGTTCCCGTCAGAGGATTTTCAATGGAAAGGGTCCCCCAGACGCGCCCTCCGCTGTCCTGGCCACCTGCAATCAGGAGCGTCCCGTCCGGCAATAAGGTTCGTGTGGCTCCAAACAGTGCGGGACTGTCAGCCGAGGGAATCGCCATGGGCTTGCGCATTTTCCCGGAGGCCAGAGGGGCCAGCGCTAGCGCAGTGATCAACAACAGGATCTTCAGGGACCTCACGCGAAAGGTCTGCGGCATTCTTTTTCTCCCACGTAAATCGATTCCGGATAACAAGTCCTTAGTCGTAGTGGTTTCCTTCTTCGCAGTTACCGCGATATGCACCGAATTGTTAAGGACCCATGGTCATTTCAGGCGATTGATAGAAATAGACAAAGAAACCCGAGCCAGCTTTTTACTTAGTCCTCTTGGTGTGCAGTCGAGGCTGCGCAAAGAAATCGGGACGATTAAGGAAAACCGCTGGCCGTTTTCTAAAGTTTTCAGAAAAGGCCGGATTAGTTTTCAGGAATTGTGCGAGGTCAGCGTGTGCCGCTTTAAGATCGGGCGAATCAATCTTATTTGGATCGGGCCTCAGCACTGTCTCCACACTCGGATGCGCCATCAGATAGTGGTCAAACCAATTTACCGATGTGCGCTTAAGCTTCGGATTCGCGCCGACGGCGCCCGCAAGTTCAAGCCGCTGTTCACGATTGCGAAATACATCCGGTCGCTCGGTGATAGTTCGTTCTACGGTGGGATGTGCATCAAGATAAGCGGAAAAGTCGCGGTTGTGAGCCAGGAAGCTCCCACTCCGAACCAGTGAGGGATTAACATGCAGCCCGGCAGCTACGTTCGGATGTGAATCCAGAAAGGTATCCAGGGTCTCCATTTCTGTCCGTTCCGCGGATTGCGCAGGCAAAGGCTTTTTGGGCAAGGATTTCTGTTCCGCTGCCGCGCTAAACAGGCTCCACAGTCCAGCGGTTAATAAAACAACTAACAACACAGGTCCAGCGTATGGCTGACGATTGCTGTTTCTGTGCAAGGTTGTTCTTGATTTGCGGTTCACTTTAATTTCTCCTTTGGACGTAACACCTTCAGTGTCATAGCATTTATGGCTGCGTGACCGTCACACTCATACTTCCGGTTGCGCTCGTTTCTGGCAAAAGAATAACGCTGTAGGTGCCAGTTATTGGAAGTAGCAGACTTGGAAAAGATCCGGGGGAGGACGAATCCAACAGAAAGTAGTTTAGGAGCGAGCCGTCGGGCCCGATGATTGCGGCCTCTTCGGTCCCTGGTCCAGGGTATTCGGAACTCGCCGAAATTGTGGCGGTTTGTCCTGCGGTGCCGGCAAAAGTAACTTCTCCCCATTGGCCGACCGTCGTCGTTGTTATGGTCGCTGGACCGCCGTTGATAGCGGCAGTCGCAGTTGCAGGCGCGGGAATTGTGCCGACCGAAAGAGCCATTGTTCCTACCGCGGGGGGATCGGGAGTGATCGATAGTTGGTACGTTCCCGAAACGGCCAGTTGCACTGTCGTGTAGTTGGTGTATGGGCTGGTTCCCTCAAGCTCAAACGTTGCCACCTGCGATCCGGTTGGATCGTCAAGTTCAACGCTGGCCATTTGGTCGCCGTTGAGAGTGCCAGTCCCGGAAATAGCGATAATCGTGTTGGCTGAAGCAGGAAAGCTAATGACCGCATTTTGAGAAGGCGCAGTAGTTGTCACGGTCACCGGCCCTCCGTTCACTGTACCCGCAGCAGTTACATTTGCGGGCACGCTGGTTACCTGGACCGTAGCGGAACCAACCGAATTATCCAACGGGTTGATTGAAAGGGTGTAGGTGCCAGTTGTCGGGAACGTGGTGGCAGCGATATACCCAGAAGCACCACTGGACGCGTAAGACCCGTCCGGCGCATAAACAACCAGAGCGACGTCACTGGTGTTGAATAAGCTTCCTGAGGCGGCAATGAACACGCGCTGGCCTGCAGTACCCGGAATAAAGACTGAACCATCTTGTCCGGGGGCAGTGGTTGTAACTGTGACCGGACTGCCATCAACCACAGCAGGTCCCGCAGTCGCGTTTGCGGGGACTGATTGGACCATGGTAGTCACGGAGGCTAGCCCTCCCTCGAGCTGCTCGATCTGAATCTGATAGATGCCAGATTGCGGAAGTGGTGTGGCAGTCACGAAGAAAGAGAGAGGAGCGGAACCACCCCAGAGGCCATAAATTCCCGACGAAGCAAGCAAAGTTCCATCAGGAGCGAAGAGCTCAACGAGGGCGTCAACGCTTGTGCCATTTAATTGGGACAAACCAGTTCCCATTAGCGCACTTCCAGAAATGGTCACCGTTTGACCAGAAGTCGCATTAAAGCTGATGGATATGCCTCCTCCGCCAACGCTCGGTTGAACGGTGGTGGGTGCGCCGTCGATTACCAAAGAAGCTGTGACGTTGGCTGGCAGGCTTTGGTACCCCAAGCCAACAGTGCCGGTGCTGGCCTCTGCATCTATTCCTAAGGTGTAGTTTCCAGTGCTTGGTAGGGTGTACTCGAATATTCCGATACTGCCCAGTGACCATGACTGGAGCAACGTCCCCGCTGAGTACAGGTTCAAGAGTCCGTTCCATGGAAATAACGCGGGTGGCGGGAATTCTAAAGAGAGAGTGTTCTCCTCAATGATTTGGATGTTTTGTCCCGCCGTTCCGGTAAATGTCGCGGTAGCGTTTTGTCCAGGGGCGGTGATGGTTAGTGTTGCCGGAGCGCCATCAGTCAGGGCGACTGTGGCATCGGCCGGCACTGATCGTACATCTATGGTTACCGAGCCACTTAGTGGCAAGTTCGGAGTAAAGAGAACTTCGTAGTTACCGGACTCAGAAAGAGTCATCGGGGAGACAAAAAACGGCACCGGGATGTTCGTATATTCACCGGTAGTGAATATTTGGGTTCCGGACGGCGCATACACAGCGAGAGTTCCTAGCAGGTAGTACGGAGTGGATATAGTTGTAGTGCCGGAAATACTGACGGTTTGTCCGCTGGTCCCGGCGAAAGTGAACTCCGCTTGCTGACCAGCCGCTACTGTGGTTAACGACGCAGGCCCTCCATCTACCGTTAGGGTCGTTGCGGAGTTGGCTGGCACACTGCTGATCGAGATGACCGCAGCTCCAACACCGGCACCGGTCGGATCCCATATTATTGTGTAAGTGCCATCCGCTGGCAAGAGCGCGGTTTTAAAATAAGAGGAAGTGTTGTCGATCGATGGATCGATAGCGAAGCTGTCAACAAATGATCCGTCAGGCGCATACAACTCGGCGGATGCCCCTGTTTCGGTGTACCCATTCAGCACGTCAAGCGTCAACTCTTCACCGGCCGTGCCCGTGAAGGTAACGCTCGCGTTCTCTCCGGGAACCGTGGTAACGATGGTCACCGCTCCGCCGTCGACTGACGCAGGCAGAATCGGGTTGGGCGGCACGGCAAGAAGGTCGAGAGTTAGAGATGCCACGCTGCCATACAGAGGATCAACATAGAGTTGATACGTCCCCGTTTGGGGAAGCGTAGTGGCGTCGGCAAAAAATGAACCGTCATAAGCATCATAAGTCGCTACCAAGCTGCTATCCGGCGCGTAGAGTATAACTGTTCCAAACCCTTCGTTCGAAATGGAGGCACTCCCAGTGATGGAAATGGTTTGCTCGGCGGTTCCCGAGAAAGTGACGATGTCGTTCTCTCCCGGTACTGTGGTGGTGACAGTCACGGGCCCTCCGCCGATCGACGCTGATGCGGTGGGATCTGGCGGCACGTTGTAAAATTGAAGATTAAGGGAAAACGTACCCTGCTGCGGATCAGTATTCCCATTTACGTACGGATAAACATAGACTTGGTACATACCGTCTAGCGGAAGTGTGGTCGCGGGGGCAAAAAAGGATCCGTTCATGGCTTCGAAGGTAGCTACCACGCTGTTATCTGGCGCGTAAATCGTAACCGTGACGTAGGGTTCGTTTGAAAGGGAGGCATTCCCGGTGATGGAAATCATTTGTCCAGCCGAAGCCGTGAAGGTTAGCAAGGCGACTTGTCCCGGCGTGGTGGTTTGGATCGACACGGGTCCGCCATTAAGCGTTACGCTTTGTGTAACCGGATCCGATGCATAGATGGTTGCTTGATAGTTATCGTCGTTGCCCTCCGAATCGATCAGCAGTGCGTAGCCGCCCGTCTGTTGGACGGGCAGATTCACGCTCTGTTGATAAAAAGATCCTCCAAAGATGCTCGTCAGCCACCAACTGTTGTTGGGATAGAGGAGTTCCGCGTTATAAAGGTACGACTCAGAAGCCGTGGTTATATATACGCTCTGTCCCTGTTGGGCGTCGAAGAGCAGTAGTCCGATCGGTTGGGACGAGGAAAGATTTATGGCGGTGGCCGTGCCGAGTACGGCACGGCCCGTAAATCCAACGTCTCCAACAGTATATGGAGGCGGCACGACAAATAAATCGTTGGCTGCAACGGCATTTCCCGCAGGTGTTGAGAGAGAAACACGCCCCGAACCCGCATTCGTGGGAACGCTCATTAACAAGCTGCTGTTGGTTGCGGAAGACGCAACCGCGCCGATTCCATTCACCCCGACACGGTCGTTAGCTAGCACCGGATTGAAGTTAGAGCCGCTAATTGCAATCGACGTTAAGGCAGTGGCGATGTTTGGCGTAAAAGAGGCGATCTGAGGCAATCCGACGCTAGAGGTAACAGTAAAAGACGAACCTGAGTTCGCTGAACCGCCCGGGGCTGTCACTCCAATGGCGCCGGTATTCGCTCCCGAAGGCACGCTTGTAATAATTTGGGTTGCAGTTGCGGATGTGACAGTGGCCGCTACGCCGTTGAATTGTATCCGTGCGGCCAAGTACACGGTTGACGGCGGTGCGAGAGGGATGAGAGAAGTTTCAGGAGTGCGTCTTGACCGCCCAGGCTTTGGGCGTGAGTCCGGTGACGTTCTGTATGGATGTGTCGGCGAGACCGGGCAGGATGTTGGTCAGATATTGGCGCACCGGGATGGCGAGCCGGCGGCAGCTTTCGATAACGGAGAGAATGGCGGCCACGCGCGGGCCGGCTTGAGGGCTGCCGATATGGATCCAGTTCTTGCGTCCAGTCGCCACCGGACGCATGGAATTCTCGGCCACGTTATTGCTGAGCTCCAGTTGCGGGTGGTCGAGGAAGCAGCTCAGCTTCATCCAAAGCGCCAGCGTGTAGTTGCACGCCTGGCCCGCCTTGCTGCGGGGCAGTACGGTTTTGTTCGTGGCCAGGATGTGTTCCCGGATTTTGGCGAGCAGTGAAGGAGCTTTCTCCTGGCGCAGAAGATAACGTTCGGCCTGATCCATCTTCTCCTCGCGCGCCTGGGCGTCGATCAGAAACAACTGGTCTATCAGTTCGACCGCGCGAATCGA
>Ga0302326_10021241_pt1 | contig 13323 bp, 10 predicted proteins | sample Palsa_T0_3_FD_202264 | JGI IMG/M metagenome (GOLD analysis project Ga0302326, IMG submission 202264) | Peat permafrost microbial communities from Stordalen Mire near Abisko, Sweden - Palsa_T0_3 | ecosystem: Environmental > Terrestrial > Soil > Palsa > Peat permafrost | place: Sweden: Abisko... | reverse complement strand
TCGACCCGCCGGGCCAGTTCGACCAGCGCGCGCAGCTCGGTCTCCGACAGGCAGCGCACGTTCCGGCGCTCGGGCGCCACGTCGCGCCGAATCGTCCCTCCGCCGGCCGGCGCCGCGACGTACTCAACCAGTTTGTCGCCAATCCGTTCGCGCAGCACCTCGCCCGTGACTTTGCTGAGCCGGTACTCGTCCGGGGTCACCTCGCCCCCAACCACGGCCTCGCCGAGACCCCAGCTCGCGTTGACGGCGATCGTGCTGGGATCGCCGCTCACCGGGTTGCAGGTGAACATCACGCCTGAGACGAGCGCGTCGACCATCACTTGCACGGCGACCCCCATCGCCGGTGGCTCGGTCGCGCCCGAAGCACCGGATGCGTCAGCGGCGCCGGGTGCGCCGGGTGCGCCGGGTGCGCCGGGTGCCCCCGGTGCGCCCGGTGCGCCGGCTGCGCCGGCGGCGCCGACGGTGCCGGATGCGCGGGCGCGGTCCGCGCTGGCGGCCCGGGCCCGATAACTGACGGCGGTGGGGCTGTAGAGGCTCGCCCAGCAGTCACGCACCGCATCGATGACGTTGAGCGCTCCGGCCACCCAGAGAAAGGTCTGCTGCTGGCCGGCGAACGTCGCGCTTTCGCTGTCCTCGCCGATCGCGCTGGAGCGGACCGCGACGGCCGTGGCCCCGGCCGCGGCCGCGTCTGAGCTGTGGCCGCCCAGCTCGCCGTACGCCCGGTCAATCTCCTCCTGCACCGCCCCCGGCATCGGGGCTGAGCGGATGGCTTCGGTGAGCTCGGCGCAGGCCGACTGGACCCCGCCGAGGTCGTCCGGCGAGAGCGAGGCCAGGCGCTTATCGATCAGCGACTGCAGTCCGGCCTCCGTGATGAAGAAGCGAAACGCCGCCGTGCAGAGCGCAAAGCCTGCAGGCACCTGGATCCCGGCGGACAGCAACTCACCGAGGCCCGCGCTCTTGCCCCCGAAGCGGGGTTCGTCGGCCCGGCTGAGCCTGGCCAGCGGGCGAATGTATCGCGCGCCGGGCGCTGTCACTCACCCTCCTCGCCGACGAGCAGGGTGACGACACCCGCGGAGCCGTCGACGCGGATCATCTGTCCGGTGGTGATCCGCGCGGTGGCGCTGCCGGTGCCCACCACCGCCGGCAGGCCGTACTCGCGGCACACAATCGCCGCGTGCGACATCACGCCGCCGACGTCGGTCACCGTCGCTCTGATCTTCGAGAAGATCGGGGCCCAGGCCGGCGAGGTGCTGCCGCAGACGAGGATCTCACCGTCGCGAATGTCGGCCACCTCGTCGACCGAGCGGACCACCCGCGCGATCCCTTCGACGGTGCCGGGCGAGGCGGCGGCTCCGTTGAGCGCCCGGCCGCCATCCTGCTGGCGAGCCCATTCCTGGACGCGCTCGGTCGTCACCCCCCAGAGCATGATCGTCATCGGGTCGGTGACCGCCTCCGGCGTCACGCCGAGCGCGGGCGGCGGCGTCCATGCGGCGAGCCGGTCGAGGATCTGCTTCCGGCGGGCGGCAATCGGCGGCCAGTGCTGGGGGCCGGCGGGCTGACCGCCGGTGGCCCAGCTGAGCACGAGCTCATCGAGCGCGGATGCGACCTCGTGACGGCTGAGCTGGAACACATCCTCACCGTCATCGAGGAAGCGGTGGCGCGCCAGTAGCGCCCCGAACTCACGGATCTTGTTCCACCACTTGGTCAAGAACCAGTAGTCGCAGAAGAACTTGTGCTCCTCCACGTAGGGGAAGACGGTGCGCGACAGGGCCAGCAGGTCGTTGAACGGCTGGCGGGATTCGTCGTCCAGGAGCGCTCCGTACTCCTGGGCCAAGCGGTCGCGCTCGCGCTCGATCTCCGCCGTCGGTCGCTCGATCTGCTCTCCCGCCTTGAGCGCCGCCACGTGTCCGATCAGCGCCGCGTAGGGGATGCTCGGATCATCGAGCCAGCTGCGGTAGTAGTGGTAGAGACCGTCCCCGGTGGCCATGTTGAACCACGGATGCTTGACCTTCTCCAGCTCGGCGAGCCAGCTGCGGCCGGCCTCGCTCTGGGCCAGCTCAGCATCGATCTCGTCCGGCGTGCGACCTTCCACGAACGCGGCGTCGAGCGCCGTCTCGATGGCCAGACGGGCCAGGCGCCGCAGCTCCGAGTCGGGCTTGAACAGGAGCACGTCGATGCCCGCGACCATCTGGGCGATGTGCTGGTCGGGGATGTCGGGCAGGTGTGCCTTGCAGAACTCCACAAACGTCCCGTAGGCGCCGTACCCGAGCAGCAGGAACTCGAAGTGGTGCTGCCACATGAGGTCGCACAGCCGCAGCGCGCGCCCGTACGCGTCGAGAACCTCGTAGAACGCCGTGTTGCGGTCATCGCCGAACGCCACCTCGTCGGGCTCGTACTCGGGCAGTGCGGGCACGCGCAGGTCACCGAGCTCGGCGATCAGCGCCTCCATCTTGGCCCGCCACTTGCCGTACAGCTCGGTCCAGTTCTCGTAGTAGTAACCGGCTCGCGCCTGGAAGAACCCGGCCCGCTCGGCGATCTGCTCGGGATCGGTGACCGGGTTGCCGGAGATGTAGACGTACCCGTTGACGATGCGGTAGTCGATGCCCATCGCCGGGGGCACGGCGAAGACCCGGTTCTGCCATGCGCCGACGGCCTGGTAGGGGGAGTCGATGCAGATCACGTCGAACGCCGGCATGGGGACCGGGAAGTGCATCGAGTTCCAGAACCAGAAGCGGTTCTCGTCGGTCTCGCGCCGGTGCTCGTCGAACAGCGCGTAGTAGGGGTACATCGCTTCCCAGCCCGCGCAGTCGGGGGGAGGCTGAATCGAGAATGGACTGGGAAACGCGCCGAGCGCGGGCGTGGAGCTGGCCATGGGAACCTCCCTCAGGGTTGCAGCGCCTAATCGCCGCCGTTCTGACTTATAGACATCGGAGCGGCTCGAAGTCAAGCCCCCCGTTTCGGCGCAGTCTCCCGTGCGCCCGCGCGCTCGATTCAAGCGCCGGGTCGACTCAGCGCGACGGCGCCAGCAGACCACTAGGATCGGCCGGCGTTGACACCAGGAGTTGAGAGTGGCTCGATGCGCGTTTGCGGGTGCCGATCTCTCGATCAGAGCCTGAGGCTACGTGGTCGCCACCATCAATCGAGGAGGAGCAGATGGCACGGATTGTGCTGGTACACGGAGCATTCTCGGGGGCCTGGTGCTGGGAGCCGGTGCTGCCTGGCTTACGCGCCGCGGGCCACACGGTGCACGCGGTCGACCTGCCCGGCTCGGGCGAGGACCGCACCCCGGTCGCCGAGGTGACGCTGGCGGCCTACGCCGAGCGGGTGGGCGACGCGCTGCGCGACGGGCCGCCGGCGGTCCTGGTCGGCCACAGCATGGGCGGGATGGTGATCACCCAGGCGGCCGCCCTGTATCCCGAGCGGGTGGCCGCGCTCGTCTACGTCGCCGCCTTCCTGCCGAGCGACGGACAGAGCCTGATCGACCTGACGGCGCTGCCGGAGGGCGCCGATGATCAGGTCCAGGCCAACCTGGTGGTGGTCGGAGATCCTCCCGTCGCCACCATGCCCGCGGCCGCATCCCGCCAGGCACTGCTCGCCTGCTGCGACGACACGCAGGTCGCGTGGGCGGTGCAACGGATGGGCCCGCAGGCCGTGATCCCGTTCACCCAGCCGGTCAACCTGGGCGGGGCCGGAGCCGATGCGTTCGCCGCGCTGCCGCGAGCGTACGTGAGCTGCACGCTCGACCGCGCGATCCCCGTCGCGCTGCAGCGCCGGATGCTGCAGAGCGCGGGGTGCGATCCGGTGATCGAGCTCGAGGCCGACCACTCGCCGTGGATCTCGCGCAGCGACGAGTTGGCGTCGGTGCTCGACGGGTTGGCGGCCGGACGCTGAGGCGGTGCGCGCTGATCGGCAAGAAGCCCTGCACAGGGTGTCAAGCCGCGCGGTGGGGGCGGCGCTAGCTTGAGTCACTGCCCCGGAGCGAAGAGGAGTTGCGATGGCCCAGGACGAGCTGCTGGCCCTGTATTGGACGGTGAGCGGTCCCGCGGACGTGCACGTGGGTCGCGAATGGAGCACCTTCGACTGGCGCGACCGCTGCGCGCACGGCGCCCGCGTCGGGTTCCGCGGCATGGGCCTGTGGCACGCCGACATCGAGCACCAACTGCAGACGCGCACGCTGGCGGACATGAAAGCGATCTTCGACGACGCCGGCCTGCAGTACCTCCAGGTCGAGTTCCTGGCCGATTTCTTCGTCGCCCCGGGACAGCCGGAGCGGGTGCAATCAGATCAGCGCCGCCAGCTGCTGTTCGAGACCGCGGCGGCCTTCGACGCGCATCACATCAAGGTGGGCAACATTCCGGGCACGCCGTGCGAGCTCGGCGCGCTCACCGAGGCGTTCGCGCAGCTGTGCCAGGACGCGGCCGGCCATACCAGCGCGAAGGTGGCGTACGAGTTGATGCCGTTCGACGTCAACGTCAACACGCTGGACTCCGCGCTGCAGGTGGTCCAGGATGCCGGCGCGCCCAACGGCGGCCTGGCCATCGACACGTGGCACATGGCCAAGCTCGGCATTACGCCGGAGGACCTGCGGCGGATCCCGCTCGAGTACTTGACCTGGGTCGAGCTGTCCGACGGCCAGTTCGAGAATCTGCCCGACCGAGTGGATGAGACCGTCAACCACCGCCGCCTGCCGGGCGAGGGCGAATTCGACATTCCGGCCTATGTCGAGGTGTGCCAGCAGATTGGCTACCCGGGACCGTGGGGGGTGGAGGTACTCTCCGCGGAGCTGCGCGAGCTCCCGATCGAAACGGAGTTCGATCGTGCCTACGAGACCACCGCCGCGCAGTTCCGCGCCAGCGTGGCATGAGCGCGCCGGCTGACATCACTGATCGCATCGAATGCGTCATGAAGCCGAGGAGGAGCAGATGAAGGAGCTAGACGGCGACCGGTTGATCTGGATGTACACCCAGATGCTGCGGATCCGTGAGTTCGAGGAGCGGGTCAAGCACACGTTCGAGGAGTACCCGGGTGTCATCCGGGGGCACACCCACCTGGCCGACGGCGCGGAAGCGTCGATCGTCGGTTCGCTGGCCACGCTGCGTCCCGACGACCAGCTGATGGCCACCTACCGCTGCCACGGCTATCCGCTCACCCTGGGCACCAGTCCGGACGCGATGATGGCCGAGATCTACGGCCGCAGCACCGGCGTGTGCGGCGGCTATGGCGGCTCGATGCACCTAGTCGACACCGAGCGCGGCTTCCTCGGTACTTCGGGGATCGTCGGGCAGGGCATCCCCCAGGCCACCGGTGTCGCCTACGCGGCGCAGATCAGAAAGCAGGGGCAGGTGGTCCTGTGCTTCTTCGGTGACGGTGCCTCGAAGCAGGGCGCCTTTTCGGAGTCATTGAATGTGGCCTCGCTGTGGAAGCTGCCGATCGTCTACGTGATGGAGAACAACTCCTACAACGTCGTCACTCGCGTCGAGCAGGAGGACGCCAACGCCGCCGCCGGCGAGCCGCTGGCGGTCAAGGCCAAAGCGTTCTCGATGCCCGGCGTGACCGTCGACGGCGGCGACCCGGTCGCCGTCTATGACGCAGTGGGGGCGGCGGTCGATCGCGCTCGCGCGGGCGGCGGCCCGACGCTGGTCGAATCAAAGGTCTATCGCCTCAGCGCCCACGGCAACATCATCGCGCCGCCGGGCGTGCCGCTGCACTATCCCGAGCACGAAGCGATCGAGGTCTTCGGAGCCCGGGAGGAGTACGAAGCGGCCAAGCGCGGCGACCCGGTGCCGCGCTTTCGGGCCAACCTCATCACCGCCGGCACGCTGAGCGCCGAGCAGGCGGACAGGATCGCCGCGGACGTGCGCGAGGAGATGCAGGCCGCAGTCGCGTTCGGCATCGCCAGCCCGTTCCCGGCGCCTGAAGCCGCCCTCAACCACGTCTACGCCTAGGAGGCACGCCATGGCACGGGAGATCCCCTACATCGCGGCGATCAACGAGGCCATCCATCTGGAGATGGCGCGCGACGACAGCGTGCTCTACTTCGGGCAGAACCTCGCCACGACAGAAAACGACGAGTTCCTCAAGGCCTTCGGGCACGACCGGGTGCGCGTGACTCCGATCTCTGAGACGGCCGAGATCGGGATGGGGGTGGGAGCCGCGCTGGCCGGAATGCGCCCGGTGGTCGAGCTCTACATGGCCGAGTTCATGCTCGTCGCGATGGATCAGGTGGTCAACGAGGCACCGCGGTTTCGTTACATGAGCGGCGGCCGGGTCAAGGTGCCGCTGGTGTTGAAGGCCGGGTACGGCTTCACCGCCGGTTGGGCCGGCCAGCACACGGGCTCGATCTACGGCATGTTCATGGGCATTCCCGGGCTGAAGGTCGTGCTGCCGTCGACTGCCGCCGACGCGAAGGGTCTGATGGCCACCGCGATTCGCGACGACAACCCGGTCTGCTACTTCCATCACTACCTGCTCACGCTCGAGCCGGGTGAGGTGCCCGAGGGGGAGTATCTGGTCCCGTTCGGGCAGGCCGCGATCCGTCGCGCCGGCCGGGACGTCACGATCGTCGCCACTGGCTGGACGGTCGGGCGGGCCCTGGCGGCGGCGGAGTTGCTGGCCGCCGAGGGGGTCGAGGCCGAGGTGATCGACCCGCGGACGTTGGTGCCGCTGGACATCGCCACGATCGTCACCTCAGTGGAGAAGACCGGTCGGGTTGTCCTGGTCGACCAGGCGCCGCGCCACGCGTCGGCGTCGGCGGTGATTGCCGCCGAGATCGCCGACGTTGGCTTCTCGGCACTGAAGGGCGCGATCAAGCAGGTGACCGCACTCGATGCGACGGTGCCCTACAGCGAGCCGATGGAGGCGTTCGTGCTCCCCGACGAAGGGAAGATCGCCGGCGCGGTGCGCGAGGTTCTCGGCACGGCGCCCGTGGCCGCGTAAGCGTCGCCGGTGAGCCGATCGACGGGCCCTGGGGCGTCGGTGCCCGCCGCGTGGGACGGCGATGCGGCCACGACGGTGCTCGGCACGATGTGGGTGATCCGCTGCTTCGAGGAGCGGGTCGCCCGCCTCAAGCGGAGCTTCCAGGTCCACGGCCTGATCCACCTGAGCATCGGCGGCGAGGGAGTGGCGGCGGGCGTGTGCGGGCAGCTGCGCGAGGACGATGCCGTCTACAGCGGGCACCGAGCCCATGGCCACGCGATCGCCAAGGGCGCGCCCGTCGATCGGGTGATGGCAGAGTTGATGGGCCGCTCCGACGGGCTGTGCCGCGGTCTCGGCGGTTCGATGCACCTGGTCGACTGCGAGCACGGCCTGATGGGCGCGACCGGCGTGGTGGGGGGCAACCTGCCGCTTGCACTCGGGACCGCGCTGGCGGCGCGGCGGCGAGGCTCAGATCAGGTGACGGTCGTGTTCTTCGGCGACGGGGCAGTGCAGGCCGGCCACTTCAACGAGTCGGTCAACCTGGCTGCGCTGTGGGAGCTGCCGCTGATTTTCGTCTGCGAGAACAACGGCGTCGCCGAATTCACTTCGCGCGCGGAGCACTCCAGGGTGCAACGCGTGAGCGACGTCGTGGCGCCATATGGGTTTGCCCGGGACACCGTGGACGGCAGCGACGTCCCAGCCGTCTGGGACTCCTTCGCCCGCATGCTCGAGATCGCGCGCGGCGGCCGCGGACCGCTGCTGCTGGAATGCCTGACCCATCGCCGGCGCGGTCACTACGAAGGCGATGCGCAGGACTACCGCGATCCGCTGGCCGAGGCCGAGTGGGAACGCCGCGACCCATTGGCGCGCCTGCAGGCCGACGCGCTCGCCCAGGGCTGGATCGACCGGCCGACCGTGGACGCGCTGCATTCGGCGGCACTGGCCGAGGTCGAGCGGGCGGTTGAGTTTGCCCGGGCCAGCCCGTTCCCCGGGCTCGGGGTGGCCGCCGAGCTGGTCTACGCCAGGGGTCCCCATTGACCGCCGTCGAGACGACGTTCGTGAAGGCGATCAACGATGGGCTCGCGCGGGCGATGCGCGCCGACGAGCGGGTGATCGTGCTCGGCGAGGACGTGGCCCAGGGAGGTCCCTACACCGCCACGGCCGGTCTGGCGCAGGAGTTCGGAACCGAGCGGGTGCTCAATACGCCGATCAGCGAGGGTGCCGTGTGTGGCGTCGCGATCGGCGCCGCCCAGGCCGGCTTGCGTCCCGTGGTGGAGATCATGTTCATCGACTTCCTCACGCTGGCGCTCGACCAGTTGGTCAACCAGGCGGCCAAGGCGCACTTCATGTCCGGCGGGCAACTGTCGGTGCCGCTCGTGCTACGCACCCAGGGCGGAGCCGGAGGGCGCGCGGGCGCACAGCACTCCCAAAGCCTGGAGGCATGGCTGACGCACGTGCCCGGCCTGAAGGTCGTCATGCCAAGCTGCGCGGCCGACGCGGCCGGCCTGCTGCACAGCGCGATCGCCGACCCCAATCCGGTGGTATTCGTCGAGAACAAGGCGCTCTACTTCCGCCGCGAGATGGCGCCCGCGGAGCCCGCACCGGTGCCACTGGGCCGCGCGCGAACCGTGCGGGCCGGGCGCGACGTGACGGTCGTGGCGCTCTCGCGGCTGGTCGGCGAGGCACTCGAGGCAGCCGAGCAATTGGCGCAGCGGGGAATCGAGGCGGAGGTGATCGACCCGCGAACGCTGACTCCGCTCGACCTCGACACGATCGTCGCATCGGTCCGCCGGACCGAACACGTTGTCGTGGCCCACGAGGCGGTGTGCATTGGTGGCTTCGGGGCCGAGATCACCGCCGAGCTACAGGCGGCGGCGTTCGACTACCTCGATGCACCGATCGAGCGTGTCGGCGCGCCCTTCACTCCGGTGCCGGTCAGCCCGGGTCTGGAGGATGCCTACCGGCCGGGGCGCGAGCAGGTCTACGCTGCGGCCATGGTCGCGCTCGGGCGCGCGCAGCCCGACGAGCCGGCCACCGAACCCAGCCCGATCGTCAGCCCGTGAGGAAATCGCCGTGTCAGGTGTCCTGCGGCAGGGCGATCAGCGATGCGCCGGGCAACCGGTCGAGCATCTCGCGGTGGCGCAACGCGATCTCGAGGTTGGTGAAGGCCAGCCGCGCGTGCTCACGGGCGAGGCTCTCCGCCCGGGCTCCCTGGCGTTGCTCGATCGATTCGATCAGCCCCAGGTGATGGCTGTGCGCGATCACCAGGATCTCACGCGACTCGGGCAGTTCGGCCTCGGTGAGCACGAACGCCGCGCTCGGCCCGGCGAACGGCAGCGAGACGATTCCGGCCAGCGCTCGGTCGAGCATCGGGCTGCGGGCGATCTTCAGCAGGCGCGCGTGAAAGCGCTCGTTGTGCTCGACATAGCGCTCGAAGGACTCATAGTCCGCCCGGTGCAGCAGCGCTTCGATCGCGTCGTTGATCGTGCGCAGGGCCCGCAGGTCACGGCGCGGGGCTCCGCGCTCGACGGCGAAGCGGGCCGCGGTGCCCTCGAGCACACCGCGCAACTCGATCGCGTCGTGGATGTCGGCCTGGGTGAACTCCCGTACGACATAGCCGCCCCCGACGAGCCCGCGGAGCAGGCCCTCGTGCTCCAGCGCGGCCAGCGCGAGGCGCAGCGGTGTGCGCGAGACCCCCAAACGCTCCACCAGCGGGAGCTCGGACATGCGCTCCTTGGGCGCGAACTCCCCGCTCAGGATCAGTTCGCGCAGGCGCAGGAGCGCCCGCGTGATCTGAGTTCTGTCGGCCGGGTGTGCCACGTCGGTTACCTCTCTGCTCCAGCGGCGCGCGCCTTGCCTACCTCGATTCGCGTGACGCGCTGCGTTGGCAGACGAGTGTATTCATACTGGCGCGCGCTGCATGCAGAATCACGCAGCCGCGGCCTCGAACTGGCTTCGTTTGAGTCGTGTTAGGTACTTCTTGCATGCATCCGTGGTTACAACTAGTATCACCGCGACTCGCCATACTGGGGCGGGTTCATTACTCGAGGAGGAGAGAACGTTGAGGACGTACCACGAATGGCCGCGCATGCGGCCCGTATTCGCCGTTGCTGCGTTGGTGGGCGTGGTGTTCCTGGCCGGATGCGGGAGCAGCAGTTCGAGCAGCAGCACTGCGAGCAGTGCGAGCACGACCGCGGCCAGCAGTTCGGCCAGCGCGAGCAGCACGGCCACCGCCGCGCCCGTGTCGACGAGCACCTCGTCGTGCGGTCCCAAGCCGGGCGTCGCGGCCACCGGCACCCCGATCAACATCGGCACGATCGACACCAAACAGCCGGGCACCGACTTCAGCGACGGCCCGAACATGATCAACGCCTATTTCGCCTGTGTCAACGCGAATGGCGGGGTCAACGGCCACCCGCTCAAGCTCTTCGTCGAGTACGACCAGACCCAGCCGTCGCAGGTCGCGGCCGCCGCGAAACAGCTGATCCAGACTGACCACGTCATCGCCATCGACGGCGTCTTCGACCTACTCGAGTGCACGATCGATCAGTCCTACTGGAAGTCGCTGGGCATCTACGAGATGGACGCGGGGATCGCGCCCGAGTGCTGGTCGACGCCGAACAGCGCCGCCGTCAACATGGGGCCGCGCTACAGCTCGGATGGAGCGGTGCAGTACGCGCTCACCCACGAGCACGCTTCGAAGATCGTGTTCGTGCAGTCAAACGTCCCGGGCACCGGATACATCGCCGCCGGGCCGGCCGCGATCGCAAAGGCCGCGAACGTGCCGATCACCGAGCTGACCGAGAACGTGCCGATCAACGACGCCAGCTCGGTCGCGCTGAACCTCGTCGACGACGCCGGCCCCAACGGATCGGTGGTGCTCAACTTCACCCCGCCCGAGGCGCTGGTGATCCTGCAGGCGGCCCAGAAGCTCGGGGTCGAGGACCGGGTCAAGTCGTGGGGCTGCTCGACACCGTGCGACACCGACTTCCTGGCCAAGGCGCTGGGACCGAAGTGGGACCAGAAGCTGTTCGTCAATGCCGAGGCGACCGACGCCGATGACCACAACGGACCCGAGATGCAGCTCTACAAGGCGATCCTGGCCAAGTACGGTTCGAGTGTCGCCGGCGGCATCGGGTCGTTCAGCCAGTTCGGCTTCCTCCTGGCCAAGTTCCTCGTCCAGGCGCTGAACACGACCAAGGGTCCCTACACCATGGCGACCGTCAACAAGGCGATCGTGGGCATCAAGCAGTACAAGTCCGAGATGCTGTGCCAACCCTGGACCTACGGCCATCTGGCGCTGCATATCCCGAACAACGCCGACTACACGGTGACGCCTGAGAACGGCAAGATGATCACGGTCCAAGGGTGCTTTAGCATCTCCTCGGCCGACCCGCAGATCGCTCAGTACCACGCTGTTGCGGCCAAGGCCGGGGTGCCCTCTGGGCTATAGGCTAGAGAGGTGAAAGACACCATACGATTGGAGCGCTGAACGTCAGCCACATGCACCCGTTCATTCTCCTGGCACTATCGCTGCCCAGCTGGCAGGACGAGCAGCCGTTTCTCGTCACCGGGCTGGCGCTCGGAGGGGTGTATGCCCTCTCCGGCGTGGGCATGATCGTGCTCTACCGGACGACAGGGGTACTCAACCTGTCGTTCGGTGCTGTGGGGGCGTTCGGTGCCCTGATCGCATGGCAGCTGATCAACCACTCGGGCATGAACCAGTGGCTGGCCTACCTGATCTGCATCCTGTTCGCCGGCGTGCTGACGCTGGCCTACGGGGCGGTGTTCGGTCCCGCGCTGGCGGGTCGAGACCCACTGGTGAAGACCACCGCCACGCTGGGCCTGACGTTGATCCTGCTGGGAGTGATGGACCTGCTGTGGACATCGAGCGGCGGCGCGTCACGCTCGATCAACCTGCCGACTGACAACCACGGCTTCATGGTGGGCCAGGTCCAGGTCACCACCACCGACGTCATCGGACTGGCCGTCGGGGTGGCGGTCACGATCGTCACCACGGTGTTCTTGCGCTACACCAAGCTGGGGACCGCGATGCGGGCGATGGCCAACGATCGCGAGATCACCGCCACGCTGGGCGTGCCGGTGCGGCGTGTCGAAGCCACCGCCTGGTTCGGCTGCGGGGTGCTGTCAGGGGTGGCCGGGATTCTGCTCGCCGATCTGGTCGCGCTTGACGCCACCACGTTGACCTTCCTGGTCATCTCCTCCCTGGCGGCGGCGCTGATCGCGCGGTTGAGTTCGATCGTGGTCACGTTTGTGGCGGCGATCGTGATTGGGGTCGTCGACGCGTCGATCACGCCGATCCAGTCAATCACCAACTACCGGGACATGACGCCGTTCGTGCTCGCCGCCGCGGCGCTGCTGGTGATCAACCGGCACCGCGTGATCACGATCTCCCGACAGGGCATCTAGTGGCCGCGACGGGTCTGGAGACGGCCGAAACCGCCACGCGGCCGTCGCCGTCACCCGGCGGCTTTGACGCTCGTACGCTCGTGCGCCCGGCGGTGATCGCGGCGCTGCTGTTGTTCGTGCTGCTGGCGCTGCCCTCGATGCTCAGCACCTACTACGTCGACGCGTCGATCCTGGTGGCGATCTGGGCGATTGTCGCCCTCGGACTCGGGCTGCTCGTAGGACGGGTCGGCATGGTGTCGCTCGGGCAGGCCGCGGTGCTGGCGCTCGGTGCCTGGGTCGCCGCGCGGCTGCTGTTCGCGACGTCGATGCCGTTTCCGCTCGTGCTGCTGGCCTCTGGCCTGATCACGATGGTGCTGGGAACGCTCGTCGGCCTGCCTGCGCTGAGGCTGAGCGGGCTCTACCTCGCGCTGATCACCCTGATGCTGGCCGGCGCCATCACGGTCGTGCTCGCCACCACCAACTTCCCCAACGGCGGGCACGGCTTCCTCGGTTACAACGGCAGCGCGGTCCACATCCCCGCGATCCGCCGCCCCAGCATTGCCACCACGGACCCCGCCTTCTTCCGCTACGCGGTCATCGTCGCCGCGCTGATGTTCCTGCTCGCGCTGGCGCACGTCCGCACGCGGCCGGGACGGGCCTGGGCAGCGATCCGTCAGAGCGAGTCCGCGGCACTGGCGGCCGGCATCAACACCACCTTGTACAAGCTGTGGGCGTTCGCGCTCGCGTCCTTCGTCACCGGCGTGGCCGGCGGCCTGCTCGCCGGCGACTCCCGCTTCCTGTATTCGTACGACTTCACGACCCAGGAGTCGATCACGTTGCTGGCCGTCGTCCTGATGGGCGGGATTTTCAGTCTGTGGGGTGCGATCGTCGCCGGGCTGCTGCTGCAGCTGCTGCCCCAGCTGCTCAACAGCTGGGGCATCTCGCCCGACTGGCTCACGATCCTGTTTGGCATCGGCGTGCTGCAGGTGCTGCTGACCG
>Ga0302326_10021240_pt1 | contig 13324 bp, 9 predicted proteins | sample Palsa_T0_3_FD_202264 | JGI IMG/M metagenome (GOLD analysis project Ga0302326, IMG submission 202264) | Peat permafrost microbial communities from Stordalen Mire near Abisko, Sweden - Palsa_T0_3 | ecosystem: Environmental > Terrestrial > Soil > Palsa > Peat permafrost | place: Sweden: Abisko... | reverse complement strand
CACGCAGCCACAGCGGCATCCCCCCGATCAGCAGTAGCGGACGGACGCGCCGGTCGACTTTGTTGCCCCGCAATAGACGCCGAAAGGCTTGCGTCCGATCCGCGGAAAGCGTGGCGAACAGAAGATCGGTCGCGCGGCTTAACTCGGGCTTTCGCCAAGCAACCTGCGTTGCTCCGGCCGCTGTGAGGAACGCGGCAGCTTCAGCGACGGCACGCCTTGCCGCCGGCGCGACCGGAAACTCACCGTCGTCAGTGAATGTCGCGAAGCGCAGTCGGCTCAAGTTGACGGCGGCCGGATCGCCCAATTCCGGCCCCGGATCGACGAATGGATCGCGCGCGCGGTCGAGAACACGCAGCGCCATGACAAGGTCTTCGACGCGCCTCGCCATTGGGCCGACCTGGCTGACGATCCCGGTCTGGCCGACCGGCAAGCCATGGGCGCAGTGATCGGGTGTGCGGCCGGCGGTCGGCCGGATCGACGTGATCCCGCAAAACGCCGCCGGAATGCGCAACGAGCCGCCGATGTCATTGCCGAGGCCGAGCGGGGATGCGCCGGCGGCGATGACGGCCGCTTCGCCGCCGCTGGAGCCGCCGCAGGATCTTTTCAGATCCCACGGATTGTTGGTGCGTCCGTAGAGCGGATTGTCGGTTTCCGTGAAGATCATCAACTGCGGGAGGTTGGTCTTGGCAATCGGAATCGCGCCGGCCGCGCGCAGCGCCGCGACGTAGGGATCGTCATGACTTTCGATCTCGCCGCGGCGCGAGGGCAGCCCGAATGTCGAAGCCGTGCCGGCAAGATCGAAGCATTCCTTGATCGTCACTGGCAGGCCGGCAAGTGGAGGAAGCTTCTCGCCGCGCACGCGCGCTTTGTCGACGTTCGCGGCGGTTATCCGCGCGCTCTCCGACAAATCGACGGTGACGGCGTTGAGCTTGCCGTTGACGGCTTTGAGCCGCGCGATGAAGTGTTCAACAGCTTCGGCGGACGAGAGATCGCCGGCGGCAATGAACCCCGCGATCTGGCGCGCCGACATCTCTTGCAGGTCGTGCGCGCGTTGCGGCGGCGCGGCGGTGGAAATATCAGTGAGCGTCATGATGGGAGCCCCGGAGACCAAGCATGGGCCGCATGCAACCCGACAGCGTCCATCCATTCATCCGCTTTGTCAATTTGCGAATGCGCCTTCGCCGGCTGATTCCCGTGCCGAAGAAATCGCGATGAATCGATCAATTGCGGCGTATTTGACCGTGCTGCTGCCGCAGCTCGGTTTTGAGCACCTTGCCGTAATTGTTCTTCGGCAAAGTCTCGAGAAAGACGTAGCTGCGCGGTCGTTTGAACCGCGCGATGGCGGAAAGGCACAGCGCGTCCAACTCTTCCGCGGATACCGCCTGCTCCGGGCGCATCACCACGCAGGCGATCACTTCCTCGCCCCAATCGGGATGCGGGCGGCCGATAACCGAGACTTCGAAGATGCCGGGATGCCGCAGCAGGACTTCTTCGACCTCGCGCGGATAGATGTTGCTGCCGCCGCTGATAATCAGATCCTTGGATCGGTCTTTCAGCGTCAGGAAGCCCTCCTCGTCGAACGTGCCCATGTCGCCGGTATGCAGCCAGCCGCCGCGCAAGGTTTCGGCGGTGGCTGCCGGATTGTTCCAATAGCCGGCCATAACCACTTCCCCCCGCACCAGCACCTCGCCGATTTCGCCGACCGGGAGATCGCGGTCCTCCTCATCGGCGACACGCACCTCGACATTAGCGCGCGGCAGCCCGACCGAGCCCATGATCTCGCGCCAGCGCGGCCGTGCGCGGTCGGCGTGCAACGCCTTCGACAGCGCCGTGATGGTCATCGGCACTTCGCCCTGACCGTAGATTTGCGCGAATTTCGGCCCCAGCAAATCCAGGGCTCGAACAAGCGTCTCAAAATGCATCGGTGCGCCGCCATAGACGATGGTGCGCAAGCCGCGGTGATCGGCACCGGCGAAGCCGGCATGGTTGACGAGTCGGCTCACCATGGTCGGCGCGGCGAAAAAGCTGACATTGCCGTGCGCCGCAAACAGCGTCGCGATCTCCTGCGGGTCGAAGCCCGTGCTTTCGGGAACGATGGTATGGGCGCCCATGGCGACGAAGGGCAGGCCGTAGCAGCCGGAGCCGTGCGACATCGGTGCGGCATGAAGCACGCAATCGGCGGCCCCGACCGGCTCGATCTCTGCGAAATAGGCCAGCGTCTGCGCTATCATGATGCCGTGCGTCAGCATCGCGCCTTTCGGCCGGCCGGTGGTGCCGCTGGTATAAAACAGCCAGGCGAGATCGCTCGCGCGGCGCGGCGCGACGTCGATGCCGTCACCCTGAAAAAGCTGTCGCCATTCGCGGCTGCCGGTCGCGATGGTGCGGCCGTGTGGCGCCACGTCGTCGGCGCGATCGGGACTGGCGAGGATGAGCGAGGCTTGGGTGTCTGCGATGATGTAACCGAACTCGTCGCTGTGGAGCTTGGCGTTCATCGGCACCGCGACCAGCCCGGCATGCCAGATCGCGAACAGCGTTTCGAGGAATTCCGGCCGGTTGGTCATCGCGATCGCCACGCGGTCCTCCAGCCGGCACAACGAGCGCAGATTGCCGGCAAGCGCGCGCGAGCGCGCCGCCCATTGCCGATAGTTTGCGTAAACCGCGCCGCCGAGCGCGATTGCGGGCCGGTTCGGAGCGGCCCGTCCCCATTTCTCCACCCAGCCCGCGAGGTTCATCGCGCGCGCCGCCGAGTTCGATCAGGGCGCCGGTTTGGCATCGATGAGCACGGCGGCGAGGAGGCAGGGCCTGCCGCTGCGATTGACCCACGCATGGTTGGTGCCGCGCTGGACAATACAGTCGCCGGCATGCAGCTCGACCTCGCCTTCTTCCATGAGCATGTGCATCGAACCCGAGATGACCACGAGGTAGTCGATCGAGTTGGTCTTGTGCATGGTCGGATGCCTGGCCGAATCCGTGGCGCTGGGCTTGTTGGTGCTGCCGAGCTGGCCAAACGCGGCATCGGGATCGATTTTCGTGCCGGCGCTCTCAGGCGGAATCTCGACGACGCGGAATATGGTCCCCGACCGCGTCGGATCGTGACGCATCGGCCGCAGCGATCGGTCCTTCGATCCGTCGTTACTCACCGGCATTTCGTCGGTCACCCAGAGTTCGGTGACGCCGAGGCCGGGCCAGCCCTTGATCTCGGTGGCGTTGGACGCGTGATCGTCAATCGTCACGATCGCCTTGCCGGCGGCGTTGTGGCCGGTGACGAAGCGGCGGATTTTTTGCAGCATGACATTTCCTCCCGAATTGCTTGGTTCATCCGCGCAGGATGCGATTGCGCAGCACGCCGATTTTCTCGACCTCGAGCTCGACGACTTCGCCAGGCTCGAGGTAGCGCCCGGTCTCGAGGCCGGAGCCGTTGCCGACCGTCCCCGAGCAAAATAGCTCGCCCGGATGCACAGTCTCCGCCCGCGAGACGAAAGCGATGCAGTCCTCGTATTTCCAGTGCATCTCGCGCGAATTGCCGCGGCCGCGTTCCTCGCCGTTGACGCGCACGATCATCTCCAGCGCGTAGGGATCGGGAATTTCGTCGGCGGTGGTGATGCAGGGTCCGACCGGATTCGAATTATCGAAATCCTTGCCTTTGCCCGGTCCGAGACTAGAGAGCATTTCCAGGCTCTGCTCGTCGCGCGCGGAAAGATCGTTGAAGATCGTGTAGCCGAAGATGTGTGTGCGCGCTTTGTCTTTGGGGATATCGCGGCCGGGCGTGCCGATAACACAGGCGAATTCCAGTTCGTAGTCGATCGTCTTTGAATACGCCGGCCACTTTACGTCTTGGTCGGTGCCGCAAACGTCGAAGCGACTCGGCTTGTAGAAGCTCGGCCGCTCGTACCAGATTTTCGGCGGCTTGAAGGCGCCCTGTTTTTCCAACTCGCGCAGCGCCGTTTCCGGATCGGGGCCGGTGGCGGCCCGCATCTGCTGGATGCGCGTGAACGCCTGAATCAAATGTTTCTCGAAGCAGAGGAAGTCGCGCAGTTGCGGCGGTGCCGGCAGCGGTGCCAACAGCTTGACCGATGCGGTGTCGATCATGCCGCGTCCGCTGCGTTGCGCGTCTGCGGCGATCTCGCGGGCGCGGTCGAGCGCGGCGGGGCCGGCCTCGATCAGCGCCTGCATGCTGGTGAAGGCCGGACCGGCGTCGCTGCGCGCCGCCAGGAAATCGACGATCCGGCGATCGCCGTTCGCCAGCGCGCCGATGCGCTCCAGGCCGGAGGCCACGAATGTGACGAGCCTCATTGCGTCCCTCCCGATCGCTCTATCTGGCGATCTCGATCATTCCGTTTAGTATATTTCATTGAATGTCGCACGTCGGCAACATCTGTCGAAACGTAATGCCGTGGCGCCGCCTCACGGCCTCCGCTACATTTTGGCGAGCGATAATGACCATAGGACCGTCGCCATGAGTAAAGAGCCCCGCTTTCCGCTGCTGACGATGGATCAGCTCAGCGACAAGCAAAAGCCGCTCGGCGAAGAGATCATGAAGGTGTCGAGCGTCGGTCTTGGCGGGCCGTATAATCCGCTGCTGCGCAGTCCGGTACTCGGACAGAGGATCCTCGACCTCCTGCATTATCTTCGCTGGGAGACTTCCGTGCCCTTGCAGCTCAACGAGTTTGCGATCCTTATTGTCGGGCGGCAGTGGCGCTCGCAGGTGGAATGGTTCGCCCATGCCCCGATCGCCATCAAGGCCGGATTGTCGCCGGACATCGTCGCCGAGCTCAAGGCCAACAAGCGACCGTCGAACATGCCGCCGCAGGAAGCGGTGGTGTACGACTTCGTCACCGAGCTGACCGCCAGCCACGCAGTCTCCGACGAAACCTTCAATCGCGCCAAAGAGCTTCTCGGTGAGCAGCAGGTCGTCGATCTGACGTCGGTCGCCGGTACCTATATTGGCATCGCCATGCTGTTGGCGATGAGCGAGCAGGGCATCCCGCCCGGCAAGGAACCGCCATTCAAGCCCGGTGAGCCGTAGCCGTCATTGTCGGCCCGGGCGATCAACGCACCAGCACGTTGCTGAATTGCCACGGATCGTCGCGATCGACGGCCTCTGGAAACAGCCCGTCGCGATGATTCAGCGGCGTCCAGTCGGTGTAGCAGCCGACCACCGGTCCGAGATAGGGCCGCTGGATTTCGAGGCAGCGACGGAAATCCATCTCGTCGGCCTCGACGATGCCGCGGTTGGGATTTTCCAGCATCCAGACGATGCCGGCGAGCACCGCCGAAGTCACCTGCAATCCGGTGGCGTTCTGGTAGGGCGCAAGCTGCCGCGTCTCCTCGATGGAGAGCTGCGAGCCATACCAATAGGCGTTCCTGGGGTGTCCGTAGAGCAGCACGCCGAGCTCGTCCATGCCGTCGATGATCTCGCCCTCGTCCAGAATCTTCCACTCCGGCTGCGCCTGCCAAGCGGCTCCGGCCATCTCGTGCAGCGACAGCACGGCGTCGTCGCACGGGTGATAGGCATAGTGGCAGGTTGGCCGATAGACGACGTCGCCGTTCTCGCGCAGCGTGAAGTAGTCCGCGATCGAGATCGATTCGTTGTGCGTGATCATGAAGGCGTGCTGCGCCTGCGCGGTCGGAGTCCAGGAGCGCACCCGCGTACTCGCGCCCGGCTGCGTCAGGTAGATGGCGGCGTCGCAGCCGGACTCGTGCCGTCGGGCATTCGCCGGCATTATCTTCTCGTGCGTGCCCCAGCCGAGCTCCGACGGCTGCAAGCCCTCGGCGCAAAAACCCTCGACCGACCAGGTGTTGACGAATATGCCACGCGGCTTGGGATCGCGCGCGCGCTGGGTGTCCCGCTCGGCGATATGGATGCCCTTGACGCCGGCGCGCTGCATCAGCCGCGCCCAGTCGTCGCGGGTTTTCGGCTTCTCGAACTTGAGATCGATCGCGGCGGCAACGTCGAACAATGCCTGCTTGACGAACCACGACACCATCCCCGGATTGGCGCCGCAGCAGCTCACGGCGGTAACGCCCGCGGGCCGGCGGCGGCGCAGCGCCAGCAGGACTTCGCGCAGGGTGTAGTTCGAGCGTTGCGAAATCGACAGACTGTGGTCGGTATAGAGTCCGGGCCACGGCTCTATGACGGTATCGATGTAAAAGGCGTCGCTGTCCTTAGCGAATTCGATCAGATCGACCGAGGAGGTATCGACCGAAAGGTTCACGATCATGCCGCGCCCGGGCCCGCCCGCGAGCAGCGGGGTGAGCACGTCGCGGTAATTCTCCCGGGTGACCGCCGTATGGATGAAACGGAGCTGGCGGTCGTCGAGCAAGCGGCGATCTTCGTCGTCGGGCGCGATGACGACGAACTTCTTTCGGTCGAACGCGATGTGGCGCTCCAGCAGCGGCAAAGTTCCCCTGCCGATCGAGCCAAAGCCGATCATCACGATCGGGCCGTCGAAGCGCGCATGCAGCGGCCGGGCACCGGCGACCTCGGTCGTGGCATGCATCTTCATCGATCCTTCTGCGACGCGCGTGGCAGTTTTGTTGCGTGTTGCGCGATGCTAGGCGGATGGCAGCGCGTGAAATTGGGCGCGACATAGTCACGATCGCTCGGCGATGCAAGGGTTTCCCGTCCTGCCAAGATTTCTTGGGCGTGGGGGCGCGCGCGACGCGCTCTCACCCGCGCCAGTAACGATCCTCCCAGCTCCGCGACAGCCGCATCGCGGAGAGGATGAGTCCGGCCATCGAATAGGTCTGCGGGAAATTGCCCCAGAGCTCGCCGGTCTGCGGATCGACGTCTTCCGAAAGCAGGCCGTAGCGGTTGCGATGGTTGAGCGCGTCGGTGAACAGGTCGCGGGCCGCCTCGCGCCGCCCCAGTGACCACAGCGCGTCGATCAGCCAGAACCGGCAAATCAGGAAGGCGGTCACCGGCAGGCCGAAATCGTCGGCGCTGGCGTAACGCATCACGTGCTTTTCACGCACCAGCTCGCGCTCCATGGCGGCGACAGTCGAGACGAAGCGCGGATCGTCCACCTCGACGACGCCGAGATCGGGAAGTAGCAGCACGCTGGCATCGAGGTCGTCGGAGCCGAAGGCGGCGGTGAAGGCGCCGCGCTTCTCGTTCCAGGCGCGCTCGAGCAGCGCCGCGTGGATCGGCTCGGCGACCGCATTCCAGTACTGCGCCCGGTCGTCCAGTCCGATGCGCGTGGCGATCGCAGAGAGCCGCTGACAGCCGGCCCAGCACATCGCTGCCGAGTGGGTATGGACGCGCTGGCGTCCTCGATATTCCCAGATGCCAGCATCCGGTTCGAGCGCCTTTTTGGCGGCGCGGTGGCCAAGCGTTTCCAGGAGGCGAAACAATCCCTCGTCGCCCGGTCGCGGCAGGCGGCGATCGAAGAACATCGGCATGGCGGCGAGGATGACGCTGCCATAGGCGTCGTGCTGGATCTGATTGACGGCGGCGTTGCCGATCCGCACCGGGCCGTCGCCGCGATAGCCCTCAAGATCGGGCGCGATCTGCTCCGCAAGCGTGGTCGTCGGCACCACGCTGTAAAGCGGCCGCAGCTCCTGGTCGGACTTCGAGACGATCGAGAGCGTGAACGAGATGAACTCCTCCATGGTGCGCGTAGCGCCGATACGGTTGAGCGCCTGGACGACGAAATACGCGTCGCGCAGCCAGCAGTAACGATAGTCCCAGGTGCGGCCGGAGCCCGGCGATTCCGGGATCGAGGTGGTATGGGCGGCAACGACGGCGCCGGTCTCGTCGAAATTGCTGAGTTTCAGCGTGATGGCGGCGCGGATGATCGCTTCCTGCCAATCGTAGGAGATCGACAGCCGGCGCACCCATTCCATCCAGTAATCGCGCGTGCGGTCGGCGAATTCACGGCATGTCGCCTGCAAGTCGCCGGGAAACGGCTCGTCTGGACCGAATACGAGGTGCAGCGGGCGCGTGAGCACAAACGGCGCCTCGCCGTCGATCAGCGACAGCGGCGCATCCGTCGTAAGACGGATCACCGTGCCTTCGCCGGAATAGCGGATGTGGTTGCTGCCGATAGAATGCTGCGGCAGCGGTTTCCCGTACTCGCTGGTTGGTCGCATCCTTATTGTGATGCGCGGCAGGCCGGCCACCGGCTCGATGATGCGAAAGATCTGCGGCGGGCGGAAAACGCGGCCGAACTGACGGAAGCGCGGAATGAAATCGGTGATCCGCACCTTGCCGCCCTGCTGATCGGTGAGCACCGTGCAGACGATCGCGGTATTGCGTAGATATTCCGATTGAAACTCCGCCATGTCGTCGAGTACGACGTCGGAGAATCCCTTCTCCTGCTTGCCCGCCAGCAATCGGCAGAAAACAGGATCGCCGTCGAAGCGCGGATAGCACCACCAGACGAGTCGCGCGCAGGGATCGACCAATGCGGCCGTTCGCCCGTTCCCGATGACGGCAAGATCCAGCCCGTGATCCTTCATTCCACCGCGACCCCACGGTCGGCCACGATTCGCGCCAGCCAGGAGCGGACGTCCTCCGGCTTGTCGAAATGACCGTCGATACCGGGGACGATCCGGCCGACGGAAAAGCCCAAGCCGCCGAACTTCGGGATGACGCCGAAGACCGGCTCGTCGGTAACGTCGTCGCCGATGAAGATCGGATGCCGGTCGGTGAATGGCGGGTATTTCATCAGTTCGCGGACCGCCAGCGCTTTGCTCACGCGAGCGGGTGTGACCTCGACGACCGCCTTCCCCGGCAAGATCTCGACAGTGCCTGACGGCATCTGCGCACAAATTCGCGCGACCGCCGCATGCAACGCGGGTCCGAGAGCGGGCGCCAGTCGATAGTGCAAGGCGAGTGAGTAGCCCTTGTCCTCGACGAGGACGCCCGGCCCAAGCTCGGTTAAAGCCGCGAGTTTGCGTTTTAAATCGTCGCTTAGCGACGTTGCCCGCGTCTGCGGCTCGGTTCCCGGTACAGGGCGTATTTCGGCGCCGTGGCCACCGATTGCGGCGAGCTGGAGCGGAGCAAATAATAGGTCGATTTCGCTGAGCTTGCGACCACTCACCAGCGCTAGCGCACCCCCGGTCAACTCCTGGAGACGAGCGAGTGTATGCCGCAGCTCCGGCGGCACCCAGACTTGCCTTGGCGTCGGCGCGATATCGAGGATGGTGCCATCGATATCGAGCAGGATCGCGCATGCGCGCAAATCGGACGTGAGCGAAGTCGTTGCAATTTCCATGTCGATGTTCGCAATGTCCATCTGGCTTCGCACGTTCTATCCCATCATGACTCGATAAACGACAACGGCCGGGTCACCGCCTCGAGCGATTTGCGCTCGGCGGCGACGCCCCACAGCGCTTCTACCCCCGCGGCGACGATCATCAACAGCGCACCGATGAAATAACCTATGGCGACGCTGCCGCGCGAACCGGTGCTGATGAGCGCGCCCAACAGCAGCGGCCCCGCCACGCCGCCGATGCCGGTGCCGACCGCGTAGAAGAAGGCAATGGCGAGCGCACGAATTTCCAGCGGAAAAATCTCGCTCACCGTGAGGTAGGCGGAGCTGGCGGCCGCCGAGGCGAAGAAGAAGACGACCATCCAGGCGAAGGTCAGCGCCTGTGCGGAAAGGAGGTCCTGGCTGAACAGATAACCGGTGCCGGCCAAGAGTAACGCCGATGCCGCATAGGTCGATGCGATCATTACCTTGCGGCCGATCGTGTCGAACAATCGGCCGAGCAGGATCGGTCCCAACACGTTGCCGGCAGCAAAGGGCAGGATGTACCAGCCGATCCGGTCGGCGGGAATGCCGTAAAAGTTGGTCAGGATCAGCGCGTAGGTGAAGAAGATCGCGTTGTAGAAGAAAGCCTGCGCCGTCATCAAGGTGAGGCCGACCAGGGTGCGCTGACGGTAGGTCTTAAACAGCATGTGCGCGACTTCCAGGAGCGGGGTGTGATCGCGCGTGCGCAATCGTGCCCGCGGCCGCTCGTGCGCAGCTACGCAGGAGCCGCGCGCGAATCGCGCTTCTATTCCGCCGACGATCGCCTCCGCTTCTTTCACGAAGCCGTGGGTCATCAGCCAGCGGGGGCTTTCCGGAATCCAGCGTCGCATGACGAGAATAATGAGTCCTATCGTGGTGCCGATCAGGAAGGCCAATCGCCATCCCAGGGCCGGATCGATAAAGGCAGGGTTGAGCAGCACAATCGAGCCGCCTGCACCCATGGCTGCCCCGATCCAAAAGCTGCCGTTGATAATGAGATCAGTCCAGCCGCGCAGGCGTGCAGGGATAAGCTCCTGGATTGTCGAATTGATGGCAGTGTATTCGCCGCCGATGCCGGCGCCGGTGAGGAAACGGAATAGCACGAAACTCCAGACATTCCAGGACAATCCGGTGGCGGCGGTGGCCAGAAGGTAAACCGCAAGCGTGATCGAGAATAGCTTCTTGCGCCCCAGGCGATCGGTGAGCCAGCCGAAACCGAAAGCGCCCAGCACCGCCCCACACAGATAAGAGCTGCCGGCGAGGCCGATCTGCGAAGTGCTCAATCCGAGGCCTGAGCGTTGCATCAGTTCGCCGGAAAGCGAGCCGGCAAGCGTTACTTCGAGGCCGTCGAGGACCCAGGTGATGCCTAGCGCGACGATCAACAAGAGATGGAAGCGGCCGAATGGCAGCGAATCGAGGCGATCCGGAATATCGGTCTCGATGACAGCGCCGGATCGCGGCCGCGTTGCGCCGGAATGCGGCCGCGAGCGCAAACGACTGAAACGAGACGGGAGAACGCGTCGCTTGAAATCCACATCGCCCGCTGCGTCGGGTGCATGTCGAGCCATCAAAGATGCCCCCAAACGCAGTCCCTATTTCACTAACGATCTCTGCGATCAGGAGTTCCGCCTGCCGCTGCGTGGCCGTGTGCGCAACGTCAATGCTGCGCGGCGTTGCCGGCATAGGTGATGCGCCAGACGGTGCCGCTCGCATCCTCGGAGACCAGCAACGCGCCGTCCTTGTCGACCGTCACCCCGACCGGCCGACCCCAAACCTCGGCATCGTTGACGACGAAACCGGTGGCGAAATCGTCGTATTCGCCTGTCGGCACGCCATCTTTCACGATGACGCGGATCACCTTGTAGCCGGTGCGGGTGGCGCGGTTCCACGACCCGTGCTCAGCGGCAAAGATATTGCCGCGATAGTCCGCGGGAAATTGCGTCGCCTCGTAGAAGGTCATCTCGAGCGAAGCCGAGTGGGCCTGGATGAGCACGTCCGGGACGGTGACCTTGTCTTTAAGGTCCGGCCGCTCGTCCTTGTGCCGCGGATCTTCGTTGGCGCCGATGTAATACCAGGGCCAGCCGTAGAACGCGCCTTCGCGCACGCGCGTGATGTAGTCGGGCGGCAGATTGTTGCCGAGGCCGTCGCGCTCATTGGTTGAGCACCACAGCGTGCCGTTCGACGGGTCGATCGCCATGCCGACGCAGTTGCGGATACCGGTGGCAAAGACGCCGACATGCTTGCCTTGCGGATCGAAAGCCAACACATCGGCGCGATCGGTTTCACGGCCCCAGGTTGCGCCGAGCGGGTGGGACGATTGCCAGTCCTGCAACGCCGCGCCGCTCAGTTTTTCCATGTCTTCTGCGACGTTCGAGCCGGAGCCCACCGAGACGTACATGGTCTGCCCGTTCGGCGAGAATACTACGTCGCGCGTGCGATGGCCTCCGACCGGCAAACGCGGCACGATGGTTTCGGCGGGGCCGCGCGCGGTCAGATCGCCGTTGCGATAAGGAAAGCGGACGACTGAATCGGTATCGCCGACATAGACCCATTCCGGATTAGGTCCGGGCGGATAGAACGCGATGCCGAACGGACCGAAAATGCCGGATGCGAACACGCTTGCCTGTTCGGATCGCGCGCCGTTCGGGCGCAACACGCGGATACTCCCGGCCGCGCTCTCGGCCGCGAACACATCGCCGTTCGGCGCCACCCGGATGAGCCGCGGATGATCGAGCCCGGATGCAAATTCGTTGACTTCAAAGCCGTTTGGGACGATGGGCTTTTGCGCATCGGTGCGATGCACATTTGTGACGGTATTCCTGACTGACTGAGCGGAATCGGGCGCCGGCACGTCCTGCGGCCTGATCAGACGCCGTGTCCCCGGGCTATCCGCATGCCAGTCGCCGAACGCCGCCTTACCTTCGAGCAGAGTGCTGTTTGTCTGGGCCAAGAGGGGAAGGGTGGCGGCAAGGACAAAAGCCGCAACGGAACCCGCAACGATCGTCGGGATGGGATGAGGCATGACGCGCTCCTGGCTGGGCCGTTCGCTACGCCTTCGGCTTGGTCCGCTACGTGAACAAGCCGAGGTCGGAGCAGTTCCAATATAGGTGCCTGCCTATAGGCCCGCGGCAGGACCTGTTGCCTATGGTGATTTGCCTTGATCGATAAAATCGTCCGTCAATTGGAGATACCGCTGCGGCTGCGCGCCGTCGTGCGGGCGCGGGAGTCGAGCCTGATTGCGCTTGCGGCGCTGGTCGGCGCGATCGCGGGCCTGGTCGTGGCCGCGATGGGCACGGGTGTCGATCTGCTGCATCGTCTGTTCTTCCACCTCGAGCCGGGCGCGCGGCTGTCAGGTCTGCTGCGGCTCGATCCCCTGGTGGCGATCTCGGTGCCGCTCGTCGGCGGGCTCGTTTTCGGCGTCGCCCGCGAGCTGATTGCACGCTGGCGGCCGGAGCGGGAAGTCGATCCGATCGAAGCCAACGCGCTGCACGGCGGCCGCATGTCGCTTCTCGGCAGCATGATCGTCGCGGCGCAGACGGTGTGGTCGAGCGGGATCGGTGCGTCGGTCGGCCTGGAGGCGGGCTATACGCAATTCGCCAGCGGCATCGCCTCGCGCATCGGCATGGCGTTTCGGCTGCGGCGCGCCGACCTGCGCATCTTGGTCGGCTGCGGTGCGGCCGGCGGAATCGCCGGCGCTTTCGGCGCTCCGCTGGCCGGCGCTTTTTATGGCTTCGAACTCATCATCGGCGGCTATTCGCCGAACAGCCTGGCGCCGGTCGCCGTCGCGGCGCTGATCGGTTACCTCGTCGCGCACGCGCTGGCGGCGGCCGAGGTCGGCATCGTCGCCCCCGAGAAGATCACCATCCTGACCCACGATCTCGTCATCGCCGCCATCATCGGTATCCTCTCCGCCGTGCTCGGCATTCTTCTCATGCGCGGCGTGGCGTTGTGCGAAGCTTTGTTCGTTCGCTTAAAGCTGCGGGTGGGACTGCGCACGGCGGTCGGCGGCCTTGTCGTCGGGCTTTTGGCGATTGCCGCGCCGCAGGTGATGTCGTCGGGTCATGGCGCCCTGCACCTTTCGGGAATGA
>Ga0302326_10021234_pt1 | contig 13327 bp, 9 predicted proteins | sample Palsa_T0_3_FD_202264 | JGI IMG/M metagenome (GOLD analysis project Ga0302326, IMG submission 202264) | Peat permafrost microbial communities from Stordalen Mire near Abisko, Sweden - Palsa_T0_3 | ecosystem: Environmental > Terrestrial > Soil > Palsa > Peat permafrost | place: Sweden: Abisko... | reverse complement strand
TGGGTGGTCGGTGGTCATCTTCGAGCGCGGGAAGAACTATCTCGTCAACCGGGAGAAACCCTCGGAGCTGCTCTACGAGTTCTCCAATGACGAGATCAAATTCTGGAGCCGCCACTTTCTCGGACCCGACCCCTGGCTCGAGCCGAGGACGTTCCGGACGAGCACGGCCGATGGTGATCGACTCCACGTCGGTGAGGTGAACAACCTGCCCGCGACCGTCGGAGGTGGCGGCACCCATGCCGATGGAAAGGTGCCGCGCTTTCGGGAGGACGATTTTCGGGTTCTTTCTGATCTCGGACCGATTGAGGGCGCCACGCTCATGGACTGGCCGCTCGGCTATGACGACCTGGAGCCCTACTACGCAGAGGCCGAGCGACTCATTGGCGTCGCCGGCGAAGCCGGCGCCAACCCTTTTGCCGCCCCGCGCAACGAGCCCTACCCGATGCCGCCCGGCGCACCCATGTACTGCGCCGTGGTGACCAGCGCCGCGGCCGAGCGCCTGGGCTATCACCCCTACCCGGGACCCACGGCCTGCAACTCAGTTCCCTACGACGATCGCCCCGCCTGCAACAACTGCGGCTTCTGCGGCTACTTCGGCTGCCCGATCCACGCCAAGGGAGACCCGGTAGCGTCCCTGCGGCGCGCCCTCATGAGCGGGAAAGCGGAACTCCGTCCCGAATCAATGGTGTCGAAGATCCTGATCGAGAACGGGCGGGCGACCGGGGTGGAGTGGATCGATGCCGACGGGGAGTACCACGTCGAGACGGCAGGCCATGTGGTGCTGGCGGGCGGAGCCACCGAGACGCCCCGGCTCCTGTTGCTCTCGGGGCTCGAGCACCCCGAGATCGGCCGCAATCTCATGTACCACTTCCAGACCTTGACCTTCGGCCAACTGCCCATGCGTCTCCACGCCCACAAAGGCAGGTCGGTCACCCACCTCCAGGACGATTTCATACTCGTCGACGATGAGTCCCGGGCCGCCGCCGCAGCGGCCGGACTCCCGTGGTTCAAAGGCGGCCTGGTCGAGCACGGTGGTGCCGCCCACCCGATGCTCGAGTCCAAGTTCTACCCCTGGGGGCCAGAGCACAAGAACATGATGCGCGAGTCCCCGATGCGCGACCACATGGTCGGGTTCACCATGCAGGGTGAGGACATGCCGCAGGCCACGAACCGGATCGATCTCGACCCCCAGGTACGCGATGTCCACGGTCTTCCGGTGGCCCGGATCACCTACCAGCCGCACCGGCACGAGATCGCGGCATCGGCCTATTACGGTCCCAAGCTCGAAGGGATCCTCCACGAGGCTGGTGCAGTCTGGGCCCGGACGGCGACCTCCCCGCATGTCGGGGAGGAGTTTCGGCAGGGTTCGCTGAAGAGTTCGAGCATCCCGGCGTCACGCCACGTGGTAGGTACGGCCCGAATGGGAACGGACCCGGCCACCTCGGTCTGCGACGAATGGGGCCGCCTCCACGATGTCCCCAACGTGGTCGTATGCGACTCCTCACCGTTCCCGACCGGCGCGGGGTACGGGCCCACGTTGACGCTCGTGGCACTTTCGATCCGAAACGCCCGGGCCCTCACCACCTGACGGGCACGGCCCAAATTGAAGGCCCCTGGGGCGATATAGTCCCGATGACGTTCGCAATGATTACAACACCATGGAAGATAGAAGAAAGCAGAAAGCAGTTTGGGGCGTGCCGCGAAACTCGTCCCAACTCGATGTAGGGGGGAGACGTACAGCACATGGGAGACCAGTCGTCACAGAAAATCGGGGCTCGGCGATCGACACGCGGGGCGTCCGGGCGAAGGTCGCGGGGCAGAACATTCATGGCCAGCTCGGCCGCAGCCGCGTTCTTCGTACCGATGGCGGTAGCGGCGCTGAGCAGCTCTGATGCCGGCGCGGCACCGTCGAACGCCAACCCGAACGGCGTCTTGAAGTACGGCTTCGACATCAACAACCAATTCGGGAACTTCGACCCGGCGACGTCGGAGAACGACTGCGGCTACACGATCATGTCGAACATCTACCAGTCCATCACTGCACCGGGACAGACCGCCATCAGCGGTGGCGTGGCCCAGAGCTGGACGATCTCCAACAACGCCGAGACGGTGACCCTGCATCTCCGGCCGAACCTGGTCTTCTCGAACGGGCAGCCGGTCACCTCCACCGACGTCAAGGACGCCCTGCTCAACACCCAGAAGAGCCCGCTGCGCAGCTCTCTCTCCGCCATCGCCTCGATCGACACGCCGGACCCCGACACCGCGGTGGTCAATCTGAATCGGCCGACGGCCGGCGACTTCCTGTGGGCCTCGACCTACATCGACGGGATGGTCTACCCGGCGTCGTCGTTCGCGAGCGCCGCCACCACCCCGGTCGGATCCGGGCCATACACGCTGAAGAGCTACCAGACGGGCTCCTCCATTTTGCTGGTCAAGAACCCGAAGTACTATGACTCGGCGGCGTACCCCTTGCCGGCGGTGGACTTCATCGAGGTCAGCACGGGTCCGCAGGCGGTCAGCGCCCTCACCTCGGGCGCGGTGGACATGGAGCAGGTCGATCCCGGGCAGTACGAAGAGTTGAAGCACGACTCGAACATCGGCACGGCGATCGCGCCGTCGTACGACTACGCCGTGATGAACACGCGCAACAACGTGGCGCCGTTCAACAACGTGAAGGTCCGCGCCGCGTTGGAGTACGCCATCGACAGGGCCGCCATCAACAAGGTTGTCTACGCCGGCGTGGGCCAGCCCGCCTACCAACCCTTCCCCACGGACTCCCCCGGCTACAACAAGTCGGTGGGCAACAAGTACGTCTACGACCCGAAGAAGGCCAAGGCCATGCTGGCCGCGGCCGGGTACAAGCACGGCGTCTCCTTCAAACTGTTCGTGGCCTCGGGGAACACGACATTCCAGCGCCTCGCCACCATCATGCAGAGCGAGCTGGCCGCCGCCGGATTCAACGCCAGCATTCAGCTCATCCCGGGTGCCGACTATGTGCAGGACGTCTACATCAAGAAGCAGGGGAACGCCGTGCTGAGCGAGGACCTGACCAATGGGCCCGACATCTCCAACACCTTCGAGGCGGAGTACGAATCGACCGGATTCCCGGCCAAGTACCTCGGCACCGAGGACGATGCCATCGCCCCGATGATCGAAGCGGCCAACGCTTCGCTCAGCGCGAGCCTGCAGGGCCCCCTGATGCAGAAGGTCGGGAAGATCATCATGGCGCAGGGCCTGGAGACGCCCCTTGAATTCGAGCCCTCCATCATCGCCTACAACAAGACAGTGGTCGGCGGCAAGGTCGTGGCACCCATCGGCCAGTGCCGGTCGGACCTGGCCGGTATCTACATCAAGAAGTGAGTGGCACCTCACCCTTCCCGGAAGAAGTGAGCTGAGGCGAAGGTGGGTTCTGGTGGTTCTCTCCTGTCGTTCATCATCCGCCGGCTGCTCATCACCATCCCCCTCCTGCTGCTCATCTCCTTCGGCGTCTTCAGCCTCGTCCTGATCCTGCCGGGCAATCCGGCCCTGACGCTTGCCGGCGGGGTCCACTCCACGCCGGCCGAGATCGCCAAGATCACCAACGCGCTCCACCTCAACGAGCCGTTCTACCGGCAGTACCTGCGCTGGCTCAACGGGGTCATCCACGGCAACCTCGGCATGTCACTGTTCAACCCAGGCCAGTCCGTCGCTTCCGGTATCGCCACGCGCTTCCCGGTCACGCTGACGTTGGCGGTCGGCGGAATGCTCCTGTCGGTGCTCATCGGCGTGCCGGCTGGGATCATCGCCGGGGTGCGCAATGGGACGGCCAGCGACCGCCTGGTGACGGTGGGCTCCAGCCTGGGTGTCGCCATCCCGGACTTCTGGCTGGCCTTGCTCCTCGTGATCTGGTTCGCGGTGGATTCCCATCTCCTGCCTGCGCTGGGCTTCGTCGAGTGGTCCACCTCGCCCTGGCAATGGTTCCAGCACCTGATCCTCCCCTGGGTCGCCCTGGGGCTCGGAGGTTCGGCCACCATCGCCCGCCAGGTGCGCGGTGCGCTCATCGACACCCTCGACCAGGACTACATGCGCACGGCCGTGGCCAAGGGCCTGACCCGTCGGGTGGTCATCGGCAAGCACGCCCTCAAGAACGCGCTCAGCCCAGCCGTCACCGTCATCGGGATCCAGTTCGGCTACCTGCTGGGTGGCACATTGATCATCGAGCAGATCTTCTCGCTACCCGGCATCGGCCAGTACATACTCCAGGCCATCTCCGAGAAGGACCTCCCGGTGATTCAAGGGGTCGTGCTCATCACCGCCACCGCGTTCGTGCTCATCAATCTCATCGTGGACGTCATCTACGGCTACCTCAACCCCAAGATCCGCCTCGCATGAGCCTGGCTCTCCCCCGAGGCGGGGACCCGTTCGTCGGGCTGGGCGACCCACTCGAGCTGACGGAGGATGGCGGCGGGGACGAGGGCGGCGGGAGGCCGCGCTCGGGGTTCTGGCACCGCTTCCGCCACCAGCCGTTCGCCATCGGCGGCCTGGTGTTCCTGTTCATCGTCGTGGTAGCGGCGATCTTCGCCCCGCTGATCGCCCCGTACCCACCGAACATGCAGAACATCAACGTCATCAACGCCGGGCCATCGGCGGCGCACTGGCTGGGCACCGACGACCTCGGACGCGACATTTTGAGCCGGTTGATCTGGGGTGGGCGCATCTCCATGCGGGCCACCTTCGAGATCGTGGGCATCGCCATCCTCTTCGCGGCACCGCTCGGGCTGATCGCCGGATTCTTCCGCGGGGCGGTCGACGCCGTGATCATGCGGGCGATGGACGCCATGTTCTCCTTCCCCCCGCTGATCCTGGCCCTGACGGTCGCCGCCCTCCTCGGATCCAACATCAACGACACGGCCATCGCCATCGCCATCGTCTTCATCCCGAGCTTCGTGCGACTACTGCGGGGAGAAGTGATCGCCGTGCGCGAGGAGAACTACATCGAAGCGGCACGGTCGCTGGGCGCCACGTCCAAACGCCTCATCGCGCGCCATGTCGTGCCCAACGTCGCCTCGCCCATCATCATCCAGGTCTCGCTGTCGCTCGGCTTCGCCCTCTTGGTGGAAGCGGGCTTGAGCTACCTGGGGCTGGGCGAGCAGCCACCCACGCCGAGTTGGGGCTCCATGCTGAACGAGGGCTACCAGTTCATCTTCACCACGCCCTGGGCGCTCGTCTTCCCTGGTCTGGCCATCATGCTCACGGTGCTCTCGTTCAACTTGTTGGCGGACGGGCTGCGCGACTCCCTCGGTCGGGATCGGCCCAAGAGCTCCAGCCTGGTCAGCGCCGGGACCGAGAAGCACCGGACCGGCCTTGCTCGCCTCAGGACACTGTCACCACGATCCGGCCCGTCGGCCCAGGCGGCGGCCCAGGCGACCGCCGCCGCAGCGGCGGCGGCGGTGGCGATCGAGGCCGATCCCTCCACCCTCCTCGCCGTCAAGAACCTGCGGATCGAATTCCTCACCAACGGCCAATGGTTCCCGGTCATGGAGGACGCGACGTTCACGGTTGGGCGGGGGAAGACCCTCGGGCTGGTGGGTGAGAGCGGTTCGGGCAAGACAGTTTCGGCGTTAGCGGTGATGGGACTGCTCCCGCCGCGCGGTTGCCGGGCCAACGGTACGGCCCGCTTCGAGGGACGTGACCTCATGCGCCTGTCCCCGGCCGATTTCCGACAGATCCGCGGCAATGAGATCGCGATGATCTTTCAAGAACCAATGACCAGCCTCAACCCGGCATACACCGTCGGTAACCAGATCGCCGAGCAGGTCCGGACGCATCGCCACCTGGGGAAGGCAGAATCGTGGAAGGTCGCCGTGGAGATGCTCGAAAGGGTGGAGATACCCAACGCAGCCAAACGCGCCCGCGACTACCCGCACGCCTTCTCCGGAGGCATGCGCCAGCGGGTGATGATCGCCATGGCGCTCTCGTGCTCACCCAAGCTGCTCATCGCCGATGAGCCCACCACTGCCCTCGACGTGACCACCCAGGCTCAGATCGTGGACCTCCTGCACACGCTGCAGAGAGAAGAAGACATGGCGATGATCTTCGTCACCCACGACCTGGGGGTGATCGCCGACGTGGCTGACGACGTGGTGGTCATGTACGCCGGACAGATCGTCGAGCAAACCCGCTCGACCGCTCTCTTCACCCGCCCGCGCCATCCCTACACCGAGGCGCTCTTGAATTCGATTCCCCAGTTGACACCGGCGGGGGAACCGCTCCAATTCATTCCCGGGATCGTTCCCCGCCCCGACCAGGTTCCCCAGGGCTGCCGCTTCCACCCCCGCTGCACCTACGCCGATGAAGCGTGCATCGCCACGCCTGTCCCCCTACGTCCTCCGGGCGTTCACGGGCACGACGGAGAACCCCAACCGACCCCTGACTCGGGATCCATTGCTGCGGTTGCGATCTCCTTGAGCCGCTGCCTCCGCCAAGACGAGCTCACGTTGGCCGGCGCCCGAGCGGTTGCCGAACCGGCAACGACCAACGCGACACCGGCGGCGGAGCTACGGAATCCGCTCCTCGTCGTCCAGGGCCTGTCGAAGCAGTTCCCCTTGCGCAGCGGACTTTTGCAGCGCGTTTCAGGATCCGTCAATGCCGTCGACGACGTCGATCTCGCCATTGAGCCCGGGACGACCCTCGGGCTGGTCGGCGAGAGTGGCTCGGGCAAATCGACCCTGGCCCGCCTGGTCACCCGGCTCATAGAGCCCACGAGTGGCCGCGTCGTGCTCAACGGCACCGACATCACAGCGCTGCGCGGGCCGAAGTTACGGCGCGAACGCCAGGGAATGCAGATGGTCTTCCAGGACCCCTATTCCTCGCTCGACCCGCGTCAGAGCATCCTTGAAATCGTGGGCGAACCCCTGCGGATCCACACACAACTGAACGCGGCCGAACGGCAGCAACGGGTGATCGAACTGCTGGGCCGGGTCGGGATCGGTGGCCACGTTCTCGGGCGCCAGCCTCACGAATTCTCCGGTGGCCAGCGGCAACGCATCGCCATCGCCCGGGCACTGGCCCTCGAGCCCGGCCTGCTCGTCTGCGATGAACCGGTCTCCGCCCTCGACGTATCGACGCAGTCCCAGGTGATCAACCTCTTGAGCGACCTGCAGGACACGCTGGGCCTGGCGTACCTGTTCATCGCCCATGACTTGTCGGTCGTCCGTCACCTCAGCGATCGCATCGCCGTCATGTATCTCGGGAAGATCATCGAGGAGGGGGACGCCAACGAGGTCTACGTCCGCCCCACACACCCGTACACGGCTGCGTTGCTATCGGCCATCCCAGTGCCCGATCCGGGGCGCGAGCGTGCCCGTCCTCGTATCGTCTTGACCGGCGAGGTCGAAACGGGGCAGAGCGCCACGACGGGGTGCCGCTTCCGCCAACGGTGCCCCTTCGCCATGGACATCTGCGCATCGGTGGATCCCGAGCCCTTCATCACGCCGAGTGGCACCACGGTGCGGTGCCACCTGCACACCGAGGGACCGAAACTGGCGGGCGCCACCGTCACCGACCTGCAGCCGAGCGTGAGCGTCTAGCAACAGAACTCAACGCGTCGACACCACCGGATAACGACGCCCTAACTGCGAGGCACGTCCTTCCAGGCCAGTTCCTTGTCGTTGCGCACGTCGCCGGGAAGGCCAAGCACGCGCTCCCCCAAAATGTTGCGCATGACTTCCGATGTCCCTCCTTCGATGGAGTTCGCCCGCACACGCAGGAAGAGCTTGTGGACATCGGTGCCCCCCATGCCAAGATGCTCGGGGCGGATCATCGGATAACCAGCTGGAAACAGCATGCCCTCGTTCCCGAGCAGATCGATGCAGAGGTCGTAGACGCGTTGGTTCTCTTCGGCGTAGGCCAATTTCGCCACGGATCCTTCGGGCCCCGGCGTGCCCGCTCGGCGAACCTGGGCCGCCCGTTGATTCGTCATGCTGAGCACTTCGCTTCGAATCCAGCTGGAGACGAGGCGGTCCCGCAACGCCAGAGCGTGGGGGGAGGTGTCGCCGCTCCACTTCTCCTTCCAGATGCGGACGGCGTCAGCTATCGGGCCGCTCCCGCGCCGCCCGATGCCGCCCCCAATCGACACCCGCTCGTTCATCAGTGTCGTCACCGCGACCCGCCAACCATCGCCCTCGGCCCCCAGCCGTGCCGCCTCAGGCATGCGGACATCGGTGAAGAAGACCTCATTGAATTCGGCTTCACCGGTGATCTGGTACAGCGGTCGCACCTCGACACCGGGGCTCTCCATGTCGATCAGGAAGGCGGTAATGCCTTTGTGTTTGGGCACATCGGGATTCGTCCGCGCCAGCAGCAATCCGAACTTGGACAGGTGGGCCAGCGTCGTCCAGACCTTCTGCCCGTTGAGGATCCACTCCTCACCGTCACGGACGGCCCGGGTCGACAGGCTCGCCACATCCGAACCCGAACCGGGCTCACTGAAAAGCTGGCACCAGATCTCCTCCGACGTGAAGCAGGGCCGCAGGTAGCGCTTCTTCTGCTCGTCGGTGCCGTGGGAGACGATCGTCGGCGCACACATCCCGTAGCCGATGGGGTTCTTGATCCCGCTCATCGGTGCCCCGGCTTCCATGAGACGAGCTTGCGCCCGCTGCTGGTCCTTCGGCGTCAGGTCCAAGCCGCCACAGTCCTCGGGGTATTGCAACCAGGCCAAGCCCCGGTCGTACTGCTCGCCCAGGAATTGCTTGGCCGGTGTCGTGGCCGGCGGCTTATCGGCCAGAAGTTTGTCAACCAGCTCATCTACGTTCGCGCTCACATGAGCACCCTATAGCGTGCCTGCGTGCGTGTACGTTCTCGGGCCCAGGCGCTCGTTCCAAGAGAACTGCCTCGCCGTTGGTGCGGGCCAGAAATGAAGGTGGCCCCAGCAAGTGCCGTTTACCCTGGCCAGGAACTTGTCCACGCCCGCGGCGCCGCCTTCAGCCGCGCCGTCGGCCACCGGATCGGCCGGCTGGTGCGGCCACAGTGACCCGGTCCGTGACCATGCCGGACGGGCGGGAGCTGGCGTACGAGGAGTATGGCGATCCGGGCGGCGATCCGGTTCTGAGTTTTCACGGCGGCTTGAGCTCGCGCCTCGATGCGGCCCCGGCGCACGACGCGGCCCTCGCCCTCGGCGTGCGCATCATCTCGCCCGATCGGCCCGGAATGGGTCGCTCGACCTTTCAAGTGGGACGACGCCTGCTCGACTGGCCCGCGGACGTAGCAGCGTTGACCGACGCGCTCGACATCGAGCGGTTCGCCGTCATGGGCTGGTCCTGCGGCGGGCCTTACGCCGCTGTGTGCGGCGCCCGGATGAGCGACCGGGTGACCGCAGTGGGACTCCTCTCGAGCGCAGTTCCGCTGGAGCTCGTCGGGACGACGAAGGGCCTCACGCCCGACGACCGGATCCTGCTCTTCCTGGTGCGTCGGGCTCCCTGGCTGGCGGCAACGCTCCTCCGCATCTCGATCGCCGACGCACCCGAGGGCCGCCTCTACCGCGAGATCCGCCGAAGCTTCTCCGCCGTCGACCGGGCGGCCCTGGAGGAGAGGGGCTCGATCGTCGACGCAGTGGCCTTCGTGAAGGAGTCGATGCGCCAAGGCACGGCGGGTTGCCTGCAGGACTATCGGGTGTTCGGGGACCCCTGGGAGTTCGACCTCGCCGAAGTAACCGTCCCGGTCCACATCTGGGAGGGCTCTGAGGACCATACCGGTCCGCCCGAGTACAGGGATCTTCTCCTCCGGCATCTGCCCCACGCCCAGCTCTCCATCGTCCCCGGGGAGGGTCACCTCTCCCTGCTGCAGCACCAGGCCGGTTCGATCTTGGCCCGCCTGACCCAGCAGTCTCAGCCCAGCTGATCGGTCTCGAAGACTTCGGTCACGAAGTCCTCGGTCTCGAAGACTTCGGTCACGAAGTCCTCGGTCACGAAGACTTCAGTCACGAAGTCCTAAGTCCGACGACCGCAATCACGACGACCGCAATCACGACGACCACAATGCGGAATCGATGGCCCGGTAAAAGGTCGGATAGGCGTAGATCATTTCCTTCAGCGTGCTCACGGGAATCTGTGCATGGACGGCCAGCGTCAGCAGGCCGAGCACCTCTCCCCCGCACGGACCCATGGACGTGGCTCCAACCAGCACGCCATTCTGTTCGACCAGCTTTACCAGCCCTTCGCTCTTGTTGATCCACCCGCGGGCCGATTCTGAGATCGGCTCCGACATGACGCGGACCTCGCCTCCCGACGCCCGGGCCGCCGCCTCGGTCATGCCAACCGAGCCGATCTCGGGGTCGGTGAAGGTCACTCTCGGCAAGGCCCGGTAATCCGCCTCGCCGATGGGATGTCCGAGAATGTCGGCCACACAGATGCGCGCCTGGTACATGGCGAGGTGCGTGAACGCACCCTTCCCGGTCAGATCGCCCACGGCCCACACTCCCGGCATGACGCGCATGTGCGTGTCCACGGGGACGCTGTGGGCCGTTTCATCGAGTGCCAACGCACCCACACCCAGTCCGGCCAGGTCCGATCGGCGACCCGTCGCCACCAACACGCGCTCCGCCGACACCGACGAGCCGTCAGCGAGCGTGACCGTGCATCCCGTCGCCTCGGAGAACTCGGCGCGCTCGATCTCCACACCGGTTCGTACGCCGATGCCCTCACGCCGCAAGATGTCGGTGAGCAATGTGGATACCTCGGGCTCCTCGGGTCCGGCGAGGCGTTCTCCCATCTCGACGATCGTCACCGTCGCACCGAAGCGCGCCATCACCTGTCCGATCTCCAAGCCGACCGCTCCCCCGCCGACCACGATCAGCGACGCAGGAACCGTCTCGGTGGCGATGGCCTCGCGGTTGGTCCAGTGCGGGATCGCCGCGAACATGGGCGGGACAAAGGCATGGGCCCCCGTGGCGAGGACGAGCGCCCGCTTGGCCGTGATCTGCTGGCCGTCGACCTCCACCGACGAGTCACTCAGAACCCGCGCCCGACCGCGGATGAAGTGACCTCCCTTGTCGACGAAACGATCGACAGCCACCTTGTCGTCCCAGGAGTCCGTCGCTTCGTCGCGGATGCGCCGTGCCACCGGGGCCCAGTCCGGCGTGATTATCGACGAGCCGGCTATGCCCGGGATGCGACGGCCCTCGGCCAGCAGGTCGGCTGCCCGCACCATCATCTTGGAGGGGATACAGCCCCAGTACGGGCACTCCCCTCCGACGAGCTCAGCCTCGATGCCCACGACAGCAAGGCCCGCCTCCGCCAGCTTTTCGGCTACCTCTTCTCCCCCCGGGCCCAGTCCGACAACGACAACGTCGCAATCCACCCGTCTACAGATTCGCCCAATTGGTGATGTTGACCGGCTTGACGATGGGCGTCCCCACATTGAGCTGGATCTGATAATGGTCACCGAGGGGCAGGTTCGCCGGATTGCCCTTGTAGAGCTGTGGCGTCTTCCCGGTGGGAGCGAAGAAGACAGTGACCTTCCCGTGCTCGGGGCCGACCTGGGTCGAACTCAACGGGATGCCCCATATGGCGAAGAACTGGCCCAAGGTGAAACTCAACGAGGCGCTGGGTGACTCCACGTGGATGATGCCATCCTCCTGATGGGTGTGCAGCCAGTAGAAGCAACTGCCCGTCTCGACGAAGGGGCCGTGGGGTGTCTGTACCGCCTCATAGCCCGGAACGCCGATGCCATACGGGATGACGCGAGCCTTGCCGTTCACGAAGATCGTCAGGTGGGTGTGCACGTGTGAGACGAGCTGCTCACCCGCTTGACACTTCACACCGTTCACCGTCTGTCCGGTGGCGGCGTTCGCCAAGGTCGCCAACTTGGACCCGATCGGGATGGGAATGCCCTCGTCGCCCTGCGTCGTCGCCGGTGCCGCAACCATCTGCAGAGAGGCAGGGATGGGTACGGTCTTCACCTTGGCGCCTGACGCCGTCGAGGTGCCTGGCGACGAATGCCCGATCAACGCCGTGATTATGACGACGATCACGACGATCACGGCCAGGCCGCCGCCGTAGGTCAGGGCCGACTTCCGCCGTTTGGCTCGCAATTCTGCCGCTCGGCGTTCAGCTGCTTTTCGTTGTGATTCTGCTCTGCGTTGTGCCTTGGACTGGCTGCCACTGGTCATTGTGGCGCCAATCTAGCGAACCAATCCCCGGAATTGGCATCTATCGCACGGTGAGGCGAGGGCTTACAGCGGGCGCGCAACCGTATCTAGGCACCAATTTGCACCCGGGGCGGACCTTCATGTTCTTGGTTGCTTGGTCCCGGGGGCGCCTGGTGGCTGTGCTCGCGCTGTGGGCTGAATGGAGCCGGCCTCTTGCTGGTCCTGCGTCACCGTCGCCAGCCATTACGGCGGTTCGGCGGCGTCTTTTCATGGTTCCTTGCGTGTGCGTTTCGTGGCGGACTCGTCCACGCCGCCTGACGGCGCCGACACGCTGGCTGACGGCTCGGGTCACACCTGGCTGACGGCTCAGATCATGCTGCTTTCGTTCTGGCCCGGGAAGCCCTGTTACCGTCTCATCTCCATGACCCAGATCACCCAGATCAGTGAGCTGCTGACGGCGAATAGGGGCTATGCGGCAGCTCGCGCCAGCGTCGCGGATCCTCGACCGGGTCGCCACATGGCGGTGATCACGTGTATGGATGCTCGCATTGATGTCTTCGCAGTTCTGGGTCTTCATCTCGGGGAGGCCCATGTGATTCGCAATGCCGGGGGCCGGGTTACCGACGATGTCCTGCGAAGCCTGGCGTTGTCCAGCAATGTCCTCGGCGTCGAAACGGTCGTCGTGATGCAGCACACGAAGTGCGGCCTCGCTGGAGTGACCGATGAGGAATTGCGGGAAATCACCGGTGCCGACCTTGGCTTCTTTCCCATCGACGATCATGCGGCTGCTCTCCGCGAGGACATCGCCATGCTGGTCGAGAAGCCGTACCTCGCTCCCCTCAAGGTGATCGCGGGATTCATTTACGACGTCGAAAGCGGAGAGATGGAGGACGTCGCCTATTGGGAACGCTCCGAGACGACATAAGGGCGCGAGCGCGAAGCAGCGCCTAAGGCGTAGATCGGTTAGCTGTCGCCCGAGTTCAAAGCTGCCGGATAAGGGGGCGGATCCGGAACAGATTCGGGTTTCATCCTTACCCGTCATCCCCGTCATCCCCGTCCTACCCATCGTCGTCGTCGTCGTCATCGTCGTCATCATCGTCGTCGTCCCCTTCGGGAGGTTCGCGCCCATTGCGGAGCCGATTGTGGAAGGGGCACATGACCCGCCCATTCTCCTGGGTGGTCTCGCCCCCTTGGGCGTAGGGC
>Ga0302326_10021231_pt1 | contig 13328 bp, 11 predicted proteins | sample Palsa_T0_3_FD_202264 | JGI IMG/M metagenome (GOLD analysis project Ga0302326, IMG submission 202264) | Peat permafrost microbial communities from Stordalen Mire near Abisko, Sweden - Palsa_T0_3 | ecosystem: Environmental > Terrestrial > Soil > Palsa > Peat permafrost | place: Sweden: Abisko... | reverse complement strand
CGGCCAGGACAAATCTCAGGCGCCGGTCGGCCAGCAGCCGCTCCCCGCTCCCCGTTCGCCCGGGCCTCTTACCCGCGCTCCCGGCTCTCCCGCGGCAAGTTTCCCTACTCCTGCTTTTCCCGCACTGCAGAAGTATGCGTGGGGCCCCCGGGTGGGGCAACTCGGGACGCCCAAGATCCCCAGGCCAGCCTGGGGGCGGGCAGGAGCGGGGGAGTGGCGAAGGCCGGCTCGCCGTCCAGGTCCAGGGCGTCGAGCGGGGACGCGGCGGTCGCGTCCCGGCGGGTCAGCGGGGCCAGGTTCCACTTCTGCTCGATCAGCTTGAGGATCGAGGTGTGATCGAGCGTAGTGGTGCACACGTGACCCGGGCGGGCGTACGGGGAGACGATGACGGCCGGGACGCGGAACCCGTACCGGGTGTAATCGGAGGGGCCCGCGTCGATGTTCTCCAGGTCCGCGAATGCCTTGCCGAACACCGGGCGCAGCAGCCGCCGCAGCCAGGACGGCAGGTTCAGCTGAAAGTTGCGCGCGGGCACGCCGTCGGGCGCCACGGCCGCGGGCGGCGGGACGTGGTCGTAGTATCCGCCGTGCTCGTCGTAAAGCCAGATCAGCAGCGTGTGCGGCCAGGCCGGCCCGTGCATGACCCGGTTGATGACCTCCGCGGCGAACGACTCGCCCTTGGCGATGTCCTGCGGGTTCTCCTCGGAGAACGCCCCGAAGTCCGGGTCGACGATGCTGACCCCGGGCAGCGTGCCCGCGTCGGCGTCGGCGAAGAATTGCTTGACCGTACGCAGGTGCAGCAGGCACCGGGCCAGGCCCAGCGGGTACACGTCAGCGGTGAACGACTTGTTGCCCACGGCCCGGTTGAACACCCGCGGCAGCCACCGGCCGACCTGGGCCAGCCGCCGCACGGCGGTCAGGACGCGGCCGCCCAGCAACCGCTTGACCAGGACCAGGACCGGGCGCACGTTGTGGTAGTTGACCCAGGAGATGCCGTGATCGGTCAGCGCGTCGAAGATCGTGCCCGCCTCGGGATAGTCGACCACGTCCCAGGCCAGGTCATCGATGAGCCCGTGCGCGGTGCCCGAGATGAGGAACCTGCGGTTGGGGTACGTCGGGCCCAGGCACGAACAGAACCAGTGATCCGCCAGCGGGAAGGTCCGGGCCAATCCGTAGTAGAACGGCAGGTCGCTCTCGGTCCAGTAGCCCATCGGGACCCCGGGGTCGCCGCCCGGCACAGTGGCGGCGACGCTGCTCGCGAACCCGCTGCAGCCGCCGTCGCCGTACTGCAGGTGGCTGGCGTGCCAGGTCTGGGTCGGATTGCCTTCGGTCTGGAAGGTCGAGGTCAGTGCGTGGGCGCGGAACGCCTGGCCGTTCGGCAGATAGTTGACCGCGACCGGGTCGCCGTCGGGTCCTAGGGGCAGGCCCTCGCCCCGTCCGGCGAGCAGCCCGAAGTAGTTGTCGTAGGAGTGGTTCTCCATCATCAGCACCACGATGTGCTGGATCTGCGGCAACAGGTCCGTCCCGGCCGGCCGGTCCGGCCGCGGCCGGTCATTCGCGGCGCTAGCCGGGGACGGGCGGAGGCGGTCGATCTCTCGCCGCTCCAGCCTCTCCCACATGCCCGGCCACCTCCGGCTTCAATGGTCCCACTGCCGCTACGGTCGATGTGCGCGCCTGATGAACTCCACCGAGCCGCCCTCGCGCCGGGCGCCCAGGCCCAGCAGCAGCGATCTGGACGCGAGGTTGGTGTCATCGGCCTCCGCGGTGACCACCGGCTGGCCCCGTAGGTGCAGGACCCCGAACGCGCGGGCCAGCAGGGCGCGGGCTAGTCCGCGGCGGCGGTACGGGCGGGTGACTCCGATCAGGCCCAGCCGCGGTCGTCCCGGGTTGTTCCAGACCCGGACCAGCCCGGCGTACCGGCCGCTGTCCACGTCGACCGCGACCAGGTACGTCGCGGGGTCGAACTCGGCCGAGTCGAACGTCTCCTCCCGGAAGTCACCTGGATCCCAGGTCCAGCCCGCCGTGCCCGGCACGTCCTGACGCAGCGTGTCATCCAGCCGTCGCAGGTCGTCCTCGTCCGCGTGGGCGGCCGAGATAATGACGATGCCCGGTGGTTCGGCGGCGGCCGCCGGGCGGACCGGGATCACGTAGCTGCTCTCCCGCCGGTGCACGGTGAAGCCGAGCCCGGCGAGCCGGTCCAGACTCTCGTCGTCGCGCTCGTCGGCGGTGGAGTACAGATCCGCGCCGAGATTGCCGGCCACGGCCGCCAGCAACGACCGGTAGCTGTCGCTCCGGCCGTCCTCGAACGCCACGAACCACCGGCTGTCGGGGCGAAGGAACGCCCGGACCGTGCCGGCCGCCTGGTCCGCGTGGTACGCCCGCCAGACCAGGCCCGGCGAGGCCCGCACGATCCGCACCGCGGCCGGGGGCGGCGCGACCAGGAGTTCGGTCGCCGGATCGAAGGCGATCCGCGGGGTGCCGCAGACGACCAGGTCGGCGCGTTCCCAGGGCCGCTGGTCGGCGAGGAACGGTACCTCCTCGGCCATCCAGGCGCGATGGTCCGCCGCGGTGGCCGACCCGTCCGGTTGCCCGACCCGGGCCAGGTTGCGGCGCTCGGTCTGGGATTCGTCGGCCTGGACCCAGATCGCCGCATCGGTCAGGTGGGTGCTTTCCCGGCGGGCCGCCCCCACGCCCTCGATGATGAGCAGCGAGCAGCCCGTCGGCACCTCGATCTTCCCCGGCCGCTGGCGCGGTTCCCACGCGGGCGGCCGGAACGCCACCGCGCGCCCGGCCCGCGCGGGCACCAGGATGCCGTCGACCAGCAGATCGGCCCAGCCGAACCGGGAGTGCCACCAGGCGAGGTCGTCGGTGTGCACGACTGCCGATCCCGGCACCGCCTCCCGGAGCCGTCCCGCCAGCGTCGTCTTCCCGCTGGCACTGCGGCCGTCTATGGCCAGCACGACCGGCCGGTCGCCGGCCCCTTGCTCCCGGCCGAGCCGCAGCACGGTGCTGGCCACCTCGCTCACCAACTCCGCACGCCACGGCCCTGCTTCGGGCTCCTCAGGAGTAAGCCGCAACCCCACAGTGATCAGTTTTTCCCCACTCCGCCCCGCCCTACCCCCAGCCGGTTGCCTCCGGTGCGCACCCTTACGTATAACGGCCAGGTGCCCCCGCTTCCCACGCTCATCATCGTCAGCGGCCCGGCGGGGTCGGGAAAGACCACGCTAGCCCACGCGATCGCGTCGGCGGTGGGGTGCCCGGCCATCTGCCGCGACGAGATCAAGGAAGGGCTGGTGCACGCCACCTTCGGTCCCGCGGCCTCGGGCTTCGTACCCCGGCCGGGCGACGAACTGACGGTCAAGACGCTGCCGGTCTTTTTCGGAGTGCTCGAACTGCTGGTACGCGCCGGGGTGACCACCGTGGCCGAGGCGGCGTTTCAGGACCACGTGTGGCGGCCGCGGCTGGAACCGGTGCTGGACCTGGCCCGGCTCCGGATCGTGCACTGCGTCGTGGACGCTGACCTGGCGTTCCGCCGGATGACTCGGCGCACGCGCGACAACCCGCTCCGCCGCGCACACGCCGACCCCGGCCCGAACCGCCCGCCCGGCCCCCAGGTGTTTACCCGGATCTCGCTGGACGCCCCCTCGATCGAGGTCGACACCACCGCCGGCTACCGACCCGGACTGGACCAGATCGTCGCCTTCGTCAACGGCGAGGCCTGAACCCCAGGGAGCCCGAGCCGCCACGTCCGGGTGACCAAGGCAGGTGATAAAGATGGCGGCATGACTCTCGAACGCGTACACCCGCCGTTCGAAGCGGACGAACGAGCCACCCTGACGGCGTTCCTGGACTTCCAGCGCGCCACCCTGGCCTTCAAGTGCGACGGGCTGACTGAAGAGCAGCTGCGGGAGCAAGCGAAACGCAGGCGAGTGTTGCGTACTGCCTCGACCACGGTATCGTCTGACCACTTGACCGCCTGTGACCTGAGGGGCGATTTACGCCATTGATAACTGTGAGGGCTTTAAGCTTTCGATGGTTTCCGCGAACTCCTTCGGAGTGCGATAGTCGAGCGCGGAGTGCGGTCGGACCCTCGTTGTAGTCGTGGAGCCACTGCGCCGCGACTGCGCGGGCGTTGAAGACGTCGGTGAATACGTGTGCGTTGAACAGCTCGTCGCGAATCCGGCCGTTGAGGGCTTCAATATGGGCGTTCTGCGTCGGCCCGCCGGGCTCGATGAAGTGCAACTCGACGCCATGGGTGGCGGCCCATTTCAGCATCAATAGGCTCGTAAACTCGGTGCCGTTATCGAACCGAATCGTCTTCGGTAGACTCCGAACGATCGCAACCCTCTCAAGGACTCGAATTATGCCGGCGCTCGTAAGCGAATATGCGATCTCTAGCGCTAGGCATTCTCGAGTGAAGTCGTCGACGATCACCAGAGCACGGGTGGAGCGCCCGTTACTCAGTCGATCGTGAACGAAACCGAGAGACCAGCGTACGTTGGGCCTCTCGACCGGCTCAATGGCATTGCCGCGGATATAGCGGACCCCTCAGCATTTGCAAGGGGGCTTCTTGGCCCCGGCCTTGCAGCACGGGCAATTGCAGCCGCGCGGATCGAGGCAGGGCCGCGGGGGCCGGAAGGAGCTCGGGGGGAGGGTGTAGCCGTACGGCGGCGACCCGGGCGGGTTCACTTGCGGGTTCAGATATACAAATTGAACGACCAGATCGTTGAAGTCCGGCGTGGTGAGGCCGACGTCGACGATCTCGGAGTCGCAGCAGACGAGCAGATCCGTGCCTGCCTTGACGGCGACGCTGGAGGGGTTGGTGGGGAGGCCGCTCGCCAGCACCGGATTGGCTAGAACCGGCGTGCTGTCGTCTGCGTTCAGCGTGACCACCAAGCCCTCCGCCGGAATCACGCTCGGGTTGCGATGGATGAGGCTCGGATACCAGGTGACACCACCATCGCTGCTCGATTCCATGTAGGCTTGCCAAGCGCTGCCATCGATTTCGGCAACGCTATTGCCGACGACTCCGGCGACCGTCCCATCGCTCCCCAGGGAGCCTGCGATCCGGACGCGCTCCTCGAGAGAGGAACTTTTCCCTATGACCGTGAGCGACCATTTTCCATAGAACGTTACGTCGCCATTGTACGTGATCGGGTACGCTGTGGAGAGTTCCACCCGCGTGACCCGGCTCGCGGCACCTCGCTCGGTGAAGTAGAACACCGTTTGCGTGGTGTCCGCCCAAGTCAGGAAGAAGGGCTCCGTGAGCCCACCCACGAGCTGGGTCTGATTGCCGGTGGCAAGGTTGATTTGGGTGATCTGGCCATCGCCCAAGCCGGTGCCCTGCTGGCTGACGTACGCGTAGGTGAGGTCGGACTTGATGATCACGCCCACCGCGTTCGACAGGTCCGAGGCGATGACGGTCTTGATCCCGGTCGCCAGGTCGATCCGGAACAGGCGGCCGGAGGGCGCGTACTCGACCACGTAAGCCTGCATGCGGACCTCGTCGAGAGCCATCTGCTGCGGCGCCGTCATGCCCGTGGCGATCACCACGGCACTCGATCGCGGCGCGTTCGGCAGCGTGACGCGGACCAGGTCGCCCGAGCGCTCGGTGATGTAGGCGAGGCTGCCGTTGGTCGACAGCTTCACGTCTTCCGGGTTGGTGTAGCCGGTGCCGAAGACGGTGTAGGCGTGGGTGGCTGTCTGGACGGCTGACAGTTTGCCATCAAATTCGACGAAGACGAGCTGATCGGCGGAGGCGTTGTAGTCGCAGCCGATGGCGGCGCCGACGCCGGTCAGAATGGTCGTGATGGACATGGGCCTTCCCTTTCTAGCCTCTCCCTGCTTTCGAGATCTTGCGTTAGGTGGCGCGCGCAGCGCGGAGTCTCGTGCGACGTCAAGCCGACGCGCAGGTCACGTCACCTCAAGCCCCGCCGTGCGGGTGAAGAGGCTGCTGAAACCGTCGAGATGGCCCTCGTTCGTCAGCTCGGCCAGGACAGCACGCCACTGGTGCAGCGGCCCCGTCGGGGCGCCCGGCGCGTCGCCGAAGCGGAACTCGATCTGCTCCTTGGTGCTGTTGTTCTGCTGCCCCCAGTGCAGGATGCCCTTGATGTTGGCATCCTGGGCCAGTGCCACCGCGAAGTCGACGAACTGGGCGCTGCCGTTCTCGTCGTCCAGGCCGGAGCACTCGACCGCGACGGTGTTGGCGAACTGCTGGGGCGCGATGAGCGCGCTCGATGCCTGGGTGAACCGGAGCGAGACATAACCGGCGACCGAGAGGCCCGCCGACCACTCCTGGTCGATCTCGAACTGGAGGAGGCGGTCGACGAACGCGAGCAGGTTGGGATCGGCCGCGTCGAAGAAGACCTCGACGGAGCGCACGTTCACCGCGCAGCTCTCGTCTTGGTAGTTGTGCCCATCCCTCACGGCGTAGCTGATGGCCGTGAACGTCTGGGCGGACTGCTGCGAGTTCCACACCTCGGCGGCGATCGCCCGCCACACCAGGATGCCCGCGGCCCGGGCGTTGGGATCGGGGTTCGACAAGAGCGACCCGCGCAGGTTGTTGAGTGCCTGCCCCACCGTGCCACCGTCGCTGCGCAGCGAGTTGAGGAAGAGGGCGAGGAGGGCCAGGATGGCCAGGAGCCAGGGGGCGAGCGCCAGGAGGGTACCTGCTCCGCCCGCTGCGATGACGGCGGCCAGACCACCCCCGATCGCCACAGAGTTGTTGTTGAGAAAGTTCTCGATCTCGATGTAGATGCCGCTGACGATCCCATCCATGAAGTTGGCGTCGGCGCAGGCGAAATCGAACAGGTTGAACGAGGTGACACCCGACTCGTCCGGGGAGTAGGCCACGCTGGTGCCGGCGTTTTTGAACAGAGGAGCGTTCAGCACGGGAGACAAGGCCATGACCAAATTGCCGACGCGCTCGGGGCGGCCGGCGGGGTTGCCTTTGCCGCCCCAGTTCACCGCCTGCAGCGGCGACTTCGGCACCTCGAGCATGGACACCGTCCACTGCCGGGTGACGCTGCACGCATGCACGGTGCCGTTGGTGAGCGGAATCGGGTTGATGGCGATCTGAAGGAAGTGCTGCGAGACGACGTCGCCCACTGGCGAGGTGTAGTTCTTGATGAAGAGGTCCGAGGTGCGATTGGCGATCTTGGACCGGACGTTCTCCCAGGTGTCGGGTAGGAGCTCCTGCCGCAGCCCGTACTGGGGTATGACCTGGATCACCGCGGAGTAAACGATTCCGAACCGGCCCACCTGGACCAGGGCGGCCTGCCATACGTTGTCGTTGTAGACGATCTCAAAGTTGTCGGGGCCACCGTACTGGGCGGTGCCGTAGAGGGCGCGGAGCTTTGTCGGATCCGTGAATTGGTCGTCTTCGCGGTGGGACCGCTCGATCCAGTAGTGCTTGCCGCCGTCGGTCACCACGTGCAGCGCGACTACGCAGTCGGCGACCGGGGGACGGTCGAAGTCGCCGCCGTGCGTTCCAGTGGAGAGCGCGCCAACCACCGTCTGGCCTCCGGCGCCGCCTAGCGTCTGGAACGCCCAGGAGCACTCGAAGGCGTGGTTGTTGAACTTGCTTACCATCGCCGCGCACAAGCTCTGCGGCTGGTTGGCGTCGCCCACGTCCATCTCGGCGTAGAGCTGGTAAATGCGCTTGCCGGACTCGAAGTGGTAAAAGTACTGAGGGTTGCTTCTGCTGCTGTCGTTGAGCTCCCGGAGGAAGCTGGCCGACAGGCAGCCCGGCACCACGTCGTACAGCGTCCGCCCCATCGCCGGGATGATCTCGTTCCAGTCGTGCGTCTCGACGAAGGTGAAATCGCTCACCGCGGCCGTGGAGAGGGCCCAGTGGCTACCGGCGGCGTGCATACGCTGGTTCGGCACTCGGTTTTTGCAGAGCGTGATTACGTCAGCAAGGGACTGGGGGTACTCGATGAGGGGAGCCTGGGCCTTGAGCGGTACTCCCGGCTTGTCGTGCTTACGCGACCAGGGAGCTAGTTGTGCATGCGGAACGGTCATTGAAAGCTACTCCGCTTCGTTTAGGCTCGGCCAGATTTGAAGATCCTAAAAACGACCTCGGGACGAGGATAGGAAACGACGGCCGCGGGCCCGGTGGACAGGTCAGACTGGCCGATGAAGCATCTTCCCAGTTCGGGGCGCATAGCTGATGCAAGCGGAGGCGGCCCGTGGCTTAAGTCTTACAAAACATGCTCACAATAAAGCCCGCCGATCGCGACTTGGCGATCAACGATCAATGCATCGCCCAGCGAGCTCTCAGGGATCCGATGCACACCACCCCCCACTGCTGCGCAGGCCACGTAACAGTTAGATCCATAGAGCATCGGGTTTGGGCAGCTGTCAAGACCTATGCGACAAGATCTTTTAGAGCTCCACGGTTGATCAGGTCCGCGCTCTATAGTAGGACAGCCGCCAATTGCTAGTTGACCAGGGTGTATTCGCGGCTTAGTCGTGTGCGCTGGTGAAACCATCGGGATCGTGCCTGGTGGCGGCGTCGCCAGGCGAGCCAGCAGGCGGCGTGACCGCGGGGGTGGCGCCGGGTGAGAACTGCTGCGAGCAGGCGTTTTATCTCCGGGACGGTGAGCGGGATCATCCCTGGGTCGGGGGGCGGGGTCTGACCCGGGGTCACGGGCGGCGGGGCCTGGGCATCGGTGCGGTCCCTGAGCCAGGCGGCTGTGACGGCGCAGATGGCCAGGGCGGCCATGACCAGCACGATGTGACGCTGGATCGCGGTGTAGAGCCGGGCCTGGCACTGGTCCAGGCCGAGGCTGTCCTTCCCGAGCCTGAAATCCTCCTCAACCGGCCTGCGCAGCCCTGCTGCCCTGATCAGCCTCGTTTTCGTCAGCAGCTGCCCCTCGGGCACCTAGCAGTAGTGAAAGGCCAGCTCGCCGGTCTTCAGGTGGCGGCGGACCAGCAGGTGATGGCGCGGAGAGGCGGCCGCGATCCAGGCCCAGGCGTACCAGCGCTCGCCCCTGGAGCCCTTGCCTGCGGACCGGACCTCCCACCGGCGCTTGTCCCTCAGCAGCCGCTTCACCGCCTCCGCACAGGTCACTTTCGTGCCCGGCGCGAGGACGAACGTGACGTTCGAGGCCACCCGCAGCACGTAGGCCTGCCCGCGCTCCTCAAGAACTCCCGCAGCCGCGTGCAGCTGCCTAGACCTCGTCCCCGCAGGCGAAATCGAAGGACAGCCCGCCGGCGTAGCAGTCCGCGCAGATGTCCATGGCCAGCTGCCCCTTGGTGCGGAACCCCAGGTCCGGCGGCAGACCCATGACCAGCGACGTCACCGGGTCCTCGACATGCTCGCGGGCGATCCACTGCCGCGCGCCGATCAACGCGTGCCCGGTCTTCTCCCGCACCAGCGATACGTGCACCGTGTTGATCCCGTTCGCTACCCGGCCGGCGCAGCCCATGTACTGGCGCTTCACGCCCGCCGTCGCCGCGCCCGTCTTCTCCTGCCCGGTCTCGTCGATCGCCGCGATCACCAGGCCCCCGCACCGCCGGCCCCGCCGCGCTGCGGCCTCCAGCCCGGCCGCCGCGAACCGGCGGACCTCGCTCATCGCCGCCGCCGCGTCCCACGACGCCCGGTTCAGCAGCCGCTGCATCCGGTCCGGTGACCGGTCCCCGGCATACTCGGCCGTCGTCCACCCGTTCCGCTTCGGCAGCTCGCTGGCCAGCGCAGAAACGTACTTCGCGGCCTGCAGCCACGTCTGCGTCCGCGCGAAGCAGCCCCGCAGCGCGCCCACCAGCTCGGCCTGTTTCCGGACCGCCAGCCCGGCCCCTATCCTGGCAGCAGCAGCCGCCTCCGATTCATTTGTCCTCACAAGCACATGATCGTCAGGCGGCTGCGCTCACGTACCCGACTTCCCCACCCACACCACGCCAGCTCAAAGGGCAATTGGCGGCTGTCCTAATAGAGGCCCAGAAGCTCTAACCTTGTGAAAAGTTGGTCCAACTCTTGGCGGCGAAACGCGCCGACCCTTGAGGTGATCCTCATCTTCTATCTCAAGGCTCAAAGGACAACATAGTGCTGCAGCCGCCTCGGGACTGGCGGCATACAGAACCTTGAAAGCTATCCTGGGCATGATGCCGATCGCGCCCGCAGTCGTCGCGAGAACACTGCTAGCAACCGAGCCGAACAATTTGATCTGAGCTGGACCAGCCCCGCACAGACGTGTTCCGTGCCATCACCTAACTTTGGACGGCTACGCGCGCGGCCGCACAGGACTCAAGATGGCTCTCCGTGACGGGCTTCCTCGTGGACCAGGCCAGGCGGATAGCGTCCTTGCTACCCAGATGCTCGGTAAGTCACAGGTCATTCACGGCTCGGACCCTTAACCTAAGGACCGGAAACTGCGGGACCACAGTCGAGCAGCATTCGCTGGTGCAAGGCTAATATGCTCGGTCGGTGAAATGGGCCGGCGAGTTGTTCCCATGACACTGGGATCGATCGCAGCTGGGTCACGGTCGCCGCGCCCCAGGCGGCGCCAGCTTGCAAGGCGGTGACCATGTCGTCGCTTTGCAGCAGGCCGTCGAGCAGGCCGACGGTGAACGCATCACCGGCGCCGGTCGCGTCTATCTGGTCGGCCGCGACGGCGTCCACGTGCACTTGGCCAGTGGAGGCGTACGCATCGGCACCTCGCGTCCCTCGGGTCACTACCACCCACTCCAGCCGCTCACCCGCTACAGAGCGCACCGCCTCGAATATCTCTGCCGACGTGACATCGCCGTATTGCGTCTCGGACCCAACCACGAGGGTCGCGGGCCAGGTTGCGGCGCCAGATGCGGGGGGAGATGTGACGAGCAGGGCCGGCTCAGCATCGGCGGCGGTGCTGGGCGGGTACCTGGTGTAGCCCTCGATGTAGACGCAATCAGCTGACTGCAGATCCGGCCCGCGTTCGGGAAGGAACGAAAATGGTCGGGCCCCGCTGTCCACGGCGATGATCGTGCGCTCGCCGGTGTCGTCGAGCAAGATGAGGGTGCGTGGAGACGCGGCGTCGGCGCGAAAGCAGTACTCAGTGTCGACGCCGTAGCGTTCGAGTTCGGCCAGGAGATGGTCGCCCATCGAGTCAGTTCCGACCGGGCCGACCAAGCGGACATGATGGCCGGCCGTGCTGAGCCCGCACGCCACGTTGGCCGAACTACCTCCGATGCGCCATCCCAGCGCCTCCGCGTTGACCTGGTCACCCGAGGCGGGGACGCGGGGAACACGCAAGATCACGTCCGCCGCGACGACGCCGAACACATCGATTTCAGCCATGAGCACCAACGCTGTCTTTCGTCCACGGTTGGGGGCCGGACGGCGCACATGGTCTCATATTGACTGGATTGCGCGGGAAGTTGCCAGGGCAGCGGCGGTCTCTGCTATTTCGGCCTCCGGTTCGGGCGGGATGACCAGTTGGTGCCAGGGCAGCTCTGCGCGTGCCTGGCCAGCGGTTAGCCCGCAGCCGATCAGGCCGCCAGCCAGCGCGGCGACGGTGTCGGTGTCGCCGCCGAGCTGGACGGCGCTGACCAGCCCGTTGCGCAGGGAAGTGGCCCGTGTGGCGCACCACAGGGCTGCGGCTACCGTGTCGTACGGGTCGAGGCTGATGCCGCCGACGGGCGGTTCCCACGTTCCCGCCGAGACCTGGCCGAGCAGGTCGGCGAGCCGGGCCTCGGTAGTGACGGCCTGCGCGGCCTCGCGGGCTTCCTCAGCGGCAGCCGCCAGCAGCATGGCCGGGCTCGCGCCCTCCAGCGCCCATGAGCCACATGCTGCGATCACGCACGCCGCTACCACTGCGGCGGGGTCGGCATGGGTGGCCCGGGACATCGCGATCGTCACCTGCCGACGTCGTTTGGCCTGGTCGTGAGGAAGTACCCAGCCGATGGGCAAGGCGCGCATGGCCGCCCCGTTCGTGGCTCGTCCGCGAGAGCCGACGGTATTGTCGCCGCGTCGGAATCGTTCGATCGCCGCGGTGGTGGTCGGGCCGAGGCCTCGGATGGCCGGTTCTTGGGCGGCCAAGTCGGCCAAGAAGGCGGCCGGGTCACCGTCGCCGTCTCGGTCGGCCAGGTGGCGAGCGACCAGAAGGGTCAGGGCCGTGTCGTCGGAGGTCGCACCACGTGCCCATCCCTCACGGGCGGGCAGCTGCTCGATCTGGCTGGCAGTGGCACGGACGTTCGCGCCCGGGTTGCTTTCCCACGGCACGCCGAGGGCGTCGCCGCAGGCATAGGCGGTCAAGGCGCCGTCGATACGCCCGGCCAGGTCGAAGACGTCGGCCGGGTACAGCACGCACAGCAGGCCGTAGCCCATGACCTGGACCGCCGAACGGGCCAGGGCACCTTGCTGGATGGCCAGGGGTTCCTGCCCGGAAGCGCGGGCGGCTCGGCTGAGGGTGACCCGGGCGTGGGTGATGTCGTAGCGGGTGCGTGACTGGGTGAAGGTCTCCAGGGCGCCGGTGGCGAGTTCCCGGGCGCGGGTGGCGTCGCCGTCGGCTAGCAGGAGCTCGGCGCGGGTATGCCAGATCTTGGCACGTTCCAGCGTTTCGCCGAGGCTGTCCGCGAGCTGTCCGGCCTCGGTGAAGTGGCGTTCGGCGTCGTCGCGGTCGCCGGCGCCGAGCCGCGCTCGTCCGAGCGCATGCAGGCTCTGCAGCACGCCGCGGGCGTCGGCGATCTTGCGGCGCAACCGCAGCGCCTCACGGTGATGTTGCTCAGCTGCGGCCCAGTCGTGCTTGGTCTCGGCGACGCAGCCGAGGTTAGCCAGGATCGTGGCCTGGATCACGCGGTCCCGGTCGGCGTCGGATAGGCCTTCCAGGACGTCCAGCGCTTCACGGAACCGGGTCTGGGCGTCCTGGATCTCGCCGCCGAAGTATTCGGTGGCGGCCACGATGCCGTGACAGCGGGCGCGCAGGTTAGCCGTCCCGCCCTCCAGCCTGTCCCTGCTGGGCATGGTCAGGCACATGGCCGAGGTAGAGCGCAACTGGTTCCGTCCCGTGCTGGGCGGTGAGGAGATGGCCACGATCTTCGCGCCGGCCATGGACTGGGAGGCAGCGTTCCGCGATGTGGCGACCGCCGACGTGGCCGAGGCGTTCCGGATCTGGCAGGCCGAGTGCGATCATGCGCGGGCGCTGGTGGCCGCGGCGCCGTCCTTCGACGTCAAGGGCTTCCGGCACAGCGGTTGGGTGTCCCTGCGCTGGGTGATGACCCACATGATCGAGGAGTACGCGCGGCACAACGGGCACGCCGACCTGCTAAGGGAGCGCCTGGACGGCTCGACCGGAGAATAAGCCCGAAAAATAAGCCCGGAGAATAAGCGCTGCGAATAAGCCCGGAAAGCC
>Ga0302326_10021230_pt1 | contig 13329 bp, 11 predicted proteins | sample Palsa_T0_3_FD_202264 | JGI IMG/M metagenome (GOLD analysis project Ga0302326, IMG submission 202264) | Peat permafrost microbial communities from Stordalen Mire near Abisko, Sweden - Palsa_T0_3 | ecosystem: Environmental > Terrestrial > Soil > Palsa > Peat permafrost | place: Sweden: Abisko... | reverse complement strand
CTATGTCGAGCTGACGGTGGAGACGCCGGTCAAGCTGACCAAGCAGCAGAAGGAATTGCTGCGCCAGTTCGAAAGCGAAAGCGCGCCGGGGTGCCAGCCGGAATCCGAAGGTTTCTTCGCCAAGGTGAAAGAATTCTGGAATCGAGAAGCGTAGGAATTGGACGCTTGGGCCACAATTCGATTTGGAACTGAATTATGGATAAAGGTCGCTTTGTAGAACTCGCGCCGCTGTACTACGCATTGGCCGTGGCTAGATGCGTCAAAAGCAAAGCATGGGGTAGGGCTCTATCTATAGAAGGGATTTTGGCCGAGTACACCGTACCTGATGAGACCGATCCCGAAGCGGGATATTGCTATCTTTCGAGCGAGCCAGTTCTTGCTCACGCACTCCGATGGCTGAGAGAAAACGATCTGATAGTATGTTTAGACGACGAATTTGGCTCTTCCATATATGAATCGTCGGCGTTATGGGATAAGCGTTTCGATGAATTCGTCGAAGATGGAACCCCACCGTTCTACAATTATGCGCGAGCGTCCGATGGCGATGCTTGGTTGCGAACTGCGCTCGTTGGCGTAAACAGGGAGTTTCACCAACTTGGGATAGCAAATGAAGATTTCGAAGATCCCGATAGACAATGGAGACCGCTTCCGTTGGATCGCGCCGATCCAATCCTTCAAGAAGCTATCAGCAGGCTTGATGAGACCCTAGAACATGCTCGTTCCGATAATGGGTATAGCGCCAACGTCCCAGAAGAGAGAAGCTATGTGGTCCAATCGCTGTCCGCTGCGTCAAGAGCCCTCAAAGAGGATGCGACCACCAGCGTTCCTTTCATTCGCAGGTATGTTCTAGAGCCGCTGGCGCTTCTGCTTCGTCGATTCAAGGGAGCTGCTCTTGGCGTGTTAGCAGCAGCAGCGAAAGACGCGATTTCTAGCTTTCTTAAGGAGCGCGGAGTTGAATGGCTAACTGATATATTCGGTTAAGCAGAAAATTATACCAGCGTCATATTTGAGCGAAGCAAGATTTTCATCCGAACAGCTTATTGAACTCCGGGCAATCGCCACTCGACGCGAAGATCGCGTCGTACTTTCCTTCCTCCAGAAGCATTTTCGTCGCGCGCATCGCGGCGCCATAGGCCGCGCGCGAAATCCCGGCGCCGGCGCTGACGCGGCGCACCCCGGCGGCCTTCAGCTCCGCGATCGGCGGCAGCGCTTTCTGGATCAGCGAATTGAACGGCAGGTCGACGGCGCGCACCACTTCGCGAATTCCCGCAAGCTCGGTCAGGGCCGGCACGAACAATCCATCGGCGCCCGCTTCGCGATAGAGATTGCCGCGCCGGATGGCTTCCGCGAGTTTTGCGTCGTCGGGAACCTGATTGCACAGATAGACGTCGGCGCGCGCGTTAATGAAGACGTCGACGTCTTTTGCTTTCATAGCGCTTTTGATCGCCTTGATCTTGGCGGCGAGAAGCTCCGGCGGCGCGCTGCCGTCTTCCAGATTGATTCCGGCCGCGCCAGAATCGATCAGCGCGGCGACGAACGAAGCGGCTTTCGCGGGATCGGCAGAATAGCCGCCCTCGCCATCGGCCGAGACCGGCACTTTCACCACGCGTACGATCTCCTTGACTGCCGCGATCAGTGTCGCGGCCGGAAGCATCTCGCCATCGGGATAGCCATGCGACCAGGCAACGGCCGCGCTGGAGGTGGCGATGGCCGCGGCGCCCGCATCCTCCGCCGCCCGCGCGCTGGCCGCGTCCCAGGCATTGGGCAGGATCAGGAGCTTGCCCGGCGCTTGCAAGGCGCGGAACGTTTGGGCATTTTCGCGTTGCGCAGTCATCATTAGCCTCCGGGACATCTCACGCGTTCCAGCTTGGTCGGCCTTGGCCGCCGGTCAATGGCCCGTTGGGGATGGCTGCAATGCAACGGCAAATTTGATAGGAAGAGCCATGCCGGAAAACGCCGCCGCCGATCATTTGCGATTCCTGCGCGGGCTGATCGCGCGTCCGCGCAATGTCGGCGCCATCGCGCCATCGAGCCCGGCGCTCGCCCGCGCTATGGCGGCGCAGATCGATCCCGCGATCGATGGGCCGGTGCTTGAGCTCGGTCCCGGCACCGGCGTGATCACCGAGGCCCTGATCGCGCGTCCCATCGCGCCCGCGCGCATCACGGCCATCGAATACGATCCGGAATTCGCCGGCCTGGTCGCCGCGCGCTTTCCCGGCATCCGCGTGGTCCGCGGCGATGCCTTCGATTTTCCCCGCACGCTGGGGCTTTCCGGCGGCGAGTGCTTCGCGGCAATCGTCTCCGGCCTGCCGCTGCTCAATCATCCGCCCGAGCGCCGCCACGCGCTGGTCAAGGACATCCTCAACCATCTGGCGCCAGGCGCGCCGTACATCCAGTTTTCCTACGGACTGCAGCCGCCGGTTCCAGCCCCCGCAGGCGCCAGCGTGAAGCGCGCCGCCCTCATCATGCTGAACCTGCCGCCGGCGCGGGTGTGGGTGTATCGGAGGCAATAAGATCTGTCATCCTGGCCAAGCGATGCGAAAGCATCGCGCTGAGCCGGGACCCATGGCGACCATGTCTGGATGGATCCCGGATCGGCGCTGTCGCGCCGTCCGGGATGACAGCGATTTGCTATTCCGCCGCCACCGCCAGCATCGGCGCTGCTTCCAGCACGTCCTTGCCGACATGGGCTTCGAATTTCTTGAAATTGTCGCGGAACATGCCGACCAGTTTGCGGGCCTGCGCGTCATAGGCGGCTTTGTCCGCCCAGGTGTCGCGCGGGTTGAGGATTTTGCCGTCCACGCCGGGCACGGCGACGGGCACGCGGAACTTGAAATGCGGATCGATGCGCATCTCGATATTGGCGAGGCTGCCGTCGAGCGCCGCCGCCAACAAGGCGCGCGTTGCCTTGATCGGCATGCGCGATCCCGTGCCGAAGGCGCCGCCGGTCCAGCCGGTGTTGACCAGCCAGCAATCCGAGCCGTGTTGCGCGATCAGATCGCGGAGCAGATTGCCATATTCGGTCGGATGGCGTGGCATGAAGGGTGCGCCGAAGCAGGTGGAAAATGTCGGCTGCGGCTCCTTGCCCAGACCCTTTTCCGTGCCCGCCACTTTCGCGGTGAAGCCGGAGAGGAAATGATACATCGCCTGGCTCGGCGTCAGTCGCGAGATCGGCGGCAGCACGCCGAACGCATCCGCCGTCAGCATGATGACGTTCTTGGGATGGCCTGCTCTGCCCGTCTCGCTCGCGTTCGGAATGAAATCGATCGGATAGGCGGCGCGGGTGTTTTCCGCGTAATGCGCGCTGTCGAGGTCGAGTTCGCGCGTCACGGGGTCCATCACCACGTTTTCCAGCACAGTGCCGAAGCGTTCGGTGGTCGCGTAGATTTCCGGCTCGTTCTCGCGGCTGAGCTTGATCACCTTGGCGTAGCAGCCGCCTTCGATGTTGAAGACGCCATGCTCGCTCCAGCCATGCTCGTCGTCGCCGATCAGCGTGCGGCTGGCGTCGGCCGACAAAGTCGTCTTGCCGGTGCCCGACAGACCGAAGAAGATCGCGGCGGTGCCGTCCTTGCCGACATTGGCCGAGCAATGCATCGACATCACGCGCTTGGGCGGCAGCAGATAGTTCATGATCGTGAAGACGGATTTCTTCATCTCGCCGGCATAGGACGTGCCGCCGATCAGGACCATCTTCTTGGTGAAATTGACCGCGATCACCGTCTTGGTCGCGCAGCCATGTTTCTCCGGATCGGCTTCGAAGTTCGGCAAGTCGATGATCGTGAAGTCCGGCGCAAAACCTTTGAGTTGCTCCGCCGTGGGCCGGATCAGAAGCTGGTGCACGAACAGCGAGTGCCAGGCATATTCGGTGACGATGCGGACCGGCAGGCGATATTGCAGATCGGCGCCGCCGAACAGATCCTTGGCGAACAGCTCGCGGCCTTCGGCGAATTTCATCATGTCGGCATAGAGCGCGTCGAAATGCGCCGGGCTCATCGGCTTGTTGTTGTCCCACCACACCTGGTTTTCGCTGGCCGCGTCGCGCACCACGAATTTGTCGGTGGCGGAGCGGCCGGTGTGCTGGCCGGTGAGCACGACGAACGGGCCGTTTTTGGCGACATGGCCCTCGCCGCGCGCCAACGCCTCTTCGTAGAGTGCCGGCACGGACATGTTCCAATGCACCGCCTTGAGATTGCGCAAGCCCTGATTTTCGAGGCCGAATGCGCCCGGCCGCCCGTCCTGTGCCATGAATGCTCCTCGATCCCCGCCGTCTGCCAGTGCGGCAGTTCTTATATCAGGCCAGAATAGGCCGCCGGCCCACCGCCGGGCAAACCACCTACCGTGCCGGGCCAAAAAGGCAAGCAAAGCCGTGTCTTAAGCTAAAGACCAATTGCCGCGCCCGAATCCCGCCTTTCCCAAGCCTCGCCATGGGGTTAAGACCCGGAGCCATGGCCCTTTCCGACCCGGAACTCGAGCGCTACGCCCGCCACATCGTGCTGCGGGAGGTCGGCGGCGTGGGCCAGGCCAAGCTCAAGGCTGCCCGGGTGCTGGTTGTTGGCGCCGGCGGGCTGGGCAGCCCGGTCATCCTCTATCTGGCGGCGGCCGGGGTGGGCACCATCGGGGTGGCCGATTTCGACACCGTTTCGCTCTCCAATTTGCAGCGTCAGATCGCCTTTCGCAGCGAGGACGTCGGACAGGCGAAAACCGATTCGGCCAGGCGCGCCGCACTCGCGATCAATCCGCATGTGACGATCGAGACCCATCCCGTGCGGCTCGACGCCGGCAATGCGCAGGAATTGATCGGCCGCTACGACATCGTCGCCGACGGTTCGGACAATTTCGCCACGCGGTTTCTGATCAACGACGCCTGTTTCTTCGCGAAAAAGACTCTCGTCTCCGCCGCCGTCAGCGAATTCGACGGCCAGCTTGCGACCTTCAAGGCGCATGACGCATCCGGCGAATATCCCTGCTATCGCTGTCTCTTCCCCGAGCCGCCGCCCGGCATGGCGCAATCCTGCTCGCAGACCGGCGTGCTCGGCGCCGCGGCCGGCGTGATGGGCACGCTGCAAGCCCTGGAAGTGTTAAAAGAGATTACCGGAATCGGCGAAAGCCTAGCTGGAAAATTGCTGATCTACGAAGCGCTCGCCGCGCGCTTTCGCAGCGTGCGCGTGCGGCCCGACAAGGATTGCGCGCTGTGCGGCGCCAATCCGACCATTCGCACCGTCCATACTTAACCCGCGGTTAAATCCGGCGGTGCGAAACTCGCGAAGGCTTTCGGGGGCGGGCGTGGCACGGCAGGAAGTGCATTACGAGATCTTCAGCCGCAAGGGATCCAAGGGCGGCTGGACGATGTTCGACGTGACCCGCGATCGCGCCGGCGCGATCCGTCTGGCCGAAGGCCTGATGGCCGACGGGCAGGCGACCGGCGTGAAGGTCGTCAAGGAGACCTACAATAGCGAGACCGGCGACTATCTCACCTTGAAGATCTTCGAAGACGGAAAAAACAAATCCAAGACCGACGCGGCCGCGGAAGACGTCCCCCATGCGCTGCCCTGCTTCAAGCCCGACGATCTCTACTCCTATCACGCGCGCGCGACCATGGCGCGGCTGCTGTCGGATTTCCTGGCGCGCAACCGCATCACCGTCACCGAACTCATCCACCGCGCCGACGCGCTGGAGAAGTTCGAGGCGACCGGAACGCTCTACCAGCACGCCATCCAGAAGATCGCGGTGGCGCAAGCCTCGTCCACCACGACGCCGGTGCAGCAGATCATCAAGAGCCTCAATGAACTGGCGACCAAGGCGATCGCCCGCGTCTATCGCGACACCAAGCGCGAATACTTTCCCGCCGTGAAACCCGGCGGCTTCGCGGCGCTGGCCGACAAGCTGGCCGACGAGTCCGACGGCGCCTATGTGCTTAACGGCGCGATCACGCGCCATCTGACGCCGGCCAAGGCGTGGAATGAAAAGCTCCTGCTGCTGCTCGCGCTGATGGCCGAGGTGCCGGCCGACGGCGGCGGGCGCGCGCTGCTTCTCGCATCGGTCGAATCGATCATCGCGGAGATTTTGAACGGCGCCGCCGCGCTGCACGAATTGATCGGCGAAAGCGAGAATCTGGGAGCGGCGCTCACATCCCTGGTAGAGCTTTTCCTGGCCAAGGACATCCCCGACGAACGCAGCGGGTTGTCGGCGCTGGCGCGCCATTTCTCGGCCGACGAACTACCTGCCGCGCGCACCGCCATCGCCAGCCGCATCATGGCGGAATTGAAAAGCGTGCGCCGGCTCTGCCCGGCGTCGCTGGTCGACGAGCTCAAGACGCTGCGCCGCATCGCCAACAAGCTGGTGCTGGGCCAGGGCAAGTATCTCAGCCATGAAGACCTGATCGCGGCCTTCACACTGCGCTCCAAGCGCCTGGTCACCCATGATTCGGTGAGCGCGCATCTGGCGGAAGCCGCCGGCCCCGACGACAAGCTGGAACGCCTGTTCCTGATCGAGGAAAACATCATCGGCGCCGAGAACAAGCGCCAGCTTGCCTCCTTCGCCGTGTCGCTGATCGCCTCGCCGGCGTTCGAGGCGCATTTTTCCGCCGCCAAGATTCCGGCGCTCGACAGACTGCGCCGCCTCGCCGAGCTGCAGGCGCGTTGCTTGCGCTCGGGGTTCCAGGACAATCAGCGCGGCGAGATCGCGGACAGCCTCGACCGCATCGCGGCCGACACCGAGGCGCGCGCGAAACTTCTGGAATCGATCGAAGCCAAGCCGGCCGGCCCGGTCGAGAAGACTGTGGCTCTGCTGCGGATCTGCGGCGGCGGGGTTCTGACCCAGGGCCGGCTTTCGGCGAAGGCGCACGGTCTGATCCTTCGTCACCTCGGCCAACCCGGATTCCTCACCTCCTATGTCGCCCATCTGACGCGCAGCGGCGAGAAACCCAATCCGGAAATCGCGGTCGGGGGCTTGATCCAGTCGCTGGAATCGATCGGCATCACGCCGGAAACGGGGTTGAAGGCGATCGCGGCTTAGCGGCCAATCCTCAATGCGCCTCGTCCCAGTTCTGGGCGGCGCGGGCATCGACGGTGAGCGGCACAGAGAGTTCCAGCGCCGGCAACGCGGCTTTTTCCATTATGGATTTCGCGATTGCGCTGACCGCCGCGACTTCCTTGTCGGGCGCCTCGAATACCAATTCGTCATGCACCTGCAGCAGCATCTTCGCTTTCAGCTTCTTGGCTGCCAGCGCGCCGGGCATGCGGATCATGGCGCGGCGGATGATGTCGGCGGCGCTGCCCTGGATCGGCGCGTTGATCGCGGCGCGCTCCGCCCCGCCGCGATGGCCCTGGTTGGTGGACAATATCTCGCGGATGTGGATGCGCCGGCCGAACAGCGTTTCGACATAGCCATGCTCGCGCGCCAGCGCCTTGGTATGCTCCATATAGTCGCGGATGCCGGGGAAGCGCTGGAAATATTTCTTGATGTAATCGTCGGCCTCACCGCGCGAGATGCCAAGCTGGTTCGCAAGTCCGAAAGCCGAAATCCCATAAACGATTCCGAAATTGATCGCCTTGGCCCGGCGGCGCACATCCGCCGGCATGCCCTTGACCGGCACGCCGAATATTTCCGATGCCGTCATCGCGTGAATATCGAGGCCTTCGGCGAAGGCCTTCTTGAGCGCCGGGATGTCGGCGATATGGGCGAGCAGCCGCAATTCGATTTGGCTGTAATCGGCGCTGATCAACTTCGCACCCGCGGGCGCGATGAAAGCCTGGCGGATGCGCCGGCCCTCCTCGCTGCGGATCGGGATGTTCTGCAGATTGGGATCGGTCGAGGCGAGGCGGCCGGTGCTGGCGGCAGCCATCGCATAAGAAGTGTGCACCCGTCCGGTTTTCGGGTTGATATAGGTCGGCAGCGCCTCGGTATAGGTGCCGCGCAATTTGGAGAGCTGGCGCCAGTCGAGCACTTTCTTCGCGATGTCGTGACCCTGCGTCGCCAATTCCTCGAGCACGTCGGCATCGGTCGACCAGGCGCCGGTCTTGGTCTTGCGACCGCCCGGCAGCTTCATCGTGCCGAAAAAGAAGTCGCCCAATTGCTTGGGCGAGCCGATATTGAATTCGCCGCCGGCGAGTTTGTGAATGTCCTTCTCCAGCTTCGCCATGGCCTTGGCGAAATCGTTGGACAGCCGGCGCAGATGATCGGGATCGATCATGATCCCCGCGCGCTCCATCTCCACCAGCACGGGCACCAGCAGCCGTTCGAGCGTTTCGTAGACCGTCACCTTGCCCTCGGCCACCAGCCGCGGCTTGAGCAACGCGTGCAGGCGCAAGGTCACGTCGGCGTCCTCGGCGGAATAGCGCGTCGCTTCCTTCACCGGCACGCAATCGAAGGTGATCTTCTCCTTGCCCTTGCCGGCGACTTCCGAAAACGCAATCGGCTTGTGGCTCAAATGCAGCTCGGATAGCTCGTCCATGCCATGGCCGTTCTTGCCGGCGTCGAGCACATAGGAGAGCAGCATGGTGTCGTCGAACGGCGCGACATGGATGCCGCGCTGCGCGAACATCAGATAGTCATATTTCATGTTCTGCGCGATCTTCAGTACGCTTGCATCTTCGAGCAGCGGTTTGAGATGCTTGAGCACTTCGGCTTCCGGCAATTGCACGATGGCCGCGGCATTGCCCAGATCGAGTCCGTCGCCCGCGCGGTGACCGCAGGGGATGTAGCAGGCCTCGTTCGGCGCCACGGCGAGCGACACCCCGCACAGCCCAGCCTGCATCGCGTCGAGCGAAGTGGTTTCGGTGTCGACGCAGACCTTGCCGGTCTCGCGCGCCCGCGCGATCCAGTGGTGCAGGCGTTCGAGCGTGGCCACCGCCTCATAACCGTCATGGTCGATCGGCTTCAGCAACGCGCCGCGGTCCATCACCGCGCCGGGCGCGCCTTTGTTGTCCGTTCCCTTGACGCTCGGAACGGCCGGTTTCTCGGTTTTGGGCGGCGCCGGAAGCGCCTTTTCGGCCGGATCGGCGGCGGGCGCGATGGCGTCGGGATCCTCGATGCCGAAATGCGAGGCGGCGCGGCGCGTGATCGAATTGAATTCCATCGCCTTCAGGAATGCGATCAGCGTCATCGGCTCCGGCTCATGGGCACCGAATTCCGCAAGCTTTTCCTTGACCGGCACGCGATCGTCGAGCGTCACCAGCTTTTTTGAAACCCGCGCGAGTTCGGCATGTTCGATCAGCGCCTCGCGCCGCTTGGGCTGCTTGATCTCGCCGGCGCGCTTGAGCAGCGTTTCGAGATCGCCATAGGCGTTGATCAGTTCGGCCGCGGTCTTGACGCCGATGCCGCGCACGCCCGGCACGTTGTCGGTCGAATCCCCGGCCAGCGCCTGGATCTCGATGACTTTCGACGGCGGCACGCCGAAGCGCTCCATGACTTCTGCGGAGCCGATGCGCTTGTTCTTCATCGTGTCGAGCAGCTCGATCTTGCCGTCCTCGACCAGCTGCATCAGGTCCTTGTCGGATGAAACGATGGTGACGCGCGCGCCGGCCTCGCGCGCCAGCCGCGCATAGGTCGCGATCAGATCGTCCGCCTCGTAATTCGCCATCTCGACGCAGGCAACGTTGAAGGCGCGCGTCGCATCGCGCACCAGCGGGAATTGCGGGATCAGATCTTCCGGCGGATCGGGGCGGTTGGCTTTATACTGCGGATAGATCGCGTTGCGGAACGTCGTCTTGCCGGCATCGAAGATCACGGCGAGATGGGTCGGCTTGTCGCCGCCCTTCATGTCCTCGAGCAGCTTCCACAGCATGTTGCAATAGCCCGACACCGCGCCGGTCGGCAGCCCGTCGGATTTGCGGCTCAGCGGGGGGAGTGCGTGATAGGCGCGGAACAGATAGCCCGATCCGTCGACGAGATAGAGATGGTCGCCTTTCTTGACGGGGTCGGATTTCGTCAATGGCCGCCCGCTCCCGCGCGCAGGACGAACCGGCGGTCGCAATAGGGGCATTCGACGAAGCCCTCGTCGCCCATTTCGAGATAGACCTTGGGATGGCCCAGCGCGCCCCCGCCGCCGTCGCAGGAAACCTTCGTGCTGTCGACTTCGATGATTTCGGGGGCTTCGACCGGCATGGGATGTCCTTGGGGCGGCGCGGGGCGGACTATAGCCGTGCCGGCGTGCCCCGCAACACCGGGCCTCGCCAAGCGATTTGGCGCGGGCTAGCCTCGCCCCATGGTGGTTCTCAATCGCATCTACACCAAGACGGGCGACAAGGGCGAGACCGCGCTCGGCGACGGCACGCGCCTGCCGAAGAACGCCCTTCGGATCACAGCTTTCGGCACGGTGGACGAGGCCAACGCAGCCATCGGACTGGCGCGGCTGCACACAGCCGGCGAGCTCGACGCGATGTTGGCGCGCATCCAGAACGATCTGTTCGATCTCGGCGCCGATCTCTGCGTTCCGGAAACGGCGGCGCGCAGCGAGGGGCGGCTGCGCATCGCGGAAGGCCAGGTCGAGCGGCTGGAACGCGAGATCGACGCGATGAACGGCGAATTGAAGCCGCTCAATTCCTTCGTGCTTCCGGGCGGAACGGCGGCGGCGGCCTATCTGCATCTGGCGCGCACCATCGTGCGCCGCGCCGAGCGATTGATCGTCGAACTGGCGCAGAGCGAAACCTTGAACCCGGCCGCGATCAAATACGCCAACCGTCTATCGGATCATTTGTTCGTGGCCAGCCGCTTCGCCAACGACAAGGGCGCCCGGGACGTGCTCTGGGTGCCCGGCGCGAACCGCTAGGGATTCATCCTTCGTCGTGATGGCGGCTGGAGGCGAAGGCCAGGATCACGCCCAGCACGCCGAACGGCGCCCAGCTGTAGATATTGAGGAAGGATTCGCTCCAGCCCGCGAACGGCGAAGGCAATGTGTGTTCCAGCCAGAGCTTGAAGGCGTCCAGGCTGGGCTTGTCGACGAGGGTCCAGAATTGCGCCAGCGAGCGCACCGTGATCTCGCCCTTCTCCAGCGAGGTCATGAAATCCGCACCCAGCAACATGAACGCGGTCACGAGCAGGACCAGACTGAGAAAGCGAACCGCCGTCGACATGATGATGCCCCTGCCCTGGCCCCGAAGGGTCGGAAGACAGAGCCTAATCGCGCGCGATTGCCCGCACAAGAACGGTCAATGCCGGTTAACCAAGGCGGTTGCCGGGATGGTGAATACGCCCGGATTCCGGTTCAGCCTTTGGAATAGAGCGTGCCGTCCTTGCGCGCATACCAGCCGACCGTCTTGTCGACCTGCATGTCGATGTCGGGATAGGAGCAGAAATCGTCCGCGGTGCGCGTCCCGATCTCGAGATAGACCGCCGTCTCGCGCCCCTTGTTGACGAGGTGATGGCCGTTCGGCGTGTTCTTGGGGAACGCCGCGCAATCGCCGGCGCGCAAGACCTCCTCGCCGGCGTCGGTGATCAGGGCAAGCTCGCCGGAAATCACATAGACGAATTCGTCCTCGCGGCTGTGCCAATGGCGCTGGCTCGACCACGCGCCGGGCGGTAGCCGCGTCAGGTTGACGCCGAAATCGGACAAGCCGCCCGCGTTGCCGACGGCCTGTTTGATGCGCTCTTTCGCCATTTCGTGGAATGGCGCCGGATAGGTCGAGCCCTTGCGCTCGGGAACGGATTTCAGGTCGATCTTGGGCATTTCCATCTCTCAATAACTGATGTTGAAAGTCAGAAGGTTGAGCGAGAAGGCGAACCATACCACTGCGAGGCAGGCGAGCGCGTTGAGAACGTCGCTGCCTTTGGTCCACCACGGCCGCGCGCCATCCTGAAAGGCGATCCGGACCTCGTAGAGCGGGATCGCCGTCCCGACCACACCGATAAGGCCGATGGCCTCGATCAGGAGAAAAAGCCAGTCCAACGGTGCGTTGAATGTCGCAAGATGCGCGCTGCCATAGGTCAGAACGCCCAGAAAGCCGCCGAGGAACACAAGATCGAGCAGCATGACCATCCGGGTGAGGCGATAGACCGTGGCGGCGCGGCCGGTGAGCGCGAACGGCCGGTCGTAGCGCCAGCGCAAAACCGCCTTGACCGGCCAGAACAGGACCGTGAGCAAGAGCATCGCCAGCGTCGCGATCAATAGCGGCTGGTTCAAGACCGACGATTGCCAGAAGGGCGAACGCGTGCGCGTAAGGACTTGCGGGTAGTCGTCGGTCGCGATTTCCTGGACGCTGCCGTTTACGCGTTTGGCGATGAGCAGATGCCCGCCATTCACTTCGCGCCAGATGAAGGGCCGCACTTCGCGCCATTTCAGCGGCTCGCCATTGAGGCCGTGCAGATCGTCCACGCTGAGCGTGCCGTCGTCGTTCACACTGACCTTGGATTCGCCCGCGGTGATCTTCATGAAGTTGGAATTCGAGCGCCGGCTCGATGCATAAACGCCGGCCGCCAGCGCACCATCCGTCTTCGCGCTTTTCAGCGTGGGCTCCGGTTTCGCCGCCGGCGCCGGGAAATAGCGGTCCATGAAGCCGCGGAACAGCGGCCCGCGCACGCCGGAATTCTCCTTGCCGGCGCTGTTCTGCGTGTAGAAGAAACCCACGCCCTCGTCGAGAATGAGATGCAGGTCGCTGTGGAACACGATCGTGTCGCCGCCATGGCCGACGATGACATGGCCGTTGGTGTCCTCGTGATAGAAGCCCAGCCCGATGCCCGGAAGCGGCGGATTGCGCTGGTAGATTTCGCTGTGCATCAGCCGCGCGGTCTGCGGCAGCAGGATGCGCGTGTTGCCGTAAGCGCCGTCGTTCAACTGCGCGATCATGAATTTCGAGATGTCTTCCGCGGTCGTCGAAAGCGCGCCCGCCGGGCTCATCCAGATCAGCTCGAACGGCTTGGGTTCTTCGGACGCCGTGTCGTAGCCCTGCGACATGTCCTTCGCCATCGCCGCGGGCAGCGGCTGCACGAAGGTCGAATGCGTCATGCCGAGCGGCTGGAAGATGTGGTGCGCCACATATTGCTCGAACGGCTCGCCCGAAACGCGCTGCACGATATAGCCCGCGAGCGCCGCGCCGTAATTGGAATAGGCCGGCGTTTCGCCCGGCGGAAACATCCGCTCCGGCACCCAGGATTTCAGGCCGGCGCCGAGGGGTTGCAATTTCTTCGGGTCTTCGGCGAGCAGGCCCTTGATCGTCTCCTCGAAGCCCGGCGTGTGCGTCATGATATCGCGCAGCGTGATCGGCTTGGGCCAAGTCTGCGGAATCTTGAAATCGAGATAGTCGTTCACGTCGCGATCGAGATCGAGCTTGTGTTGCTCCACCAGCTGCATCACCGAAGTCCAGGTGAAGAGCTTGGAGATCGAGCCGGGGCGGA
>Ga0302326_10021229_pt1 | contig 13329 bp, 11 predicted proteins | sample Palsa_T0_3_FD_202264 | JGI IMG/M metagenome (GOLD analysis project Ga0302326, IMG submission 202264) | Peat permafrost microbial communities from Stordalen Mire near Abisko, Sweden - Palsa_T0_3 | ecosystem: Environmental > Terrestrial > Soil > Palsa > Peat permafrost | place: Sweden: Abisko... | reverse complement strand
CCGGTTGGTACTGGAGGATATCGGGCACGGCAGCCTGCAGGCAAGCTTTACCCGAGTTGTCCGGGGCATTGCGCTCAAAACGGAGTCGGTTTCTGTGGAAGAATGGGTTGCGCTTATCGGTGAGGCGCTGGAGAAATCGGCCAAGGAGAACCTGGCCGCTCGCAACGCCCTCGCCAAGCGGCTGGGACTGGACTAAATGGCAGACGACCAGACAAGGATGTTGCAGGCGAGCCTGGCGGCTCTCGAGGCCGGGCACATTCCGCCGACCGCGGCGGCTCGCCTCAGGGACAACGCTAGCCGCCGAGAGACGGGGACGGCAATGTTCACGTCCAACCTCTCTGTCAACGAATTCCTGCTTACCAGGGACGTCGGCTATGAGCCGCTTGGCCAGGTGATGGGAACCACCGTCTATCACGTTGGCTATCAATACATGCCGGGGCAGACTTGGGGCAACCGAGATCCAATGAGCGGGTTGCCGCTCTCCCAGGAGATGACCGTGTTGACCCACGCCAACTATGAAGCCCGGAGCCTGACGTTCAACCGGCTCATGGAAGAGGCGACCTGCCTCAACGCGGATGGGGTGGTTGGAGTACGGTTCGAACGGATCGGCGGGTTCGAGGTTGGCCTCTTCGAGTTCAAAGCGGTCGGGACCGCGGTCAGAAAGATTGGAGCGAGCGGACCCAAGGGTCGGCCGTTCGTCTCGAACCTCAGCGGTCAAGATCACTGGGCGCTTCGGAAGGCGGGCATGACGCCGGTCGGGTTTGTATTCGGGAACTGTAGTTGGTATCAGGTCTCCGGTTGGCGGACCCAGTCCCGTGACATGAGCGGCTGGTTCGGTACTAACGCGGAGCTTCCCGACTTCACCCAGGGTGTCTACGAATCGCGCGAACTTGCAATGAGCCGTCTCTCCGCCGAGGCGGCTCACGTCGGTGCGTCCGGCGTCATCGGGGTGAGCATCGAGCCTCACGTCGAGATCATCGACGTCGACCAAGGCAACAACTACCACCGGCGCGACTTGCTAGCCCAGTTCACGATTTTCGGCACCGCCGTACGCTATGACCCAGGCGCCGAGCCGCATCCGGCGGTCCGGCCCACTCTTCCCCTAATCGGTTAAACCTCATGGACTACACCCCAGGATCATTCGAAGGACTTCCGGAGGCAGCGCGTGCCCGCCTGGCAAACATGCGCGGCACCGGCCCCACGCCGCGGCTCTTCACCAGCGACCTCTCGATCAACGAATTTCTGCTGGTTCGGGAAGCCGGCTTCGACCCGCTTGGGCTCGTGATGGGCAGTTCCATCTATCACATCGGCTACCAGGGCCGCAGCTTCTATCAGAACCAGGAGCTCGAGGTGCTCACTCAGGCCATGTATCAGGCTCGCGAGCTTGCCATGACGCGGATGGAGGAAGAGGCGGACTTGCTCGGTGCGGATGGAATTGTCGGAGTCCGGCTGGACGTAACTCGCTACGACTGGGGCGCCGCGATGGCGGAGTTCATCGCGATCGGCACCGCGATCAAGCACCGGGCCGGAGGAAACTACCGGACGGTGGAGAACCGGCCGTTCACCTCCGATCTGAGCGGACAAGACTTCTGGACGCTGCTCAAAGCGGGCTACCGGCCGAGCGCCTTGGTCATGGGAACCTGTGTCTATCACATCGCGCATCAAGGTTTGATGCAGTCCATGAAGCAGATGGGCCGCAACGTCGAGATGCCCAACTACACCCAAGGCTTGTACGATGCCCGCGAGCTTGCCCTTTCGCGAATGCAGGCGGAGGCGGAAAGGGTGCAGGCAGTTGGAATTGTCGGCGCCCAGGTGAAAGAGAACAGCCACGGCTGGGATAGCCACGTGATCGAGTACTTCGCGGTCGGCACCGCCGTGACCCCGGTCAACACCGATCACGAGGTCCCCGAGCCGATGATGGTACTGCCCCTCCTCAACTAAGCGGCGGCGGGAGCCGGTCCCCATTCAAAATGAAGTTGCGATGACGGTTGACGAACAACTCGCAGTGCTGCGGCGCGGCACGTGCGAGATCATTTCCGAAGAGGACCTCAAGAAAAAGCTCGAACTGGGGAGACCACTTCGGGTCAAGTTGGGGGTCGATCCCACCGCGCGTGACGTCACCCTCGGTTGGGCGGTCGTACTTCGCAAGCTGCGCGACTTCCAACGGCTGGGCCATACCGCGTGCCTCATCATCGGCAACTTCACGGCCCAAATCGGTGACCCGAGCGGGAAGAGCAAGACCCGCAAGCAACTCACCCCGGAAGAGGTGAAGGAGAATGTGGACGCGGTCATGACCCAGGTCCACAAGATCCTCGATCACGAAAAGACGGAAATCTTGTTCAACGATGACTGGCTGGGGCCGATGAAATTCGCGGACGTGATCCGCCTTTGTTCCCGTTACACGGTGGCCCGGATCCTGGAGCGGGATGATTTCACCAAGCGCCTAGCTGAAAACCGTCCGGTCCACATGCATGAACTCCTCTACCCGCTATGTCAGGGGATGGATTCGGTTGATATGAGGGCGGACGTGGAGATCGGCGGCAACGATCAGAAGGTCAACAACCTGGTCGGCCGCACGCTCATGGAGCAGTTCGGCCAAGAGGGCCAGGTGGTGGTGCTCTGTCCACTGCTGGTTGGTCTCGACGGAAAGGAGAAGATGTCTCAGTCGTTGGGCAACTACGTCAGTATCGTCGACACTCCGAACGACATCTTTGGCAAGACGATGTCGATACCGGACGACCTGATCGAGAACTGGTTCGAGCTATGTACCGACGTTCCGGTCGAAGAGTACAAGACGTTGCTTCAGGACGTTCCGAATCCTCGCGATGTCAAGAAAAGGCTAGCATTTGAGATCGTTGCGCTCTACCACGGGACGGAAGCGGCCAGCCAGGCGGACGAGTATTTCACGGCCACGTTCAGCAAAAGGGAGCTGCCGGTGGACGCGCAAGAGGTCTTGCTCCCTCGCGACCTCGATTCCGGTGACGGCTATCCGTTGCCTAATGTCATCGCGGCTCTTGGCTTTGCCAAGAGTAATGGAGACGCCCGTAGGCTCATGCAAGCCGGCGCAGTCTCACTGGACGCCGAGAAAGCCACGGACCCGGTCAAGCGCCTCACCGAGTCGGAATTGGTCGGAAAAGTGCTCCGAGTCGGTAAGCACCACTTCGCCAAACTCGTGTGATCTGCCACACCTGGCAATTGTCCTAGCTTTTTAATAGCCATGCCTGAAACCTGACACACAGCCTCAGGGTTGGCCGCTAGAATGTTGCTGGTATGCGGGCTGGTTTGCGTTTGCTTGTTTCTGTGCTTGGGGTGGTTTTGGTGATTTCGGGGAGTGCGCTTGCTGCGCCTGGCGTGCGATTCCGTCAGGCCGATTCGATCAAGCTGAGCCTTGCGCCGGGTGACACCTATATCCCGGTAACGGGGGATCAGGTCACCAACAGCCAGGACGGGACCCAATACATGCAGTTCACGATGGCCGAGGGTGACCGGGTCGAGAGCGGCGCGGGAGTCGTTCGGTCCGTCCTGCTGACTAACGAGGGGCAGGACGTCGAAGTTTTCTCGAACACCAAGCTACTCTTGCATGGCGGGATTATCAAGCTCAGCCAAGGCGCGGTCGATGTCGAGAACGACACGAACGGCCCTCTTATGGCGCCGTACAGCTTTGACAGCTTTGAGTCGCCGGCGCATCCTCCATACACCAACGTAAAGGTTGCCCTGCAGGCCGACGACTCAGCCAACCTTGAGGTCATCGGGGGCCATGCGAAGGTATCGTTCGCCCCGGGCGAGGCGCACCCAGGACCAAACGTCAATCTCCGGACGGGCCTCGTCTCCGGAATCGGCGGGGTCGCCCGTGGCGCCACTCATCACCGGCACGGCCACTGGCATCGAGTCGTTCGTTCCCGCCATCGTCATGGTGGCCACCACCACCGCCTCCATGCGGTAAGGGCTGGGAGCGGGCCGGATGTCTCGATTCAGCAACTTCCCCACGGCGCCTCAACGGCGGCCCATTCCCACGGCGCTGGTACTCAGCCGACGGTCTCGATTTCAGTTCAGCCGGCGGAGCAGATCCGGGTTACGTCCCCGCCGCGCTAAGCTCGCGGAGAATCCGGGAGCCGTGAAGAAAGGCTCGGCCGTCGTGGTACGCCGCCTTCCATGAGTGCGCTTTGTTGCTCCGGACCGGAACTCCCTGCGCGGAAACGCTCTCGTGAAGACCCCCGAAGAGCTCGTCCACAAAGAGCCGGTCGATCGAAGTCAGGAGCCTCTGGGCCAGTTCTAGGTAGGTGTCGTGAGGAGCGCCAGGAATCCGGAGGCCACTGATAACTCCGAGCAGTCCCTCGACCTGAACCCACCAAGTCTTTGATTCCCGGTCCCGGCTGCTTGAAAAGATCGTGTCGTTGCGGGCGTCCCAACCAAATTGTACGGTGTGATCAAGCAACATGCGTGCCCGTGTCCAAGTGTCGCCACTCACCTCGCCTCGGCAGGTAAGTTCGGCCTCGATCAGGAGATGGGACACTTCTATGTCATGCCCAAACGTCTGGACGTCTGACGCCGGTGTCCAGTCAGCCTCCGTCATCTCGTAAAGCCTGCCCTCGGGGGCGAAGAGGCGGAGCTTCACGATGTCGATCAGCTCGGCGAGGCGCTTGAGGACGTCGGGGCTTGGCCAGACCCGGGCCAATTCGGTGTATGCCTCCATGAGGTGCAGAAGCGAGTTCTGAGACTTTAGGTGCTGGGGAATGCCGATCTGGTCTTTGCGGTGCCGGTTCTTCTCGAGCACCAGGCGCTGTGCAACCGAGAAGTAGCCGCCGTGCGCGTGATCATAAAGAAAATCGTCGGTCCGCCAGAAGACCCGCTTGGCCATGTCGAGGGCCCTGGCGCACCCGGTCGCTGAGTTAACCGCGGCGAGCGCGAAGACGGCGAACGAAACCGAATAAAGATGATGGGGAGTACCCCAATGGCCGGCCGGCTCGACGCCCCACTCCACCGCACCCGATTGCTCGTCGATCAGGTTCCTGCCGAGGAAGCGGGCGCCGTCCCTTGAGATCTCGCAGAAGTCGAGAGGGCTGTCGATACCGGCTCTGCCAAGCGAGGCCGCAATCCAGGTCATCCGAGACTGGTAGACCGTCGAGCGGCGCGGTTCGCGCAAGATCGCCCAATCGGTTCCCATGGACTCGTGGAACCCTCCGGCCGGATCGACCGAGCGGGGGAACCAGGCCGCAACAATGTGCTTCTGAAGAAGCTCGTCCAGCAAATCTGCGAGGGCCGACAACGAACTTTGACTTATTTCACGCTTTGCCATAGTGGTTTCTGAATAGAAAGCCGACTCTGGCCATACACGAGAAAGTCCACCGTCCCGGAGAAGATACGGCGGACCTCTCGAGAGCACAGCCCCGTGGCAACGCCCACAGAAATACTACCTGATTAACCCCTTAATCGCAACTCGACTGCGAAATATTGGAACGCTCAAGGGATTTTGCTTCCGTCCAGTCCGAAGGGCCCCGGCTGGAGTTGTTGGCTCTAGGTGGGCGAATAGCCGCATTATCGAAGGAGTGGCCAACCATGGACGAGCAAGACACCCACGAATTCGCCGAAGACCAGCTTGGCATGATCGACCAGGGCTTAGCCGAATTTGAACGCGGGGAGGGCGTGAGCGCCGAGGAAGCCCTGAAACTAGCGAAGGAACGCACCAAGGCATGGATGAACGTAACGGCGCAAAGCCTCAGCGCCTAGCGGTTTATTCCCCCAGCGCCACCCTCGATCTGGCTATCAATCACACCGAAACCGCACTCCGCGGGGCGTGGAGCAGGCCGACCACTACACAGCCTTGTTGCAAGCCGCCGCCCCAGAGGTGGCAGACGACCCGAAGAAGGGCAAACCCGTACCGAGGCGGTCAGGCGCTTTCTCCATCTTGGTGAAATGGCGCTGGCGGCGAAGTACCAACGGCCATTTCGTGGTTTACAAACCCACCGATTACGGCGCATACATCGTTCGGATCCTTCACACCGCGATGGATTTGCCGAGCAATATAGAACGCGAACGACGGACGTTTCCAAATTTCCTGCGATCGCTCGCGCCGCCGAGACTCTAACCAACTCGACGGCCAGCGGCAGCGCCAGGCGTTGAGCGCTTGCCAGCTTTAACCTGCGCTGTCATACATCTCGATGTAGTCCTCGATCATCCGCCGTGTTGAAAACGCCTCCAGGCTGTCCGCGATCGAGGACTTCATCAGCTTGATCCACGGCTTGGGCAGACCGCCGTTCGGTGCGCTGTAGTAACTCGGGATGATGCTGTTCTCAAGCAAGCCGTATAGGGCCTCAGCATCAAGTTTGTCCTGAAGCTTCTCGTTGTCTCCATGAGCCGACTCCCCGATTGCGAACCCGTTGGGATGGGCCCCGGCGTGGTATGCCTCGTCCCACCAGCCGTCGAGGATCGACGCGTTCGGCGCCCCGTTGGCAGCTGCTTTCATGCCGCTGGTGCCCGACGCCTCAAGGGGCCGACGAGGGTTGTTCAGCCACACGTCCGCGCCCTGAACCAGCATCCTGGCGATCTCGATGTTGTAGTCCTCGATCACAAAGATCCGGCCTTTGAAGCGGGGTGACTGCGACTTCTGATAGATCTTCTGCAGCACCGCCTGGCCGGCCCGGTCGGTGGGATACGCTTTGCCGCTGAACACGATCTGCACCGGGCGATCTTTCGAGTTGACGATCTTGGCGAGCCGTCGCTCGTCGGTGAAAACCAGAGCGCCTCGTTTGTACGGCGCGAAGCGGCGGGCAAAGCCGACGAGCAGCGCGTCTGGGTCGAACTGCTCAAAGAGCTGCCTCAGTTGAGAGGGGTCCTCGCCATAACGCGCGTGCTGCTGGAACAACCGCGCGCGCGCAAACGCCACGAGCCGCCGCTTCTGGGCCAGGTGCGCTTCCCATAATGCCTCGTCGTCGATTGATTCAGCGTCCGCCCATCTGCCCCGACCGTTCCGCCCTCGAGTGGTGAAGCACATGAGCACCGGATCGAGGCACACCCCCTCCGTTTGGAAGAGATCCGACATTTCCGGCCCGATCCAAGTCGGCATGTGAACCCCGTTTGTGACACCGATCACCTTCCTACCCGCAACCTTCCGCCATGTCTTGTCAGCCGTCTTTCCGTGAAGAAGGCTCACCCCGTTGGCCGCCTTGGTCTGCCGAAGCGCGCTGGCAGTCATGTCGAAAACCGCTGTATCCGCGTGAGAATCTAGCCCAAGCTTGAGGACGTCCCTGACATTGAGGCCGCCAAGCGCCTCAAGGAAGCTCCCCACCATCCTTGCGTCGAATCTCTCGTTGCCGTCCGGGATCGGGGTGTGGATAGTGAGTACGGACGACGCCTTGATCTGCTTCTTGGCGTCTTTCTCGGCAACCCCGGCCGCGGTGAGAGCCCGCAGGCGCTCCAACAACAGCAGGGCCGAGTGGCCCTCGTTCAAGTGATAGATGTCGGGCTGGATCCCGAGCGCCTCCAGCACCCGGACGCCGCCCACGCCGAGGATCACCTCTTGGCAGAGCCGCATCTCGCGACCGACCGTGTAGAGTTGGCTCGTGATCACCCGATCCTCCGGCTTGTTCCCAGGCAGGTCGGAGTCCATCAGGAGCAGGGGGACGTTGCCTACCCGCGCCACCCAAACGGCGATCGAGATCGTCCGCCCTGGCAGACTCAAGGAGAGGGTAAGCGGCTTCCCGGCCACAAGAACGCGGCGAAGGCCGATCGCTTCCGGGAGGATCACCGGATCGTAGTGCTCTTGGCGGCCGTCGCGCCCCAGCATCTGCCGGAAGAAGGAGCGCCGGTAGAAGAGGCCGATCGCAACGAAGGGAAGTCCCATGTCGGACGCCTCCGCGCAGTGGTCTCCCGCCAGAATCCCCAAGCCGCCGCAATACATTGGGAAGCGCGCATCCACCCCGTACTCGGCGCAGAAGTAGCCAATGGTCGGCCACGACGGGTCAGCCCCGTCTGCCGCCCGCTTGCGGTAGTCCAAGAGCCAGTGATGGGCGTCATTAATCTCTTGGACGGCCTTTGGATCTGCTGCCGCGTTCTCCAGGCGGTCGCTCTCGAGCACGATCTGGGCGGGCGAGGCGCCGCGCGCCCACATCTCCGGGTCGAGCCTTTCAAACAGCGCCATGGTCTCCTGGCTGCGCCGCCATGACAGGTCGGCCGCCAACTCTTCAAGCACCTTGATCGGCTCCGGAAGGCGTGCGCCTTCTAACCCAGAATACGTAATCTTATCGAAAAGCGACATTCAATTTCCCCTGCCTTGAGGATAGCCGGAGAATCGACTTTTATGACCGGTGGATGAGAGGCCGTCCGGTGTGGACGTGGGTCATGACGCCGTCTTTCATCACGATCCCGCCATTCACGATGACGGTAGGAATCCCGATCGGGGCCGCCTCCGGATGCTCGATCGTCGCGGTGTCCGCAACTGTCGCCGGATCGAACAGCACCACGTCCGCTTTGTAGCCTTTCTTGATGAGCCCGCGGTCTTTTAGCCCGAAACGCCAGGCCGCCATGGAGGTCATCTTCCGAATCGCCTCCGTCAGCGGGATCACTTGCTCTTCCCTCACATATTTCCCAAGGACCCTCGGAAAGCTGCCGGCGCATCTCGGGTGCGAGCCGTGAAGCGGGCCATCACTGCAGAACATGATCTTGGGGCAGCCGATGAACGTCTTGAGGTCGTCCTCGCTCATCGCGGTCACGGCCACACTTTCCTCGCCGTGGTTCCCGTTCCGGTAGCAGCGGTTCACAACGTCCTGGATGACGGAGATCGGGTCTTTTCCCTGCTGCTCGGCAAGTTCTTGAATCGAGTGCCCCGCCCAGGAGGGGTCAGGCGAAAAGCTGGTAAGGCGCACGTTCTGGGCGCCGCCGATCTGAGCGAGGCCCTCCTCCCACTGCTTCCGGTCGTCCCACTGTTCGGTGGTGATGAGAACCCGGATGGTGGATTGCCAGAACAGGTAGGGATAGACGTCGGCGGTGATGTCCACGCCGTGGACGGCCGCTTCCTTCATCATCGTCACCACGTCGGGCGCCTTGTGCCATACGCTGGCGCAGGCGAGCTTGATGTGGTTGATCTCACCCGGCATGTGGGCGTCGGTCGCGATCTTGACCAGTTCCCGAAACGACTTGAAGGCGTTGACGTCCTCGTTGCGAACGTGGCTAATGTAGATTCCGTGGTCCTTGGCCGCCACCTTCGCCAAGTCGATCACCTCGTCCGTGTCGGCATAGCGATTCGGTTCGTATTCCAGGCCGGTGGAGAGCCCCATTGCCCCCGCCTTCATCTGGTCGTCGACCCACGCTTCCATCTTGTGCATCTCTTCGGAGGTCGGCTTCCGGGTCTGCATTCCCATCACGAGCTGCCGAACCGTCCCCTCACCGGCGAAGCTCCCGAAGTTCATCGAGGAGGGAATTCGCCGCAACTGGTCGAAGAAGCCGGCGATGCTCTTGGCAGAGCCGCCGTCCTCACCGACCATCGAGGTGGTGATGCCTTGGCGGATATGGGTCTCCGCGTCCGGGTCCTTGTCGATCCCGCCGTCCGCATGGCTGTGGCAGTCGATGAACCCGGGTGAGACAAACAGCCCCGTCGCGTCGATCACCTGGTCGCCCTGTCTCGCGACGTGGGGCCCGATGGCGCGGATCGTGTCGCCCACAATCCGGACGTCGGCCTTGAACGGCGCGTGTCCAGATCCGTCGACGATCGTTCCTCCCTGGATTACCAAGGCGGGCAATTGGAGGCAAGTGAAAATGAGCGCCGCAAGCATTGCTAGGAGTGTAGTCCGTACGGAGGCAAGAGTGGCACTTGGATAGCTGTCCTGAGGCTAACCGAAGGAGAGCGTATCCAGTGGGGAGCGTGTCAATGGACAAGCGAGCCTGCGGGGGAGCGATCCGGGCTGGTTGACCTGCGCAGGCCCTTCGGGCGTTGACTTTTCACTTACGGCCATGATTGCCAGGCTGTCGTTCACTGGATACGGCCCGACCAATGGTCGACCCTATCCAGTGCCACCCATCTTGGGCCTATCCAGTGCTCCCTATGCTCTTGTGGTCGCTAGGTGCTCCTAATGCTGCAGCCGGAACGTCCCTGCAAATACGCTGAGTGCGGGGAGTGAGACGATGGCGCGGCCTTGGCAGACGGAAACGTCGTCGAAGTCGCTGCTCACCACCTTGCCCGGCTCCTCGTAGGTATTCGTTGCCTTGGCGTCTTTGCCGGTCACGATCTGCGCCGAATCCAGGCCGAGAACCCAGGCATCGGCTACTTTGATGTTCAAATCCATGCTATCGGACAGGTTCCGGTTGACCGCGAAGACGTGGAGTTTGTCTCCGTCGAGAATCGCGCTGGCGTCCAGGTAGTTGACCCGGCCGTACTTCTTGGAAAGATACGACGGCCCGTCAACCTGAACCTGAAGGGCGATCCCGTCACGCCGGTTCGCGTACATCTCGATTGCGTAATAGATCGATTGCTTGAGAAGCTCGTCGCCGCGAGTCAGGATCGGCGCGATCACGTTCACCACCTGGGCCAAGTTAGCGATCTTAACCGAGTCCGCGTGGCGGATGAACGAGTTGAGGAAGCCGGCTACGACCAGCGCGTCCTCAAGGTTGTACTCCTCCTCGAGCAGATGCGGGGCGAATTTGCCTTTGCCGTCGACGTGCTCGGCGTCCCTTGCCCGGTACCAAACGTTCCACTCGTCAAAGCTCAGCTTGATCTTCTTCTTGGTTCGCCTGGTCTGATAAACCGCGTGGCAAACTGCGTTGGTTGCCTCGATCTGCTCGTCGATGCTGTTGGTGACGGCCAGGAACCCCTCGGTATCGCCTTCGTGATTCCCGACATAGCGGTGCAGGCTCAGGTAATCGACGTCGTCCCGGCAATGCTCCAGCACTTTGCGATCCCACTCCAGGTAGGTGGGAAGTTCGGTGGCGCAGGAGCCGCAAACCACGAGTTCGATGTCCGGATCGCACATCTTCATCATTCGGGCGGTCTGCTGGGCGTTGATCGCGTACTGCTCGGCAGGGACATGCCCGATCTGCCAAGGGCCGTCCATCTCGTTGCCCAGGCACCAAAGCTTGACGTCGTGCGGATTCTCCCACCCGTGCTCGCGGCGCAGGTCGGCCCACTTGGAGCCGCCCGCGATGTTGCAGTATTCCAGCCAGTTGCGGGCCTCTTCCGGCGTTCCAGTGCCCAGGTTCACTGCCAGCATCGGGGTCCAATCCATCCGCCGAGCGATATCGGAAAACTCGTTGGGTCCGAACTGGTTCGTCTCGATGCTCTGCCAGGCGAGATCGCGAACCGTCGGGCGCTTGTCCTTGGGACCCACCGCGTCCTGCCAGTGGTAGCCGCTCACAAAGTTGCCGCCCGGGTAGCGCATGGCAGTGAACCGGAGCGCGCCAAGAGCCTCCAACACGTCGGTCCGGCAGCCGGATTCGTCGGCGTGGGAACTGCCGGGATTATAGAGGCCGTCGTTCACGGAGCGCCCCATGTGCTCCAGGAAGCCCCCAAAGATGCGGGGATCGACCCGGTCGACCTTGAAGGCAGTGTGTAGGTGCAGAGTGGTATCCATAAGTGCTGGTATCTAGTCCTTTAAGCCGGTGGAGGCCATGCTTTCGATAATTTGGCGCTGGAACGCCATGAAAACGACGATGAGGGGCGCCGTTGCCAAAACGCTCGTCGCGAGCGTTAAACCGTATTCCGTGTAGTACGAGGTCTGATAGAGGGCGATCCCAACCGGCAGCGTGTAGTTGCGGATTGAGTCCATGAACACGAGGGGTCCTAGGAAGTCGTTCCAAGAGCCGACAAACGTGAAGATCGCAAGGGTCGCGATTGCGGGAGCGCAGAGCGGGATGTTGATGTCAAGGAAAAGCCCGAGGGTCGAGGAGCCGTCGATGACCGCCGCTTCCTCGACCGCCTCCGGGACCGCCCGCATGAACTGGGTGAGCATGAATACGCCGAACCCGCCGGCGGTGGCCGGCACGATAAGCGCGGCCGGGGTGTCCAGCCAATGGAGCTTGCTCAGCATCAGATAAAGCGGCACCAGGAAAAGCTGGGCGGGAACCATCATCGTCGCCACGATAACGGCCAGAAAGGCGTTGCCTCCGGGCGCTCTTAGCCGGGCGATGGAAAACGCCGCCATCGATGAAAACGCGACCACGAGAAACGTGATGGAGCACGAGATGAACAGGCTGTTGCAGAGCCACTGGAGGAACGGCGCTTCTTCGCGCCAGCCCAGCACGTGGAGATAGTTGGAGAGAGTCCAGTGCTTGGGGATCAGCGATTCCGGGTTCAAAACTTCCGCTTCCGGCTTGAACGAGGTGAGCACCATAAGCACGACCGGTGAGAGGAAGATCAACGCGATCAGCCGCATGAGCCAGGTATTGACCAGTTTCCAGGTCCGGTTCATGCGGTGCTCCTTCGTAGGAACTGGTACTGGACGAGCGCGAACACCGCGATCACTGCAAAGAGCAGCCAGCTCATCGCCGCCCCGTAACCAAGCCGGTAGTTGTTGAAGGCAGTCTCGTAGATGTACTGCACGAGGCCGCGGGTGACCAACTCGGGTCCGCCCCGGGTAAGCAGGAACGGCTGACCGAAGACCTGAAAGCCCGCGATCGTGTTGGTGACCACCACGAAGAGCAAAACCGGGCGGAGGAGCGGCAGGGTAATCCGCGAGAACATGGCCCGGACTCCCGCCCCGTCCAGCATGGCTGCCTCAAAGTACGGCTTCGGAATCTGCTGAAGCGCGGCCAGGAGGATCACCGAGGTGCCGCCGAGCACCCACCACAGGCTCATCAGCACGATGCTCGGCATCGCAATGGATCGGTCGTCGATCCACGGAACATGGGGGCCGTGGATTCCCTTCAGGAGATAGTTGAAGAGCCCAAACTCGCCGTCGTAGAACCAGTGCCAAAGGATGACGGTCACCGCGACGTTGAACATCCCAGGGAGGAACAAGATCGCACGCACCGTGTTCCGGCCCTTCACCATCCCATTCAGCCCAAGGGCGAATCCCAAGGAGACGACCAAGATCGAGGGCACCATCAGCACCACATAGCTTAGGGTCGCCTTGAGCGCTTGCCAAAAGTAGCTGTCGCCGAATGCCTCGTGGTAGTTGCGGAGGCCGATGAACTGGATCGCCGACCGGTTGGTCAGGTCGAACTGCATAAACGAGAGGGTGAGGGAGACGATGACCGGCAAGACCACGAAGCAAGCGAAGGAGATCGCGTAGGGCGCGAGGAAAAGCAGCGAGTCCCGCTGACGCCGGGCTTGAAAGGTCATGAAGAGCCCCTTTCCATCGCATCTTTCTCCAGATCGTCCTGCAGGTTCTTGTTGGCGACCTG
>Ga0302326_10021226_pt1 | contig 13329 bp, 10 predicted proteins | sample Palsa_T0_3_FD_202264 | JGI IMG/M metagenome (GOLD analysis project Ga0302326, IMG submission 202264) | Peat permafrost microbial communities from Stordalen Mire near Abisko, Sweden - Palsa_T0_3 | ecosystem: Environmental > Terrestrial > Soil > Palsa > Peat permafrost | place: Sweden: Abisko... | reverse complement strand
GCCCACCCGACCCTGACGGCCCTGGTGGTGCTCACCGGCGTGTTCCTGTCGTCGCTGGACCTGTTCATCGTCAACATCGCCTTTCCGAGCATCTCGCACAGCTTCCACGGTGAGTCGCTCCGGTCCATGTCGTGGGTACTCAGCGCCTACACCATCGTGTTCGCCTCCCTGCTGGTGCCCGCCGGCCGGTGGGCCGACCGGGCCGGACGCAAGAAGGCCTTCCTGATCGGGCTGGGCGTCTTCACCACCGCCTCCGCCCTCTGCGCGGTGGCCCCGTCGCTCGGGCTGCTCATCGCCGCCCGTATCCTCCAGGCCAGCGGCGGCGCCTTGATGCTGCCCACGTCGCTCGGTCTCCTCCTCCCCGCCTTCGGCCCGGCGCGCAAGGGTGCCGCCATCGGGCTGTGGTCGGCTGTCGGTGGTGCGGCCGCCGCCTTCGGGCCTCCCATCGGGGGACTGCTGGTGCAGGCGAGCTGGCGCTGGGTCTTCCTGGTGAACCTGCCCTTCAGCCTGATCGCCCTGGTGATCGGGGTGCGCGTGCTGCGCGAGGTGAAGGACCCGGTGGCGCACAAGGCCGACCTGGTGGGGGCGGCGCTCCTGTCGGTCGCCGTGGCCAGCCTGGCGGCGGCCATCGTCGAGGGTTCGACCTGGGGCTGGAGCAGCGCGTCCATCCTGGGTGCTTTCGCCGTCACCGTGCTGGCCAGTGCGGGACTGGTCGTGCGCTCGGGACGCCACCCCAACCCGATCATCGAGCCGGCGGTCATCCGCCACCGCGCCGTGGCGCTGGCCGACCTCAGCTCCCTCGTCTTCTTCGCCGGCTTCGGGGCCATGGTGCTCGGGGGTGTCCTCTTTCTCACCGGGGTCTGGCACGAACCGGTTCTACGGGCGGGATTCATGATCGCCCCCGGACCACTCACGGCCGCGCTCTTCGCCTTTCCCGGGGGGTTGCTCGGGGCGCGCTTCAGCCATCGGGTCGTGGGCACGGTGGGCAGCCTCCTCTTCGCCGGCGCGGCCTGCTGGTGGATCACCCGGATCGGCGTCACGCCCGACTATGTCGGCGCCTACCTTCCCGGGAGCCTGTTCACCGGCCTCGGGGTCGGGCTCATGCTGCCGGCACTCGGCGGCGCCGCCACGGCGACGCTCCCCCCGGAGCGCTCGGCCACCGGCACGGCCCTCTACGCCATGTGCCGCCAGATCGGGTTGGCCCTCGGGGTCTCGTGCCTCGTGGCCGTGCTGGGCACCGCCACCGGGGTGGCCGCCGTGCACGCCTTCCACCACGCCTGGATCTTCATGGCCGCCTCCAGCCTGGTAGCGGGGCTGATCTTGCAGGGCATCCCCCGCAAGGCGCGGGTCAAGCACGCCAACGTCGAGCTCTTCGTGTCCGAGCGCGAGGCCGCCTACGCCCTGGCGGCCGGCAAGTAGGCCGGGTTGGCTACCAGCAGCTGATCACGAGCCGAGAGGGCGAGCGCCTGGCCGACGGCCGACCATTCGCCGTCGCATGCGCCTGATCGGATGGCGGTGGCCAGGGCCCGGTCGCCGTCCTGGTCGCCGTTGAAGCCCAGTGCGGCCAGGCGGTCACGGTGCGCCCGGGCGAACGCCGGACCGAGCCGGAGCTCGCGCTCGACCATGGACAGCACGTTGCGGGCGATGCGCGCCTGGAAGCGGGCCCTCCCTTCGCTCTGCTCCATCACGTCGCGCTCGAGATACTCGCGTACCGCCTCCACCAACTCGGGCCCGGTGGGACGACCGAATGGTGCAAGCACGCCGGGCGGCTCGGACGCGGGCGCGTCGACGACACTCGGGTCAGGCGCCAATCCCAACAACACGAACAGATCCCACTCGCTCTCACAGACCCGGCGCCCGATGGCCGCCAGCTCGACCGAACGGCTGGCCCCGCTGAGATGCGACGACGCCTGCATGGCGCAGATGGTGGCCCACTTCACGGTGGCGTAGACGACCCACCATTCGAGACGCGCGCGGTCGATCACCTCGCCGCCCGCCGCCGCGTACGCATCGAGCAGCGCCGGAACGTCCCCGAAGCCGCCCACGTGGCCCGCGCCCCCGAAACGCCAGGCCGGCGCGCACAGCCAGCCCAGGTCTTCGGCCGGATCACCGGCATGGGCCAGCTCCCAGTCGAGGACGGCGCGGAGACCGTCGGGGCCGACCAGAAGATTGCCCATGCGGAAGTCGCCGTGCAGCGACACCGTGGGCCCCGGTGGCAGTCGGTGGGTCTGCAGCCAGCGGGCCCCGAACTCGAGAGCGGGGCGGACCTCGCCCAAGGCATCGAGGAAGGCGAGTGGGTCCGCTAACGGGTCCCCGCGCGGCAACCCCTCGATCCCCCCGGGGTCGATGGCGTGTATCCCGGCCAGCGCGGCCGCACACTGCCCCGTGAGCGCCGACCGGGCACCCGACCATTCGGGGTCGCGCAGGACCTTGCGGGGGATCGTCTCCCCCTCGATGTGCTCGACCACCAGCCAGCCCGGACCCAACCCGGCGCCGGTGCCCACGGCCACCACGTCGGGCACGGGGACACCCGCCTCGGCGGCGGCCCGCAGCAACGCCACCTCGATGCGGACCCGCCCCGGCCCGGCAATGCCGGTGCCCCGGTCGCGCTGGAGGATCAGTGACCGGTGCGTGCCGTCGGTGCCGACGAGCTCGAAGGAGCTGGTGATGCGGGAAGCGCCGCCGGAGAGCTGCCGCAGCTGGCGCACCGTGCCGCCGAGCACGCGCCCGAGCGCGGCTTCCACCGTCTCGGCGGGGGCGGGGCGGGCTTCGTGGCCCGGGGCCGGGACCGACATCGACAGGTACGGCGTCGATTACTCGACGGGGACGACAGGCCTCCCGCTGTCGTCGAGTTGATGCAGGTATTCGCAGATGCCGTGGCCGGTGTGGGACGTTCCGTCGGGGTCCTCGTAGGTCCACCGGGCCAGCCCCTCGTTGACCATGGTCCCACCGGTCTTCACCTGCGTCGTGTCGGCCACCCGGAGGACGTCGCCGCGCAGGTCGTAGGTGCGCCCCGCCTTGTCGAGCACCTGCAGATGGACGACCCGGTGCGTGACCTCGTCCTCGGCCAACTCGGTGCGCACGCGCCACTCGGCCACGCTGGTCGCCCGCTCCCCGTCCCACGCCCAGCCCCGGTGCAGGTCGCCGGCTTCGGTGCCCAGGCGGATCCCGCCGAAGTGCATGTCGTCGCCGATGTTGATGCTGAACCAGCGCCACATCTTGGGACCGCCCCACCGCCGGGGCCCCCAGGAGCGGTCGCGGTTGCCGTGCGCCCCCTTCCATTCGTGGCGCACACCGTCGACCTCCAACCAACCGGTCCAACGCCCGGCCTGCTCGAGGTGGCCCTTGCCCACGTTCCCGGCCGCCGCGGCGGCCTGGGCCGAGCCCGCCCCGCCGGCACGCTGGCCGTCGACGCCGATGGCCGGCGTCACGGCATCGAAGCGCACATCGAGGGCGAGACGCACCGTGCGGGGCTCCGTTCCCGCCGGGGGCCCTTCCCCTTTCTTCTCCGTGCCGGTGCGGCAGGGCCGGCGGCGCGCCTCGCCGTCCATGGTCAAGCGCCAGGAGCGGCCCGCTTCGAGCATCTCGTAGGTGACGTCGCCGACGGCGAGCACGGAGTCGACCATCTCGCGCTGCTCCTTCACCGCCCGGTACTCGGCCAGGTCCCCGCCCGGGAGCCAGATCGACATGGCGGCGTCCATCGTCCCCTCGTTGGGCCGTATCCCGATGCGGGAGAAGAAGCCGGAGTCGGTGCCCGGGTCATAGGCGTTGAAGTAGTACGACTCGCTCCACGCCGTATCGCCTTCGACGGGATGGGCCAGGTCATGATGAGCCTCGAGGATCGGCATCGCTACACCATGGCCCTTCCGGCGCCGATGTTCAACAGCGGTGGCGCCGGGTACGCAGGGGCGCCGGCAAAAGGGCGGGCGGCGGCGTCTTGTGTGAGACTCGGCGGGCAGCGTAGGGACGATGCAGGACGATCCGGAGGACATCCGGGGCGGTCGATCCGTCCGGACAGGGGGGCGACGTGCGGGCAGCAGTGACCAGGGGCGGCAAGCTGGTTGTCGGTGACGTGGCCGACGTGACGCCGGGCTCGGGCCATGTGGTGGCGCGGTCCCTGGCCGCCGGCATCTGCGGCTCCGATCTGCACGCGCTGGCCGACTTCGCCCACTTCACCGGGTTGATGGACTCGGTCGGCGTCCCGTCGTTGGACCCGGCGCACGACTGCGTGTTCGGGCACGAGTTCTGCGCCGAGATCGTCGAGCACGGCCCCGACACGGCCAAGACGCTGCCCGTCGGCACCCGGGTCTGCTCGGTGCCCATCCTCCTCGGCTCGGCGGGGATCGAGCAGATCGGGTACTCCAACCAGTATCCCGGCGCGCTGGCCGAGCACATCGCCCTCCAGGAGATGTTGCTCCTGGCGGTTCCCGAGTCCCTCGACACGCAGCTGGCCGCCCTGACCGAGCCCCTGGCCGTGGGCGAGCATGCCGTGGGGCTGGCCGGCCTCCAACCGGGCCAGCCGTGCCTGGTCGTCGGCTGCGGTCCCGTCGGCCTGGCCGTCATCGCGGCGTTGAAGGGCCGCGGGCACGGGCCGGTCCTGGCGGCCGACTTCTCACCGACCCGGCGCCGCCTCGCCGAGGCGTTCGGGGCCGACGAGGTCATCGACCCGAAAGAGAGCTCACCGCACGACCGGTGGACGGCGTTCGGCGTGCCCCGGACCATCACCGAGCGCATGGGCGCCTCCATGCTGGGGGGCGAAATCAAGGACCCGGTGATCTTCGAGGCGGTCGGCGTGCCCGGCATGCTGCAGTCGCTCATCGCCGACGCCCCGCCGCACAGCCGCATCGTGGTGGTGGGCGTGTGCATGCACAGCGACACCATCGAGCCGTTCATGGCCGTGACCAAGGAGATCGAGTTCCGCTTCTCCTTCGGCTACACCCCGGCCGAATTCGAGGCCACGCTCGAGCGCCTCGGTGCGGGCGTCCCCGGCGCCGATCTCCTGGTCACGTCGACCGTCGATCTGGCCGGCGCGCCCGGGGCCTTCGAGACCCTGCGCACACCCGGCGAGCACGGGAAGATTCTGGTGACCCCCTAAGTATCGTTGTCCTGTGCACCCACGCGAATAGACCTGCATCCCCAAAACGAGAGGAACGCCGCACCCCGATGACCAACCCAGACACCGTCGACAACCTCAAGTTCGGCATCTTCCTGGCGCCGTTCCACCCGGTGGGGCAGAACCCGACGCTGGCCCTCGAGCGCGATATGGAACTGATCGAGCACCTGGACGCGCTCGGGTTCGATGAAGCCTGGTTCGGCGAGCACCACTCGGCTGGATACGAGATCATCGCCTCACCCGAGGTCTTCATCGCCGCCGTGTCCCAGCGCACCAGGCACATCCGCCTGGGCACCGGTGTGTCGTCGCTGCCCTATCACCACCCCTTCATGCTGGCCGACCGCATGGTGCTGCTCGATCATCTGACGCGCGGCCGCCTCATGATCGGCGTCGGCCCGGGCGCGCTGCCCTCGGACGCCTTCATGATGGGGATCGACCCGGCCAAGCAGCGCGACATGATGGAAGAGGGGCTCGAGGCCATCCTGCTGCTGCTCGAAGGTGACGAACCGGTCACCATGGAGACGGACTGGTTCAAGCTGGTGGGCGCCCGGCTGCAGATGCGGCCCTTCCAACGACCCTTCCCCGAGATCGCCGTGGCGGCGCAGGTGTCGCCGGCCGGGCCGCGCGCCGCCGGCCGGTTCGGCTGCGGCCTGCTCTCCATCGGTGCCACGTCGGCCGCGGGCGGCTTCGACATCCTCGGCGCCCACTGGGACGTCATGGACGAACGGGCCGCCGAGTTCGGCACGCATGTCGACCGGGCCAACTGGCGCCTGGTCGGGCCCATGCACATCGCCGACACCAAGGAGCAGGCCATCGCCGATGTGGCGTTCGGCCTCGAGGAGTGGGTCGACTACTTCCAGCGCGTGGCCGCCCTGCCGCTGGCGCCCGACACCACCAACTTCGAGACGTTGGTCGACGCCCTCATCGCCTCGGGCTTCGCCGTCATCGGCACCGTCGACGACGCCATCGCCCAGATCGAGCGCCTGCGCCAGCAGTCCGGCGGCTTCGGCACCTTCCTCCTCATGGGCCACGAGTGGGCCGACACCGCCGCCACCCGCCACTCCTACGAGCTCATCTCGCGCTACGTGATGCCCGCGTTCCAGGACTCCGCCCGCACCTTGACCGCCAGCCGGGACTGGGCCGCCGAGAACCGCCCCGAATTCATCGGCGCGGCGGGGAACGCCGTCCTGTCCGCCATCGTCAAGCACCAAGAAGAGAAAGCGACCAAGACCGCCAATGTCTGAACCATCCGGCACTGCATCGCCGACAATCACCCACGAGCAGATCTCGACGAACGGGATCGAGCTGCACGTCGCCACCGCCGGCCCGGTGGACGGCAAGCCCGTCGTCCTGTGCCACGGGTTCCCCGAGCTCTGGTACTCGTGGCGCCACCAGCTCGTCGCACTCGGGCAGGCCGGGTACCGCGCCCTGGCACCCGACCTGCGCGGCTACGGGGGGAGCAGCCATCTGAAGGAGGTCGGCGACTACGGATCGGACAAGCTCACCGGCGACCTGTGCGGACTGCTCGACCACTACGGCTACGAGAAGGCGGCCTTCGTCGGACACGACTGGGGCGCCATGCTGGTGTGGGAGATGGGCCGGCTTCATCCCGATCGGGTCTCGTCCCTCTTCAACATGAGCGTGCCGTACTCGAACTCCCCGGCCCCGCCGACCGAGATCTTCAAGGTGATCTTCGAGGGCAAGTTCTTCTACATCCTCTACTTCCAACCGGTCGGCCCGGCCGAGGCCGAGCTCGAGGCCGACCCCCGCCATTTCCTGCGCACCATGCTGTACTCGGCCGGCGGGGAGGGCATGTCGCAGGGCTCACCCCTGCTGCCCGATGTCCCGGCTGAGGGCACCGGATTCCTCGACATCCTGGCCGAGGCACCGGCGCAGCTCCCGGCCTGGATCACCGAGCGCGACGTCGACGTCTACGCCGCCGCCTTCGAGAAGAGCGGCTTCTTCGGCCCGGTCAGCTTCTACCGGAACATGGATGCCAACTGGGAGCGGAGCAAGGACATTCCCCCGTCCGTGTACACCATGCCCGTCGGCTTCCTCACCGGCTCCCTCGATCCGGTCAACGCCATGATGCCCGGGGCGGCCGAAGCCATGGCCGAGGTTCTCCCCGACTTCCGGGGCGTGACGTTCGTGGAGGGCGCCGGCCACTGGGTGCAGCAGGAGAAGCCCGAAGAGACCAATGCCGCGCTGCTGCAGTTCCTCTCCGACGTGGGCTGAGCCGGGGTGACCTCCTCCACGTGACCTACTCCATCGTCGCCCGGGACGGAGCTACCGGCCAGCTCGGCGTGGCCGCGCAGAGCTGTTACTTCGCACTCGGCTCGGTCCTGCCGTGGGCCCGGGCCGGCGTCGGCGCCGTGGCCACGCAATCCATGGTCGACCCCGGCTACGGCCCGCGCTGCCTCGACCTGCTCGCCGCCGGCGTCGGTGCCGCCGACGCGCTGGCACAGGTCCGGGCGGCCGACGACGGCCGCGAGGTGCGCCAGGTCGGCGTGGCGAGCGCCACGGGCGAGGTGGCCTCGTTCACCGGCTCGATGTGCATCGACCACGTGGACAATGCCGCAGGTGACGGCTACTCGGCCCAGGCCAACATGATGGCCGGGGACGGCGTCTGCGGCGCCATGGCGTCGGCGTTCGAATCGACGCCGGGCTCGCTGGCCACCCGCCTGGTGGCCGCCCTGGTCGCCGCCGAGGGCATGGGGGGCGACGCCCGCGGCCAGATGTCCGCCGCCCTCATCGTGGTCGAAGGCACCCGGCGCGACCACCCCTGGGAGGGCGTGCTGACCGACATCAGGGTCGACCACCATCCCGCGCCCTTGGTCGAGCTGGCCCGCCTGGCCCGGGTGGCCGAGGCCTACCACCTGTGCGACGTGGCCGAAGAGGCGCTCGTCCGGGGCGACGCGGCCGGGGCGCTGGCCGGATCCGAAGCCGGGTTGGCGCTCCTCCCCGGTGAGGGCAACCTCCTCCTGAGCTACATCGGTGCCCTCATCGGCGTGGGCCGCACCGACGAGGCAGCAGCCGAAGTGCAAAAGCTCGTGGCGTCCCGGCCACCGTGGGAAGGCGTGCTGCGCGCCCTGATCGACCGCGGGATGGTGCCCATGCCCGAGGGCGTGACCCTCGACACGTTGTTGCAGGCGCGACCCGATGGATGAGCCTGGTCCCGTGAGCCCGGTCCCGTGAGCCTCGTCCCGCTCCCACGGCAACCCGACGGTGTGGCCTGGCCGACGCTCGAGTGGCCGCAGGGCGATCCGCCTGACGCGGTGGCGGCCGAGATCGAGACGCTGCTCGACCGCGTGTTCGACGACGAGGGTCCGTTGGCCACGACCTATGCCGTCGTCGTGGTGCAGCGGGGCACGGTGGTGGCCGAGCGCTACCAGGGCCGGCTCGAGCACTTCGACCGCCCGCCTGATGCGGTGACGCGGCAGTCGCTTCTGCTGAGCTGGTCGATGGCCAAGTCCATGTTGCACGCCGTCGTGGGGATGCTCGTCGGCGACGGGCGGCTCGACATCGACACCCCCGCCGACGTCCCCGAGTGGTCGTCCGCCGACGATCCGCGCCATGCCATCACACTGCGCCAGCTCTTGGCCATGCGCGACGGTCTCGACTTCGTGGAGGACTACGTCGACGAGCGGGTCTCCGATGTGATCGAGATGCTGTTCGGTGCCGGGCAGGCCGACATGGCGCACTTCGCGGCCGACCGCCCTCTGGCCGCGCCACCGGGTGAACGTTTCAACTACTCGTCGGGCACCTCCAACATCATCTCGTCGGTCGTGGCCCGGACCGTGGGGGCCGCACAGCCGTACGAGCAGTTCCTCTGCCAACGCCTCTTCGATCGCATCGGGATGCACAGTGCGCGGCCCGAGTTCGACGCCGCCGGCACCTGGGTCGCCTCTTCCTACGTGCGCGCCTCGGCGCGCGACTTCGCCCGCTTCGGGTTGCTCTACCTGCGCGACGGCGTGTGGGACGGCACTCGCCTGCTGCCCGAAGGGTGGGTCGACTACGGCCGCACCATCGAGTCGGTCGACCCGATTGACGGCCCCTACGGCGCGCACTGGTGGGGCGTGGACGACGACACGCTCGGCACCTTCCGCGCCTCGGGCTACGAGGGACAGTCGATCACCATCTGCCCGACCCTGGATCTGATCGTCGTCCGGCTGGGGAAGACCGCGGCCGAGCACTACCCCGACCTGACCCGCTGGCGGGCCGACATGGTCAGCGCCTTCACCCGGGCGTGATGCACCGACCATCTCACCTTTCGAACTGAGCGTCGGCGTTCGGGCGCGGGACCGTCCTGCGGGCGCGCCCGAATGGGCCGAAACCTGCCCTGGCCTGGGGGAGGCCAGAACCCGTAACCCAATTTTTAAAAAATTGTCACAGTTTTGTCATCCGACTGACTAGGGTCCAAAACGCAGTTTCAATGGATCCTGCGGCGAGGTCGACCCGCCAAATGGCCGTCAGAAGAAAACAGGGGTGGGAAGTATGCACATCAGAAAACTCAGCAGGATCGGGAGCCTGGCCGTCGTGGCGGCCATGGCCACCACCGGGTTGACTGTCTCGTCAGCGTCAGCCAGCACGCCGAAGTTGACGACAAAGTCGTTCACCAACAACTTCTCCGCCATGAAAGAGCTCAAGAGCTTGGCCAAATCGGGCAAGGGAAAAGTGGCGGCCATTCTTCCCGACACCGTGAGCTCGACCCGCTACGTCGAGTTCGATCAGCCCGACATCAAGAAGGCATTGACGGCCGCCGGGCTCCCCAGTTCGGACATCATCATCCAGAACGCTCTCGGCAGTGACGCCACGCAGCTCACCGACGCGCAGACGGACATCACGAACGGGGCCACCGTGCTCCTGATCGACCCGTTCGACTCCGGCGTCGGCAAATCGATCGAGGCCTACGCCAAGTCACACGGCGTCGACGTGATCGACTACGACCGTCTCACTCTGGGCGGCAGCGCCGAGTACTACGTGAGCTTCAACAACGTGCAGGTCGGAAAGTTGATCGGCCAGGGCCTGGTGAGCTGTGTCTCGGCCTGGAAGGTCGCCAAGCCGCAGGTAGTGGTCATGCACGGCGCGGCAACCGACAACAACGCCACCCAGTTCGCCCAGGGCTATGACGCGGTGCTCAAGCCGTACTTCAAGTCGGGCAAGTACGTCGATGTCACCAACACGGCCGACACCTGGGATCCACCGACCGCCGAGACTGAGTTCCAGGAGGCCTACACGGCTCACCCGAACATCAACGCGGCATTGATCCCCAACGACGAGACCGGCTCGCCGATCATCTCGTACCTGCAGTCGCAGCACGTGGCGCCCAAGACCTTCCCGACCACCGGGCAAGACGCCACGGCGACGGGCCTCGACGACATCTTGTCGGGCTACCAGTGCGGGACCGTGTACAAGCCGATCTTCATTGAGGCCTCGGCGGCATCGGCCATCGCCATCTACCTGCGGGCAGGGAAGAAGCCACCTACCAGTCTGGTCAACGGGTCGACGGTCGACCCCACCACCAGCAGGAAGGTGACCTCGTCCCTCCTGACCCCGGAGTGGGTCACCACCAAGAACATGAACTCGACGGTGATTGCGGACAACTTCGTGCCTGCATCGCAACTCTGCACCGGTTCATACGCCGCCGACTGCACCGCAGCGGGTATAACTCCATAAGCAGTTCGGTTCGGGCGTCTGGGGAGCCAGGCGTCACCACGCAGTCGCATCCCCCTTCCGCCCCGGCGGGAGGGGGATGCCGTGGGCCCGAGGACGAGGAGGAGGGGGCGTCATGAGTACCGAGGGTTCTGAGCCCGACGGCACGCCGCTCATCGAGTTGCGGGGGGTCAAGAAGAGCTTCGGCGCCGTCCAGGCGGTCAACGGGGTCGACCTCAAAGTCATGCAGGGCAAGGTCACCGCGCTGGTCGGTGACAACGGGGCAGGCAAGTCGAGCCTCATCAAGACCATCGCCGGGTTGTGGGAGCAGGATGCCGGAGAGATCCTCTGGGAGGGCGAGCCGGTGCGCCTGCGCTCGCCCAAAGAGTCCGAGGGCCTCGGGATCACCACCATCTATCAGGACCTGGCCCTGTGCGACAACCTCGACATCGTCCAGAACATGTTCTTGGGCCACGAGGTGCTCCGCCACTTCACCCTCGACGAGGGCTCCATGGAGATCACAGCCAAGAGGATCCTGGCCGAGCTCGAAGTCACCACCGTGCGCTCGGTCCGCCAGCCCGTGGCCTCGCTCTCGGGCGGCCAGCGCCAGTCGGTGGCCGTGGCCAAGGCCGTGATGGCCCAGGCCAAGCTGGTCATCATGGACGAGCCGACGGCCGCCCTCGGCGTCTCGCAGACGGCCCAGGTGCTCGCCCTCATCAAGCGGCTGGCCGAGGGCGGCACCACCGTCCTGATGATTTCGCACAACCTCAACGACGTCTTCGAGGTGGCCGACTGGATCGCCGTCTTGCGCCTCGGCCGCATCGTGGCGGAGGGCCCCATCGACACCTTCGACAGCTCGGTGGTCGTGGACTACATGACGACCGGCCGCTCGGAGCGAGCCCTCGCCGGGAGCGGGACTGGGAACGGGAGTGGGCAATGACCAGTGACACAGGGGGAACCGTGGACGGTCCGACGTCCGGGACGGAAACGAAGTCCGAGCCGAGTCCGGCCCCACCCACCGGCGACCACCCCGAGAGCCGCCACGAGGAGGAGACGCCGGCCGCCGTCGCCCTCGTCTCCGTAGCGCCCGAAATCCTGGCCGACTCGCTCGGGGAGTACCTCAAAGCCTGGGCGAAGCGGATCCGCAGCGGCGAGAGCGGGGCGTTGCCGATCATCCTCGGCCTGATCCTCATCATCATCATCTTCCAGGTTCAGAACTCCAACTTCCTCTCGGCCGGCAACATCGTCAACCTGTTGGTGCAGGCGGCCTTCTTCGTGACGTTGGGACTGGGCGAGACCTTCGCCCTGATTCTGAGTGAGATCGACCTCTCGGTGGGCTTCGTCGCCGGCATCGGCGCCACCATCACCCTGGCCCTCGTCTCCCCTTCCTATGGCTGGCCCTGGTGGGCCGCCGCGATCGTGGGCCTCCTGGCGTGTGCGGCCCTCGGGGCGCTCCAAGGCGTCCTCATCACCCGGCTCCACCTGCCGTCGTTCGTGGTGACCCTGGCCAGCCTCCTCGGCCTCGGTGGCGTGCTCATCTTCTTGTTCGACTCCTTCCACGGCGCCGTGGGTGGCGTGATCAGCCTCCCCATCAGCGGTCCTCTCTACAACCTGGTCAACGGCAACATGAGCGTCGCAGCCAGCTGGATCGTCCTGGTGGTGGCGGTGGCGCTCTACGGGCTGGTCTCCGTCACGCGCAACACCCGCCGGCGGTCCCGCAATCTCAGCGCGCCCCCGCTCAGCATCACGTTGGCCACCGTGGCCGTGGCCGGAGTGGCCGGGGCCCTCCTCGTCATTGTGTGCAACATCAACCGCGGCCACCTGACGCCCCTCAACGGGGTGCCCTGGGTCCTCCCGCTGGTGCTCCTTGTCGTGGTGCTCTGGACGTTGCTCTTGACCAAGACACGGACCGGCCGCTACATGTACGCCATCGGGGCCAGCCCCGAGGCGGCGCGCCGAGCCGGCATCCGCGTGCAGTGGATCCGTACCGCCGCCTTCATCCTGTCCGCCTTCACGGCGGGTCTGGGTGGACTGGTGTTCGCCTCTCGACTGGGTTCGATCTCGGTCGGCTACGACGGCTCGACCTATGTGCTCTATGCCATCGCGGCCGCGGTCATCGGTGGCGCCAGCCTCTTCGGCGGCTACGGCAAGGCGGTCCATGCGCTGCTCGGGGGCGTCCTCATCGCCGCCGTGGTCAACGGGTTGGCCCTCATCGGGGTCAGCACGGCCGGTGAGGAGATCGCCACCGCGCTGGTGCTGCTGGCCGCGGTCACCGTCGACTCCCTCGTACGCCGCCGGGGCTCGACGACCTAAGAGGCCGCCCGGGCCACGTCGGCCGAGGTCTGCCGCCAGAGCACGGATGACCGGTCGCCCCGAACGACACGGAGCTGCTGATACTTCTCCCAGGCCGAGCCGCCCGGGATCTCGTCGGCGTACACCGTGCCGCCGGGTCCGAGCGCGAAGTAGGTGAGCCAGAAGTATGAGCGCCGCGTCGCTGGGAAGGAGTAGCCGGGGATAACTCGGTTGCCGTGCACCTTCAGAAGCGTCGACGCCGACTCGCCGTA
>Ga0302326_10021224_pt1 | contig 13330 bp, 9 predicted proteins | sample Palsa_T0_3_FD_202264 | JGI IMG/M metagenome (GOLD analysis project Ga0302326, IMG submission 202264) | Peat permafrost microbial communities from Stordalen Mire near Abisko, Sweden - Palsa_T0_3 | ecosystem: Environmental > Terrestrial > Soil > Palsa > Peat permafrost | place: Sweden: Abisko... | reverse complement strand
GCCGCAATGGCTGGACGAAGAGAGGGAAATCGGCGCGCTGCTGCATGCCGCGCTGGATCGCTTCGACCGCCAGCGTGGCGTCGATCGGCAGCGGCGGATTACCCTGGCGGCGCAGGATCATCTGCCGTCGTTGCGACGCGCCGACGCCGCCGCCGATCAGACCTGGAGCCTGATCCTCGAGTTGGCGCGGCGCGGCGTTCTGGCGGTTCGCAAACCCACCCGTAGTCTCTACGACGTCGATTGGCAGGGTGCGAAGATCACTTTTGCCCCCGGGGTAGAGGACACCTTGCGGGTGTGGCTGCGGCGGGATTGGAGCGAGCCGGCGGTGATGGCCTGGCGTCGTGCGATCGAACGGTACGCGCCGAAGTTTCACGATGCGGGTGCAGCCTTGCTGTCGCAGAGAATCATCATCGAAAGCCGCAGCGCCGATGACATCGTCGCCGCATTGGCGGCGGCGGCCGACATACTCGAGCCCATGACGTTGCGGCAATTGAGCGCCACGGTGTTTTGGGGGGATTCGAAGATTCTGGACGAGCGCGGTGAACTCGTCGCGGCCTTGCTGCCGCATCTGCAGATTCGCGAGCGGGCGCTGGTGACTGCGGTGCACCTGCCGCAGCGATGCCATGGCGTCTTGTTCATCGAGAATCAGGATACCTACACTGCGGCGGCTGCCGGGACTCCGGTGCAGGCGGCGGAATTCGCACTGGTCTATGCGGCCGGCTTTCGCGGTACTGCAGCCCGGGTGCGGAGTCGTACGGGTTCGCTGCTGCACTACGCAGGCCCCGGCTCGGGCGAACTGGCTGGCCGTTTCGATGCGTGGTGGTACGACGATGGAGCGGCGTTCGGACCGGCTTGGTTCTGGGGCGACCTGGATTTCGCCGGCATGCAAATCCTCAAGAGCCTGCGCGGCCGATTCGAGGACCTCGAGGCTTGGCCGGCCGGCTACGAGCCGCTGCGAGCTCAATTGGAACTCGCAGGCGGTCATGGCGCGCGGGCTGATGATTCCAAGGGGCAGATCGATCCCGTTCTGACCGGATGTGCTTACGCGGATTCGGTGTTGCTTCCTGCCATCCGCAGATACGGCCGCAGGGATCAGGAGTCCCGTGGCGTGCGGCAAGAATGAGGTCACCTTACGACGGAATACCCGATGTCCGCGACGGACTGACCCGCGAGGAGCGGGTGGTTTTGTACGTTCTCGATCAGACGCAGAAGGAGCGTGGCGGCCGCAATGTGCCGACGCCGATGTTGTGGGGGCGCGTGTGCGAGTATTTCTACATCAGTCCGGAGGACCTTTCAGCGATGCTTGCGCGGCTCGGCGCGCGAAAATGACGTGCTCGGCGCTGCCGAGGGAGGGTCGTGTTCTGGACTTGGAGGCTAGGAGCGGAATCGAACCGCTGTACGCGGCTTTGCAGGCCGCTGCATGACCACTCTGCCACCTAGCCCCGGGGTCAAAAATAGCGAACCCCGGGCGGGCCGGGGTTGCAGCCGGAAATAATGTACTTTTTCGCGGCGGCTGGCAATACCCTCTTTCTCGGGGAGCTTCCAAAATAGCTCCGCTCTCTCGAAGCTGTCGGCCCCTAGCGCTCCCGCCGCACCGGATCTAGTTGTAGCGTGTCAGCAACAACCGCAATGTGGACAAAACGCTCAAGTGGGCTCAAGATTCAGCCTTAGGGAAAACTTGATGCGCATGCAATGCGTGCGCGCAACATAAAAATTCGAGACAAAAAGGGGATTCATATGCAGTGCATGTCACGCGCAATACGTTTGCGCTATGAATTGCGAGGACTGATTACCGCGAGTGCCGCCGCAAGCACTTTGTTTGCCATATCGGCTCATGCCCAAACATCGACGGCCGCCGCGCAGGGACCCGAACTGCAGGAAATCGTTGTCACCGGATCGTTGATCAAGCGCACCGACACGGAAACGCCGTCTCCGGTGCAGATCATCACGGATCAGGATCTCAAGAATTCAGGCTATACGAACGTCGTCGACGTGTTGCGCAATCTGTCGGCGAACGGTTCGGGGACCCTGAGTCAAGGCTTCGGTCAAGCGTTTGCCGCCGGCGCCAGCGGCATCGCGCTGCGCGGGCTGTCGGTGGGCGACACGCTGACCCTGATCGACGGCGAGCGCATGGTGTCTTATCCGCTCAGCGACGACGGCGAGCGCAGTTTCGTCGACGTGACCGCCATCCCGTTCAATGCCGTGGATAGCGTTGAAGTCCTGAAGGACGGCGCTTCGGCCGTGTACGGCGCCGATGCCATCGCGGGTGTGGTCAACGTCAAATTGAAGAAGTCCTACGTCGGTTCCGAATTTACGGCGGAGGTGGGCACGAGTCAGTACGGCGACGGCACCACCGAGCACGGCGCCGGCATCTGGGGTATGGGCGATCTGACGAACGACGGTTACAACGTGTACGTGGCGATCGATTGGCATCACCAGGACGCGATTCTCGGGGCGAACCGCAGCGGTGCGTTCACGACGACGAATTGGTCGGGTCTGCCCGGGGGCGTCAACACCCAGCCGGGTGCCATCGGCGCGTCGAGCCTGGTTTATCCGGACAGCACTTCCGGCTATTTGATCAATCCCAATACGAACTCGGGCCAGCCTTACGCATTCCTGCCGGGGTGCGACCAGGCTTCGCAGAATGCAGATAAATGCACGTTCGCTTTCCCCGGGAGAATTCAGTCGCCGACCACACAAATCAATTTGTTGAGCAAATTCACCAAGGCTCTCGCCGGCGATTGGACGGCCACGGTCACGGGTTCAGTGTTCGACTCGGGCGCGCAGCAGGTCGCCGCAACGACCTTCGGTCATGCCTTCAGCAACACGGGTCAGGAGGCCGGCTCCATCGAGAACATCACCGGCGCCCCCGGCCAGTTGTTCTCGGCCATCAGCTATCCGACGCTCTCGCTGCCGGGAACTTCGCCGCTGAACCCGTTCGGAAAAGCCACAAATCTGGTTTATAGCTTCCCCGACGTCGGGCCATACCAGGTTGACGTGGATACGCTGACGTATCGATTGTTCGGCGATGTGAAAGGCCAGGCCGCCGGCTGGGACATCCACGGCTCGGTGGGCATCATGTATTCCAGCATGACAGAGAAGATCTTCGGCACCATCTATCCGCAACTCGCGCAGAATGCACTCAACAGCGGGGCCTATGTGCCCGGAGTCAGCACCAACGGCCAGGCCTTGTTCGCGCCGGAGACCTCGGAACACCCATCGAGCACCCTGGGTGTCGCGAGTCTCAATGGTGCGCACGAGCTATTCGAGATGCCGGGAGGGCCGCTGACGCTGGCCGTGGGCGGTCAGTACATTCATAAGGCACTGAACGTCACGGATCCGCCCTCGGTGGTCTCCGGGGCGCAAGAAGGCACCATCTTCTACTCGGTGGGTTCTCAGGACTCCACGGCGGGCTTCCTCGAAGTCGCCGGCAAGCCGATCAAACAGTTGGAAGTGGATCTGAGCGGCCGCTATGACCACTACGACACCTATGGCGGCTCAGCGACGCCAAAGGTCGGAATCAAATTCACGCCGATCGATGAGTTCGCGATTCGTGGTACCTGGGGCAAGGGCTTCCGTGCACCGTCGATTGCAGAGTCCGGGACGGCGGGACTGGCATTCGGCCAGGGCAATACCAATGACCCGGTCCTGTGCCCCGGTGGGGTGGCCAACGTGAAAGGCACGTTCAACGCTCTGTGCGCGTACCCGGCAACAGGCGTCCAGGGTGCCAATCCGAATCTGAAAGCCGTCGAATCGCAGAACGCGACGTTCGGCATCATTTTCGAGCCGCTGAAGGCATTCAGCATCTCGGTGGATTGGTACTACATCAAGCTCACGAACGACATCATCTCGGCGGCCTCGGCCGGCGGTTTCTATACCGATGCCATCCAATTGGTTCGCGGCCCGTCGGCGAATTTGCCGGTCTGCACCGCGACCGTGACCACGGGTACTTGCCCGCAAACCACCGTGGCTACGCCAGTAGGATATCCTGCGTATACCCTCGTTCCGTATGTCAACGCGGGCAGCACCAAGACCTCGGGCTACGACGTGGACATGCGCAACCAGTTTGACCTTGGCAGTTTTGGCAGGTTGAAGGCCGAGCTCAACTACACCTTCATCGCCCAGTACGAACTGATCGCCAACGACACCATATTCAACCTGGTCGGCACTCACGGTCCGCAGAGCATTTCCGGCGACACGGGCAATCCGAGACAGCGTGCGGTGGCCTCGTTGACCTGGGAGAACGGTTCTTTCACCAGCACCATCTCAGAGAATTACCAGAGCGCGTTTTCGATCATAGACCCCTCGTCCGGTTACCCGACCTGCCTGGCAGCATTGCAAGGCCGCTCGCCCTCAGCCTACGGCTCAGCGATCTCCTCGTCAGTTAAGTCGCTGCCGAGCCAGTGGAGCCAATATTGCTCCGTACAGCATTTCGCCAGTACGAATTTGTACGCAGCCTACCAGGCCTCGGATCATCTTCAGATCCACGGCTCGATCACCAACCTGTTCAATTCTCAGCCGCCGGTCGATCTGCAGACCTATGGTGGCGGTGCGGAGTTGGCGTACACCACGCTGGATCAAGACGGCGCGGTGGGGCGGTTCTTCCTGGTCGGCGCGACTTACAAGTTCTAAAAGCCGACCAAACGCGGCGGCATTTTTTGTCGCCTGGCAATCGGCCCCTTCGGGGGCCGATTTTTTTAGCGGGGTGGCCGTTGGGACGCCCGCCACGAGGCGTGTCAAAATCGGGTAACATTACTGCTATTCTTGGAACCGGACGATGGCCGAAGACAGCTCCCACCTCATCAGCTTGCATGCCGCCAATTCACCGAACGCACTCGATCTGCGGCGGGTGGGTGCGCATCCGGACTATTGGTACCCTGTCGCCTGGTCCGACGAGCTGAAGGTGGGCAAGACGCTCGGCCGCCGCTTCGCGGCCCTCCCGATCGTGCTGTACCGCGGCAAAAGCGGGCGGGTGTTCGCCCTGGAAGATCGCTGCGCGCACCGCCAAGTGCCCTTGCATCTTGGCGTGGTCAGCGGCGATGAGCTCAAGTGCCACTATCACGGCTGGACATATAATGGCACCGGCAAGTGCGTGAACGTGCCCTATCTCGGGACGGACCGGCTGCCCACCGGTGTGAAGAGCTACCCGGCGCGCGAAGTGGACGGCCTGATTTTCGTGTTTCCCGGCGATGCGGCCCTGGCGGAAAGCCGCTTGCCCCCGGGTCTGGGTTCTTCGCAGCGCAAGGATTACAAGACGCGGCGCCTGAACCGTGAAGTGGCCTGCCACTACACTTTCATGCACGAAAATCTGTTCGACATGAATCACCAGTTCATGCATCGCAAGCAGATGGGGTCCATCCGTGCACGCTGCCTCGGCAGGAACCATGGCGACAACTGGGCCCAGGTCGAATACAGCTTCGCGCGGTCCGGCGGCAAGCAGTCCGTGGGCGAGCACCTCATCGTGGATCTGATGCGCAAGCGCTCGGAGCCGAAGAAGGATTTCTCCGACCACATGCGGATCCGCACCGACTATCCCACCCAGACCCTGCGAGTGTGGGTCGGTCGCGATATCAAAACGACGGATGATCCCGTGCTCGACGTATGGCTGGGGTACACCCCGTTGGATGCGGAACAGCGAACCAACCGAACGTATGGCTATCTATCCATCAAGAAGCCGCGCGTTCCGGGCATCATCCAGGCGGCATGGCCCTTCGTGACCTGGTTTACAGAGAACATCTTCCGCGAGGACAAGGAAATCGTGGAATACGAACAGAGGGCGTATGACGCGCAAGGCGCGGACTGGAACAATGAGGTGTTCCCGCCCATCCGGGATCTTCGCGGCGTTCTGGCTCGCTGCGGCAGGCCGATGGACTAGGCCGGCGCATGTCGACGCCCGAACACTTATCCTACTCGAGGCCCGTGGTTGAGCGTCCCTGGGATGCACGGCTGGCGCGCTGGCTGGTTACTCCGCTCAAAAATAGCTGGGTTACGCCCAACCATCTGACCACGGTTCGCCTGGCCGTGGGACTGGTGGCCGCGGCGGCGTTTGTCCCCGGGACCTATGGTTGGTCGAACCTTGGCGCGCTGCTGCTGATAGTGTCGAATTTTCTCGATCATACCGACGGTGAACTGGCGCGCGTGAGCGGCAAGAGCAGCCGGATCGGGCATGTGTACGATCTGGCCAGCGATGCCGCGGTCACCATACTGCTGTTCATCGCCATCGGGGTGGGTGTGGGCGCGAATACCACGACCGCTCTCGAAATCTCTCCGGCGGTGCTCGGCCTGGTTGCCGGCTGCGCCATTGCATTGATTTTCTATCTGCGCATGCGCATGGAAGAGATGGCGGGCAAGGCTGCCAATCAGCAGGGTTCGCTCGGTGGGTTCGAGACGGAAGATATCTTGTACCTGCTGCCCCTGGTCACGCTCAGCAATGCAGTCCTTCCGTTTCTGATCACGGCGGCGCTGTGCGCGCCGCTGTACGCCCTCTGGGTGGTGATGGATTACCGCCGCGTGCTGCGGCGTCCTGCCTCACGGGTCGTTCGATAAATGGCCTCGGCCGACACAGGGAGCAGCCGGCTCCCGCGGGGGGTCATTGCGCCCGTGCGGCACGGCGCCGATGGGGTGACTGTGAATGCCGATCAGGTGATGAATTCGCGCTTGCGGGATTTGAACACCGAGGCTTTGCGCGGCGAATTCGCGGCGCAGGGCGCCTTTCTCCACGTGCAGGACTTCCTGGCGCCCGAGATCACGGCGCAATTGGTTGCTGCCGTCGATGCGGTCGGGAGCAGCGTGAACCGCAATTATTTGCCGGGGCACAAGCAGGGCGGCAGTGTCAGCCGTCACGCCATCGACAGCCTCGCGCCGTTCATCGCCGAACTGTATCGTTCACCCGCGCTGATCGGCTGGCTGGAAAAGCTGTCGGGAGAGCGCCTGCAGGTGTCGCCCCCCGAGGATCCGCACGCCTATGCGCTGTATTTTTACACCCGGCCCGGTGATCACATCGGCTGGCATTACGACACGTCTTATTATGCGGGGCGCCGCTACACCTTGCTGTTCGGCGTCGTCGATCGATCATCGTGCCGTCTGGATTACGAATTACACACGCGCGAGCCGGGTGTGACCGTGGTGCCGGGCTCGCTGCAGATACCGCCGGGCGGCCTGGTGTTCTTCAACGGCGACAAGCTGCGCCACCGTATTACTCCGCTCGCTGCCGATGAAATGCGTGTGTCGCTCACCTTTGAATACGTGACCGACCCTGCCATGCATCCCTGGCGGCGTGTGATTTCCAATATGAAGGACGCGGTCGCGTATTTCGGCTTTCGGCAGGTATTCCGCCAGGTGTTTCGCCAGACGCCTCGCCCCCCGAAGCGAGGCGCCACGAGAGGAGGCGACGGGCCCGCATGACACGGGCGGCAACCTGGGCCCTGTCGGTGGGTGTGCTGCTGTTCATCGGCTTGCTCGTCTCGCAAGGGCTGCCGGCGGTGGTGGCCACTTTGGCTCTGGCAGGGTGGGGCCTGCTGCTGGTGGCGTTGTTCCATTTGCTGCCGTTGGTGCTCGATGCCATGGCGATCCATGTGCTCATGGGCGATGGCGCGGCGCGCGGCTCCCTTGGTAATCCGCTGCGCGCGCGCTGGGTGGGCGAATCGGCGAACAGCCTGATGCCGGCGGGGCAGTTGGGCGGACCGGTGCTGATGACCCGCCACCTGGCCCAGCGCGGAATGCGCATGCCGGATGCCGCCGCGGTGATCACGGTCAGCACGACTCTGCAGACCTTCGCGCAAATTGCCTTTGCTCTGCTCGGCGTAGCACTGTTGGGCGCGCAGGCGAGCCATATTTCGCAGCATTCCTTGCGTACCGCGGGATTGATCGCCAGCGGCCTGCTCGCTCTGCAGGTGGGGGGGTTTTACTGGATACAGCGGCGCGGCCTTTTCAGCAAATTGATGCGTGCCGCGACGCGTTTTGCCGGCAAGCGCGATTGGTCGCAGTGGATGAACCAGGCGCAGGCCATCGACCTCGCGGTGCAGGACATCTACACGCGCGGTGGTCCGGTGGCAGCCAGTTTCTTATTGAGCTTGGTCGGCTGGTTGGTCGGCACCGGCGAGGTCTATCTGATTCTGCTGTTGATCCATCGACCGGTCGGATGGGTGGATGCGCTGCTGCTCGAGAGTCTGGGCCAGGCCATTCGCGGCGCGGCGTTCGCCATTCCGGGCGCGCTCGGCGTGCAGGAGGGCGGATACCTCTTGCTCGCTCCGCTGGCCGGATTGCCGCCCGATGCGGCGCTGGCGCTGTCCCTCGCCAAGCGAGCGCGCGAACTTCTGCTGGGGGTGCCCGGCCTGCTGTACTTGCACCTTTCCTCGCGCGCCGGCGCCCCCGCCGTGTAAAATTCCCGCCTAATCATCGAAAGGAACCGAATGCGCGCCATCATCCTCGCCGCTGGCCGCGGCCTGCGATTGCAACAAGCCGATGACCGCCAGATGCCCAAGTGCCTGCTGCAGTTCGGCGGCATGAGCCTGCTCGAACGCCATTTGCGCATGTTGAAAAACGCCGGCGTCGACGAGGTGGTTTTGGCGCTCGGCTATCGTCACGAGCGGGTCGAGGCCGAACTGGACCGATTGCGCTGGCAGCCGCGCCCGGAAATCGTGCTGAATCCGCATTTCGAGCTGGGAAGCGTGCTGACCGTGCACACGGTCGCCGAGGCGCTGACCCGCGGCGGCGACGTTCTGTTGATGGACGCCGATGTGCTGTACGACGAACGCATCGCCGGCGCGTTGACGGCGGGCAGGGGGCCGGTCAATCGCGTGCTGATCGACCGCGATTTCGAGGCCGGCGATGAGCCCGTGAAACTCTGCGTGAGCGGCGGCGTGCCGATCGAACTGCGCAAACAGCTGGCGGCGGACTTGAAATACGATACCATCGGCGAGTCGGTCGGATTCTTCCGCTTCGATCAAGGCGGTGCGCGCCGCCTTGCCGCGCTGGTGGCGGACTATGTCGCGCAGGACCGGGCGCACTTGCCTCACGAGGAAGCGGTACGGGATCTGCTGCGCGAGCGCAGCCAGGTGTTCGAAGTCGCCGATGTGACCGGAGCGCCCTGGATCGAGATCGATTTTCCCACGGACGTGATTCGCGCCGCACATGAGGTGCTGCCGCAACTTCAGCCTTTATCGGGAGCTGTCCCATGAACGCATCGATACGCCCATCGGCCGCCGCCGATCGAGCCCACAGCAGCGGTGGGGCCGCGGCCCGCAGCGCCAAGCTGCGCGGGATGCTGCAAAGCCCGCAGCTCGAGTTCTTGATGGAAGCCCACAACGGCCTGTCCGCCCGCATCGTGCGCGAGGCCGGCTTCAGCGGGATCTGGGCGTCCGGCCTATCGATCTCGGCTCAGTTCGGTGTTCGCGACAACAATGAGGCCAGCTGGACTCAGGTGGTGGACGTACTCGAGTTCATGGCCGATGCAAGCGATCTGCCCATTCTGCTCGACGGCGATACCGGTTACGGCAACTTCAACAATATGCGGCGCCTGGTGCGCAAGCTCGAGCAGCGCGGTATCGCCGGCGTTTGCATCGAGGATAAGCAATTTCCGAAAACCAACAGTTTCCTGAACGGCGAGCGCCAGCCTCTGGCGGACATTGAAGAGTTCGCCGGCAAAATCGCCGCCGGCAAGGACACGCAGAGCGATCCCAACTTCTCGATCGTGGCACGCGTCGAAGCGCTGATTGCCGGTTGGGGCATGGATGAGGCGCTGCGCCGCGCGGAGGCTTACCGCTTGGCGGGCGCGGATGCGATTCTGATTCACAGCAAGCTGTCGAAGCCGGACGAGATCGTGACCTTCGCTCGCGAGTGGGCACGCCGCCTGCCCCTGGTCATCGTACCGACGCGCTATTACAGCACCCCCACGGCCGTGTTCCGCGAAGCGGGCATCAGCACCGTGATCTGGGCCAACCACCTGGTGCGATCGGCCGTCTCCGCGATGCAGAGCGTGGCGAAGGAGATCTTCGACAGTCAGACATTGGTCAATGTCGAAGACCGGATCGTGCCGGTCAACGAAATTTTCCGGCTGCAGGACGCCGACGAATATTCCGCCGCCGAGCGCCTTTATCTGTCCACGGCCAGCGCGTCGCGCGCCGCCGTGATACTGGCTGCGAGCCGCGGCCGCGGCCTCGAAGCCATCACCACCGACCGTCCGAAAGTCATGCTGCCCATCGCCGGAAAGCCCTTGCTGCGCTGGCTGATCGACGGTTTCAAGAAAGAAGGCATCAATGAGATCACGGTGGTCGGCGGCTACCGAGCCGACGCGATCGATGCCGCGGGGATCAATCTGCTGGTCAATGAGAGGCACGCCGTCACCGGGGAATTGACGTCATTGGCCTGCGCGGTGGATGCATTGGATTCGGATACCGTGATCTCCTACGGCGATCTGCTGTTTCGCAGTTATGTGCTGCGCGACCTCGTGGAGGGCAGGGCGGATTTTTCGGTGGTGGTCGATTCTTTGCCGACGGGCGCCGCGAATCGCACCGTACGCGATTTCGTCCAGTGCTCGCGCGGGGATGATCGGGGCTTGTTCGGCACGCGCGTGCTGCTCGAACACGTCGCCAGCGGCGCGGACCCGGAACGCGAGACGCAAGGCCGCTGGATTGGTTTGCTGAACGTGAGCCGCCGGGGATTGGTCAAGCTGAAGGCGGTGCTGGCCGAGCTGCGCGCGCGGCCTGATTTCGATGCTCTCGACATGCCGGCTTTGCTGAATGCTTTGATCGCCGATGGGGCACAGATCGAAGTGTTGTACGTGCATGGCCACTGGCGCGGCGTCAACGACTTCGACGATCTTCGCCGCGCGGTGGACTTCGCCCATGCGCAGACTCCGTTCGGCAGCGCGCCGGGCGCAGGCAATTCCGGGGCGGCTCTTGATTGAAGCGCGCCATTTCGTCGAAGCGGCGCGTGAACGGGGATTCCATTGGTATGCGGGAGTCCCATGTTCCTACCTCACGCCCTTCATCAACTATGTGCTGCAGGATGAATCCCTGCGCTATGTGTCGATGGCCAACGAAGGCGATGCGGTGGCTCTGATCGCCGGCGTGGCGCTGGCCGCAGATGCCGGCACGCCGCAACGGCGCGGCATCGCGATGATGCAGAATTCCGGGCTGGGCAACGCCGTCAGCCCGTTGACTTCGCTGACTTGGACATTTCGCCTGCCGCAGCTGCTGATCGTCACCTGGCGCGGCCAGCCGGGGGTTGCCGATGAGCCGCAGCATGCGTTGATGGGTCCGATCACGCCGGCGATGTTCGATGCGATGGAAATTCCCTGGGAGCTGTTCCCCACCGAGAGCGGCGCGATCGGGCCGGCGCTGGATCGCGCCACGGCGCATATGGATCAAACCGGGCGGCCCTATGCGTTGCTGATGCAGAAGGGCAGCGTTGCCGACTTCGCGCTGGCGCCGGGCACGGCCCTGCGCACGCGTGCCGGCGCGGCGCCGATGATGCAGCCGCTGCGGCACGCGCCCGAGCACCGGCCGTCGCGGCAGGAAGCCTTGCGGCAGGTCGTGGCGCACACCTCGGTCGCCGCCACCGCGGTGCTCGCCTCTACGGGCTTTTGCGGGCGTGAGCTGTACGCTCTCGATGACCGGCCCAATCAACTGTATATGGTGGGGTCGATGGGATGCGTGGCGCCCCTGGCGCTCGGGCTCGCGCTGGCGCGGCCCGACCTGCGAGTCGTCGCTCTGGACGGCGACGGCGCGGCGCTGATGCGGCTGGGAGCATTCGCGACCGTGGGTGCGTACGGTCCCGCCAATCTCCAGCATCTGTTGCTGGACAACGGCGCTCACGACTCGACCGGCGGCCAGGCGACGGTCTCGCCGCAGGTGTCATTCGCTCACATTGCGGCGGCCTGCGGTTATGCGTCGTCGCTCGAGACCGACGATGTGGGGGATGTCGCGGCGTGGCTGCAGGCGCCGCCGGACAATGGACCGAGGTTTGCACGGCTGCTCACCCGCGTCGGCACGCCCCGCGACCTGCCCCGGCCATCGGTCACTCCGATCGAGGTCAAGACTCGCCTGATGCACCACTTCAACTGCGGCGCAGGGCTTCACTGATGCTGTCCGCCCGATTGTTGCTTCTCGCCGTGCTGGCGGCGACTGCATGCTGGGCGGATCAGCCACAGAATAACCCGAATAACCCGACGCAGGCGCCTCCCCCCGGGCCGATGCCCGCGCCGTCCCCGACGGCACCGTCCACAACGCCGAAGACGACTGCCCCTCATTGGATCTCGAGATGGTTCGATCCGGACACTGCGCCTTTCATTCCGGTGCCTGAAATCGGCGTCGATCCGAACAGCGGCGTCACGTTGGGACTCATTCCGACGTGGCTGCGTAGCAATGACGATCATGAAATCGACCGCATCATCGCGCCCGATATCCTCTACAACCCTAATTTCGGCATCGGCGCGCACGGACGCATCTACGGCTATTCGTCGGCTGACGAACAATGGTCGGTGGTCGGGGGCATCAAAGAACGCGTCGAACGCGACTTCGATGCCGAGTATCAGGTCGGGCGCTCGCGCCAGGAAGCATGGTCGTTCAATACCAGCGTGATCTTCGACCGCAGCGGCGTTCCGCGTTTCTACGGGATCGGCAACGATACCCTCAAGTCCGCCCAGACGAACTACACCGACCAACAGGAGGTTGTACAGGTGCAGGCCGGGCGCAATCTGACACACGAGTGGCAGCTGCTATACACCGGGCGCTTCACGAACGTCGACGTGCTGCCCGGGACATTGTCGGGCGTCCCGACCATTCAGTCTCGCTTCGATCACGTCGTGGGTCTGGGCACCAATCAGCAACTGCTCAATCGTCTGTCCATCGTCTATGACACCCGCGATGATCTGACGATACCCACTCGCGGCGTGCAATTGGTTGCGTACGGCGGCCTGGCCAGCCGCACCGGGCTGTTGGACGATTCGATGTACAGCGAGACCGGCGGAGACGGACGCGCGTTCTGGCCCGTGGCCCCGGACACGGTCCTGGTGGGGCACCTCGCCATACGCTACTTGCCGACATCGCACGCCGTGCCGTTCTGGGCGCTCAGCGACATCGGCGGGGACACCAGCGTGGTGGGCGGAGAGCAGCCGCTGCGCGGCTTCGGCGAGGGACGCTTCTACGATAGAGACTCCTTCTCCAGCAGCGTCGAATTTCGGCGCAAGGTGCTGTCCTTCGAGGCCGCCACGACCTCCATCGATGTGGAACTGACGCCCTTCATCGATGTCGGCCGGGTATATGCGCGCACCAGCACCGACCCTCTGTCCGATCTGCACCGTGTCTACGGTGTCGGGTTCCGCGGCATC
>Ga0302326_10021222_pt1 | contig 13330 bp, 15 predicted proteins | sample Palsa_T0_3_FD_202264 | JGI IMG/M metagenome (GOLD analysis project Ga0302326, IMG submission 202264) | Peat permafrost microbial communities from Stordalen Mire near Abisko, Sweden - Palsa_T0_3 | ecosystem: Environmental > Terrestrial > Soil > Palsa > Peat permafrost | place: Sweden: Abisko... | reverse complement strand
GTCCCGCCAGGTGCAGGTGGTTGGCAATCGTCGCCCGGGAGCAGGTTGTCTATATAGACGCAGAAGGCCGGATCGAACGGGAGATTCTGGAAGCCGGTGTCCGAGACCGTGGTGTACGAACCGCCGACATTGGCCAGTTGTGAATTGAAGTCTGTGATCGCCGGGTCTATCATCGGAGAGACGGTCACGTTGTACCCGTAGCCATTGGAATCCTCCAAAGCTGCAAGACCGGTATACAGCCAGGAGGGGAGTTGCCCGAAGCCGGATTGAGGGTCGGCTTCGAGTTGCGGAATCAGATCCGGGTAGTTCAAAGAAATGAAATCGGCGGGAGGTGACAGCGTCGATGTGCTGCTGAAAAAGTCGCCCAAGCTGGTGGATGCAGTCACGATATTGGTCGTAACCGCGACCGATCCGCCGGGGTACAGAAGCGTGAGGGTACCGAAATAGAGGTTGACCACCGAGGTAGAGAAAAAGCAAGTTGGCCCCATCGGAAGGACGCCTGAACAGTCCTGGGCCATCGAAGGAGCTGCGCACATTGCGGCCATGATCACTATTTTGAGGTTCACCGGAAAAGAATGAAGGAAAACAACGGCCTGAGGACGTTACATCAGGTTGGTAACGTCGTTACGCCCCAATTCTTCAATGAGATAGCAGAAACACGGGTGAGCGGGAAGCGCACAGGTAAAGGAGCCTTGGCTCCACGTGGAATCGAAATATTGACGGGTGGTTCCGGAATTGCTTCGGTGGTTGTGGCGCCAGGTCAGTACGAGTAAGGATCGAGGTCACCGACAAAGTGAGCCATCAAAGCCACTCAGCGCCCTCGATGACCTTCACCGTAACCTAACCTCCTACGGGTTCACGCAAGTGAAGTTCGCGGATTCGTCGATGCTGCCGGTGCCCTTGTATCGTGCTACTTGCGGGTAGGCGCAAAGCGGGCGGGTGCGCACTACCTTACCGGTGACCACACGGCTTGCTTCGATCCGCTGCGGACCTTTAGAGGTTTCTACCCAGTTGACCAACGGCGTCGCAGCATCGAAGATGCTCGTGCCAACGCCACCGCCGCAATGGAACATTCCAGGAACCATGAAGAGGCGGACGAAGTCGGTGCTGGAATCACCCATCTTCTCCTTGACCTGCTCGTAGTACTCGACGCCCATTCTGGGGTTGAGTTGCGGATCGGCCCATCCGTAATACATCAGCAGCTTTCCGCCATGACGGCGAAAGGCCGAAAGATCGGGATCGTTGGCGTCCAGGATCTGATGGAATTCTTCGGCTAAGGGCGCGGCCTTGTCGATGTCGAATTGGCTGAAGGCCTTGACGGGATCGTCGTCGACCACGCCGGTTTTCGGGGCCGGCAGGACAAAACGAAGGAAGTTGTAACCATAGGACGTCCAAGCTCCGGAGCCGTTTGCAGCGTTGATTTGTTGGCCGATCCAGCCGCTCTGGCCATTGGGGCCGGCGATTTCTGAACCCACCGGCCAACCGGGGAAGAAGCGCTTGCCCTGAATCATGATGTCGCCGTAGACACGGTCAAGGGCTTTCATTTGATCCTCGGTAAAGCAGTCCGGCTGGTTCGCTCCGGCCGGGCAGTGCGGCAGATCGCGAGCGGGTTTGAAATCGCAGCGGAGGGGATTATCGATCAGGCCGTCCTTCAGACCGTCTTTGGCATCGCATTGTTCGTAGACCCTGGCGGCGAGCAGAGCAAGCTTGGCGGCGGGGAAGGGGTTGGCGTTCATGCTCCGCATCCAATAGGCGCGGGAGAGATGGGTTGCGGTCTGATAGAGGGCGGGGGAGCCGGCCACGATTCCGTCGAAGTCGCTCGGGAACCTTTCGGCGAGAGTCAGGCCCTGTCGGCCGCCCTGCGAACATCCTTCGTAATAGGACTTGTCGGGTCCGGCTCCGTAGTAGGTGCGGGCAAGGAGTTTCGCGGTTTCGGCGGTTAGGTGCAGGGACCGGAAGCCGAAGTCGAGAAGCTTCTGCCGGTTGAGGGCGAAACTGGCGCCGCGTTCGGATTCGGCGGAGTGCCCGGTGTCCGTAGCGGCCGTGACGAAGCCCGCCTTGAGACCTCGAGCACGATTGGTAACACGTCCCGCAGCTTCGAAAGACTCGCCGGCCCAGCCACCGTTGCCGAACATATAGAGCCGGTTGTTCCAGGCCGTGGGAAGGTTTACTTCGATATTGATTTCAGGCTGAATCATGACGCGGACACGGCAGTGCTCGGGTGCGCTGACAGAGGCGCCAATCACACTTGCGGAAATCACGGAAAGCTCATAGTTGGTGAGGCTCAGCAACTCGCGGCACGCAATGGCAGGCTTCGTCGTGGGAGTGGGTGTGTTCCAATCGCGAAACTGGATGTTGCCGCCGCCCTGGCTGTAGAGAGCGGCGGGGAAGAAGAGGATGAGGCAAAGCGTACGCATCTGTTTTCCTTGTGGAATGATTCTATCGTCATCAATACATCCCAGAGACCAACATGACGCGCACTAGACATTTCGTTTCGTCATGTGCTAAACATATAGAGTTCCCCTAAAAAGGACTCAGTGGGAGGTCTGTGCGTGGTTTGACGCAGACCGTTCGCACCAATGAGGAAAAATGGCACGCAAATCAGGTAAACACTATACATCCGCCGCTAAGCAGGTCGAGGCGAAGCAATATCAGCTTCCCGACGCGGTAACTCTCCTCCAGAAAATTAAATTCGCCAAGTTCGACGAAACCGTCGAAGTGCATATGCGCCTTGGTGTCGATCCCAAGCACGCCGACCAGATGGTCCGCGGCACGGTCTTGATGCCCAACGGACTCGGCAAATCGAAAAAAGTTCTCGTCATCGCGAGCGGCGACAAGATTCGGGAAGCCCAGGAAGCGGGCGCCGATTTTGTCGGTGGCGAAGACATGGTCAATAAGATCCAGTCCGAAAACTGGGTCGATTATGACGCCATCGTCGCGACGCCGGACATGATGCGCTCGGTCGGTAAGCTCGGTAAGGTGCTCGGTCCCCGCGGCCTGATGCCCAATCCGAAGACCGGCACGGTAACGGTCGATGTGGCCAAGGCGATCAACGAAATCAAGGCCGGTAAGGTCGAATTCCGCGTTGATAAGACAGGAATCGTGCACGCTCCCGTCGGCAAGATCAGCTTCACCAGTGTGAAGTTGATTGAGAATGCCAATGCGCTGATCCAGGCTGTATTGAAAGCCAAGCCTGCGGCAGCCAAGGGCAAATACGTCAAGAGTGCGACCGTTTGCTCGACCATGAGCCCCGGAATCGCTATCGAGGTTGCCGAAGCGGCCGCCAAGTAAGGCGGAAAGCTGGTATTTCATCATGAAAAAGAAGTCCGATAAGAAAAAAGATCTCGAAGCCTTGCGCAAAGAGTTCGAAAAGGTCGAGAGCCTTTTTGTAACCGGCTACGAGAAGATCAAGGTCAGCCAGGATAACGACCTTCGCAAGGTTGTGCGGGAATCCGGCGCAAAGTATAAAGTCGTCAAAAACAACATCGCGGCCATTGCCTCTAAAGGTACGCCTTCCGAAGGCGTCCTCAGCGATCTCAAGGGGATGACCTCTGTTGCGTATACATACGACGATCCGGTGGCGCTCGCCAAGGTCCTGACGGCCTATGCGAAAACCAATCCGCTGTTTACGTTCAAGGCGGGCGTTGTTCAGGGCCGCGTCATTGACGTCAAGGCGATCAATGAGCTTGCTTCGCTCCCGTCGAAGGAAGAGATTTTCTCCAAGCTTCTCTATGTGATCAATGCTCCGGCTCAGCGCCTCGTGACCACGCTCAACGCGGTCGGTCGCGACCTCGCCGTGGTTATCGATCAAGGTGTCAAAGAAAACAAGTTCAACGCATAAAGGAAAGATTTAAGGAGTTTTAGTTATGGCGGATATCAACGCAATTGCAGATCAGATTCAGGGCTTGACGCTGCTTGAAGCCTCGCAGCTCGTCAAATTATTGGAAGAAAAGCTGGGCGTTTCGGCGGCGGCGGCGGTTGCCGTGTCCGGCGGCGCAGCTCCGGCAGCGGCAGCGGCCCCCGTGGAAGAGAAGACTGAATTCACGGTTGTTCTCACCGGCGCCGGCGCCAATAAGATCAACGTCATCAAGGCTGTTCGCGAAGTCACCAGCCTCGGCTTGAAAGAAGCCAAGGACCTGGTTGACGGCGCTCCCAAGCCGATCAAGGAAGGCGTCAGCAAGGAAGAAGCCGAGACGATCAAGAAGAAGTTCGTCGACGCCGGCGCCACTGTCGAAGTCAAGTAGTCTTCCTCCCAGTTCCATTCTCACTTCGGGCCCCGCACCTCGGGGCCCGTCTCCTCTTCCGCGTCATGCTTCGCGTATCCTAGCTGCCCGGTCAACTCAGCCCCACCCCTCCATAAACCCCCGTATCCGCTCCACCGCCTCCATCAAATTCCCCAGCGAATTCGCATAACTAAATCGAATCCGCCCCTCGCCCCGCGCCCCAAAGCTAGCCCCGTTCAAACAAGCCACCCCCGCCTCGTTCAGCAACAAATCCGCCAACTCCTTCGACGATTTCCCCGTCCCCGTAACATCCGGCCACGCATAAAACGCGCCGCCAGGCATCGGACACTTCCACCCCGGCACCGTATCCAGCGCCGCGCAAAACGCATCCCGCCGCTTCCGGAACTCCGCCACCATCTCCACAACGCAATCCTGCGGCCCCGTCAGCGCCGCAATCGCCGCCCGCTGCGTAAACGTAGCCGTACAAGAATTGCTATTCACCATCAACTTATTGACTGCATCCACCAGCCACTCCGGCATCACCCCGAACCCGATCCGCCATCCCGTCATCGCATACGTCTTCGAAAATCCATCGAGAATGATCGTCTTCTCCTGCATCCCCGGCAAGCTCGCAATCGACCCCGGCGCTTCCCCGTAGTAAATCCTCGAATAGATCTCGTCCGACAGCACCATGCAATCGCGCCCGCGCACCTGCTCTGCGATCCGCTCCAACGCCGCCCTCCCCAGCACCTCGCCCGTAGGATTCTCCGGACTATTCAGAATCACCATCTTCGCCCGATCGGTAATCCGTGGATCCTTAGGATCGAGCGGTACCGGCACGCACTCCAGGAACCGGATCATCGATTCGTAAATCGGAAATCCCGGATCCGGAAACACCACCTCGTCGCCCGGCTCCAGCAGCGCCATCATCGGGAAAAAGATGATCGGCTTCCCACCCGGCACCACACATACCTGCGACGCCTTAGCCTCAATCCCGCGCGACTCCGAAACATGCGCCGCAATCGCCTCCCGCAACTCCGGCAGCCCCTGCGTAGGCCCATAGTGCGTATACCCATCGTCGAGCGCCTTCTTCGCCGCTTCCACAATATGCGGCGGCGTAGGAAAATCCGGCTCGCCAATTTCCAAATGAACGATGTTCCGGCCCTGCGCCTCCAGTGCCCGCGCCCTCACCAGCACATCGAAGGCGGATTCAATCCGCAGTCTCTCAATCCGTGAAGCCAGCTTCATGCCCTACCATCTTAGTGTGATGAGGAACGTAGCCGCCTACAGTTGGTTCGCGATCGCCACACTCCGTGCAGCAATCCGTAGCAGTTGAAGTCTACTAACCCGCGGCCTTCCTGAAATACCTAACTCCATCCCGCACATCGAGCTCCGCCACCGCATCGCCAATCACAACACGTTCCCCTTCTACGCGCCCCGTCACGCGCACCCCCTCGCTCGAATACACAATCGCAATCTGATAATCCACGGCTCCATGAATCACCGTCTCCGTATAAACCCTCTTCGTCATATCCGTGCTCATAACATTTCGCGCCCAATCACTCCTGTCCCGAAAACACGTGGCGCACGCACTCCTGCGTGCCGCGTCCCGACTCATCGGGACGCTTCTCTTCCCCCGTCGTCAAATTCCGGCAGCCAAAACTAAACCCGCCCCAATATCGAAACCACGCAAGTAGCCCCCGACCCCCCTAAATTCTGTGCCAGCCCCAGTTCCCGTCCCTCCCGCAACTCCTTCACCACATCGCAAATCTGCGCCACGCCCGTAGCCCCCACCGGATGCCCCTTGCTCTTCAACCCGCCACTCAGATTCACCGGCAGCGGACCATCCCGCCGCGTCCCGCCCTCCGCCGTAAAGTATCCGCCGCGCCCGCGCTCCACCAGCCCCAGATCCTCCATCGCGATAATCTCCGCAATCGTAAAGCAGTCATGCAGTTCCGCAAACTGAATCTGCCGCGGACCCACGCCCGCCATCCCATAAGCCCTGGCCGCCGCCGCCCGCAAAGCCGGAAACGTAGTAATGTCCTGCTTCTGATCGAGCGCCACAAAATCCGAAGCCTGCGCGATCCCCAACACCCGCGCCCCTGAATCCGTAAACTCTCGCACGCGCTCCAGCGGAGCCAGCATCACCGCCGCCGCCCCATCGCTGATCAACGAGCAATCGTAAATCGTCAGCGGATCCGCAATCGGCCGCCCAGCCAGCGCCTGCTCCATCGTGATCCTCTTTCGCATATGCGCCTGCGGATTCAACGCCCCATTCTCGTGATTCTTCACCGCCACCGCCGCCAGATGCTCCCGCGTAGTCCCGTACTGATACATATGCCGTCGCGCAATCATCGCGAACAGCCCCGGAAAAGTCGCGCCCGCCCGCCCTTCCGTATCCATGTCTCCCGCAGCCGCCAGAATCTCCGTCACCTGCGCGGTCGACCGTGAAGTCATCTTCTCCACCCCCACCACCATCACGATGTCGCCCATCCCGCTCGCCACTTCGCGCCACGCATGATAAAACGCCGACCCGCCCGAAGCACAAGCATCCTCCACCCGCGTCGAAGGAATCCCCGTCATCCCCAGCGCCGTCGAAACATAAGGAGCCAGATGATTCTGCCCCGTGAACGAAGGCCCCGCAAAGTTCCCCAGAAAGAAGCTCTCCACCTGCGAAGGCCACACCGAGCTATCCCGGAAGCACTTCTCCCCCGCCTCCACCGCCAGCGACCTGAGATCCCGGTCCGCAAACGCCCCAAACGCCGTCTTGCCCGTGCCGATTACCGCTACGTCTCTCATCCTCCAACCATCTTAGCGATCCCGACTTGTGTCAAACTAAACATTCCCATCTCGTATTTCCAATGCGAATCTATCGCCGGAAGGCCTTGTAGTCTATGCCGAGTCAAAGTGATGCCAGTTCCCGCATGTCCAAGAACAAAATTGCGCGAAAGGACGCTCTGATCACCCGGTCGAAGCTTCCCTCCGGCGACGTTCGCACCTGGCAAGAATACTTCGCTGAAAAGGGCAAAAATCTCATCAGCTTTCGCGGTTCCAGCACCATCGGCTCCATCGGCCAAACCGTACTGCCCCACGTAGGCCTCCATACGTTCGCCAAGATCGCGGTGATCGGCTGCGCCTCCTATTTCACCGCGCCGGTGTGGATTGCAGGCCTGATTACGAGTCTTGGCGCTGTCAGCATATTCGGTGTGGAAGGCCAACTCGTCGATTACGGCTCAGCCGTCATCGAGGATCTGCTGAAAGGCATCGCCCAAACCACCGTCGAAACCGTCTATGGCAGGGTCACCGCCACCAAACCGATCCTGACTAATATGAAGACCGAGGGACTCGCCAAGGATGCTGCTGAAACCTGCGCCGCCGTAGGGCTCCTTGCCTCTCTTATTGCGGAATCGCAAAAGCTCAACAAACCCGCCGTCTATTGCGATGACGTTGCGGTAAAAGCCCGCGTGAGCTCAAGAATACAAGAAGAACTGCTCAACGTGAAAAACAAAATCGCGGAACTGAAAGTCAAAGTCGCCGACTTGGAAACCGTTGTCAACATAGCCGTCACCAACGACGCCGATTCGTTAGCAAGCTCGGTAGCTACCGAAGCTCTCCGCGTAGTTGCGAAAGATGGAGCCTGGCATTACGAAGACAAAACCTACTCCATGTTTCAGGGCTTCAATCCCACCTACCGTCTCAACCATTGCAGTCTCGATCACTGTTTCGGCCCCGGGATCGGCAGCACCGACTAACGCCGTCCCCAATCCCCAAAGCCTCTCTCGCAGCATGGGGCCGCTTTAGACGTAGAACAAGCCGCCGCGGCCGTTTTGGCTGATGCCTCAGTTCGGGCTGACAGAGAACCTGCTGGTTCATGTCGCCGTAGATGACGTGGCATTGCGTGCCGGCCGATACCCCGATTTTGACGTAATTGCCTTCGGGGTCATCGAGACCTTGCAGGCCGATTGTTTTTCCGTCCCATGTGCCGGATTTGGCGATTTCGACTGCTCCGGGTTTGGCGAGCACTAGGTGTTCTTCTGCGGGGCCCGTCACCGATCGGGGAACTGGAAAATGGATTGATAAACGGACCCAACACCGCATATACTACTAGCGGCTGTAGTAGTAGAGTTTCGATGGCGAAAAACGATATCGAAAACCCTTTTCAGTTCCGTGATCTTTACTCAGGCCTGATCCGTCTCCACATTCTTCATCATGCTGTCGAAGGACCCATTTTTGGACTCGAAATGGCTGAGGAGCTGGCGCGTCACGGTTATCGGATCAGTTTGGGAACCCTCTATCCCCTTTTGCATGGGATGGAAAAGAAGGGCTACTTGCGTTCGATCCGGAAACGCAAGGGCCAATCGATGCGCAAGGTCTATAGGGCTACGCCGCTGGGAAAAGAGGCCCTTCAAGCGATGAAGGTAAAAGTAACTGAACTATTTGGAGAACTGAATGAAAAAGGAAAACCCTATATCTATATATGGATTCGCCCGATACAGGCTACTCGTTTTGCTGCCGGTGCTGGTAGCTGTTTCCACCCTCGCCCTGGCAGGACCCCCTTTTCAAACGGACGATCCGCAACCAATTGATTTCAGGCACTACGAATTCTATACATTCGGAACGTGGGACGCTACGCGGGTGGAAGGCGACACGTCGGTGCCCGCCATCGAATTCAATTGGGGAGCGCTTCCGAACGTTCATTTGCATATCATCATTCCAGCGGCAGGAATCATTCCCTCGAATAATCCCAGTCTGGCCCCGGCGGGTATGGGCCTTCGAGCCTTCGGGCTTGGCGACATCGAACTGGGGATCAAATATCGTTTTGTGCAGGAGGCAAAGCGCCGGCCCATGATAGGCACATTTGTGATGTTTGAGCTTCCAACGGGGAATGCGGCGAAGGGTCTCGGTGCTGGCAAGGCATGGTACAAGTTGCCGCTGTGGGCGCAGAAGACCTTTGGGCCGTGGACGACGTACGCGGGCGGCGGGGTAACTCTCAATAACGCGCCTGGGTACCGCAAGTATCCGTTTGCCGGGTGGCTGGTGCAACGCGATCTCGGCAAGAAATGGACGCTCGGGACAGAGGTCTTTTATCATGGGCCGGAAGGATTGGCGAGCGCTCAGACGCGGCCGGCGACGCTGCTCGATATCGGGGGCTACTACAAGATTCGGGAAGAAGATTTCCAACTGCTCTATTGTTACGGGCACACCGTAATCGGACAAAGAGAGAACTATGCCTATCTTGGCCTCTATTGGACATGGGGCAGCAAGAAGGCGCCGGGCGCCAAACCTGACGGTCCGGCGACGGGGTTTGCGTTCAACGGAATGGCTTCTCGCGGGCTTATGGGGCGCACGTAGCGTTTGGAGTTCTCGCGAGGGAATGCAATGAACATTTCAAGCCGGGACATCATTCTTTTGGCACATGCCGCGTTCGGTGTCACCGGCTGTATGGCGGCATTGTGGGTTTTCGTTGAAGCGCTAAGCGCAAGACCTGAAAGCGCCAGGCGTATCCAAACCGCCGCTTTGGTGGCGGCCATCAGCATGGCGGCTGCGTGGATTTGCGGTGGCTATTGGTACGTGCAGTTCTATCCCGCGGAAAAGGCTCTCATTCTGAAAGGTCCGTGGCCATTTGCGCATGACCTTTTTATGGAGACAAAGGAACATCTGTTCTTCATAACGGGTATTCTGGCGTTTCTCCTTCCGATCACGACCCGCGAAAGGTTGTACGCAAATCCAGCTGCTCGAAAACTGGTCCTTTCTGTCGCGGGGCTAATTGTGGTCACGGGTTTGGCAGTGGAGGGTGCCGGAGCGATCATCAACCACGGGGTCAAAGTCGCGTTGATCCGGGACGCAGCAAAGGTAGGCCGATGAGAGTTTCCGCCGTCAACGCAGCATCTTCTGCACTGGGTCCCGCCACATCCGGGTTTGTTCTTTCTGCCGCGGTCACCGTGTTGTTCAATACTGCGCTGGCATGGGCAAAGGACGCCTACCCGCAATTAAACAACTTCATGAAATCGGTGGGCGGCCATCATTGGACGACGCATGGGGTTTTCGATTTGGCCCTTTTTGTTGGCTTAGGCTTCATCTTCACCAAGACAAGGGTAGGTGAAAAGATAGCTCCGGACCAATTAAACAGAGGCTTCGTGGGAGCCGTCACAATCGCGGCGCTAGGCCTCTTTCTTTGGTATGAGTTCGTTTAATGTCAGGGTGAAAAGTGGGGTGTGAGAATGGCCAAACATAAATTTGTAGTTACTCCGAACGCAGTCAAGTTCGCTGCGGGGTTGAAAACGCTGATGGTGGTCTTTCTTGCCGTAGGGCTACCATCCGTAGCATCGGCTGCCACGATTATTCTTGTGCGCCACGCCGATCGGAGCAGCGCCATGTCGGCGGATGCGTTGCTCAGCCAGGCCGGAGAAGAACGAGCCGAGCAACTATCGCAAACTCTCAGAGACGCCAAAATCCTGCGCATCTATGTAACGGAAGTCCGGCGCACGCAGCAGACTGCCGCCCCGCTCGCTGCGCGGCTTCATCTCCAACCGATTGTGATCGCCAAAAACGATACAGAGTTGCTTATCAACCAACTCAAAGCGGTAGGCGAGGACGAAACAGTACTGGTCATCGGACACGCGGACACCGTACCCCTTATCATTGATCGCCTTGGCGGAGGGCAGGTACCTTCGATCGGCGACGCAGAGTATGACCGGCTCATGGTGCTTCTTACCGGTACGAAAGGCAAAGTGCAGGTAGTAACGCTTCGCTACGGTCATACCTCAGCGAGCCCCGGAGGGACGACCGGACCCAAATAGTGGGGCGTGATTGCATCCCGCAGTAGTTGTTAACCTTCCCCTGCTGGGGAGCACGAATTCCCCCACCGCGGGTCACAACATTTCAAAATCCCCACATTACTCAATCCCCTCAATAACATACAGCCGATTTCCACCCCCACCCCCGCACGTTTCTCCCACCCCCGGATGTTACTTTTCAGTCGGGACATCCCGACTTATGACAACCGACGAACAAATAAAAGCGAACCAAGAAAACTCAAAGAAATCCAAGGGGCCAGTTACTCAAGCGGGCCTCCATAACTCCTCCAAGAACTCAACCAAACATGGATTCACGGCTCACAAGCTAGTCCTACGCCCCGAAGAAGAGGAACCCTTCCGCGAGTTCCAAGCCAAGCATTTAGAGAAGTACCAACCCGTAGGCGTGGACGAAGAATACTGCGCCCACCAGGTCATCGACAACCGTTGGCGCCTGATCCAGATCACCGCCACCGAAACCGCCTTCTACGAACTCGGCTATCTCACCCACGCCGAAAAATTCACCGCCACGCACCCGCCGGACAAGGTATCTGCCATGACCCGCGCCCTAACCGTAACCGAAAAACAGAAAGAACTCAGCCTGCTCAACCGTTACCAGGCCCGTCTCACCAAACAAGCCGCCCTGGATTTCAAACGGCTCGAAGAGATGCAACGCATCCGCAAGGCCGCGGAACTAAAGCAGTTCCAGCTAGCCGCTGCATTTGACATGAGGGCTCATCTGGACCGCAAACCTTGGGACCCCGCCCAATTTGGCTTCGTTTGGTCAGCAGAAGAAATCTCACGCTATTCGGACCTCTCCGCCCTCCGCCGCGAGGCTTTCAAGGTCGCTGGTGGCCACAAAGAGATCGTTTACGAAGATCTTCCCAAGCGCAACTAAGCTCTTTCTCTACTCTTTTGCCCTCTTAGCGCATCAGCTTTGAAAGCCAGTCGTACTCGTACGCCCGGAGTGTCCCCAAATCTTCACCGACTTGTAACATTCCCGTAACATTGCTATCCTGTCCCTAATAAGGAGAATCCAGTGCGTCGGCTCTCGCAAGGAATAGACCAATTGCACGCTCACCTTCTCGCTATGAGCGGGGTTGTCGAGCAAAACATTTACCGGAGCGTCGCCTCCCTCAAAGGCCGTGACGAAGCCCTGGCCCGTCAGGTCTTAACCGACGAGGCTCTCGTCAACGCCATGGAAATCGAAGTGGATGAGCAGGCCACCCGGCTGCTCGCGCTTCATCAACCCGTCGCCTGCGACCTTCGCTATCTGACCGCCGCTCTCAAAATCAACACGGATCTCGAGCGAATCGGCGATCTCGCGGCCACCATCGCCCGCCGCTCTCTGTCGCTCCTCCAGTCGCCCGCCGTAAAACCGCTTGTCGATATCCCACTCATGGCCCAACTCGCCCAGGCCATGCTCGCCCAGAGTCTGCGCGCCTTTATCGACCGTGACGCGGATCTCGCCCGTGAGGTGCTCCTCGCTGACGATGCCGTCGATTCCCTTCGTGATTCCGTCACCACCGAGCTCATCGAACTCATGAAGCGCGAACCCGATACCGTCGAGCGAAGCGTCGATCTCATCTTCATCGCCCGCAGTCTCGAACGCATCGCCGACCACGCCACCAACATCGCCGAAGACGTCCTGTTCCTGATTCGCGGCGTCGATGTCCGCCACAGCGCCACCCGCGTAGCTTAGCGAACCAACCGGCCAATTCACTGTAAACTGTGAACTTGCGCTCCCTCCGAAACCTTCTGCTCATGTTCCTGCCCCTCGGGGCAATGGCGCAGCAGGTTGCCAGCCCTTGGGAAACCTATCTGGCGAACGCAGTCAGCGCCGGTCAGCAAAAGAACTTCGGCCCGGCCGAACAGTTCATCGCCCTCGCGCTAAAGGAAGCCGAGCACTTCAATCCGAACGATCCGCGCCTGGGTTCCACCTGTAATACCGCCGGTCTCATCTACCTGGCCGACGGCAAGCCCAAGGAAGCCGAGCCGAGCTTCCGGCGCTCACTCTCCGTCTTCGAAAAAGCATACGGAGAGAAGAGTCTCGACGTTGGCAACGTGGACTATAACCTTGCCGATTCGCTCCGCCGGCAATCCCGCTACGATGCTGCCGAGCCCGTCCTCAAGCGGACCCTCGATATCTATCTCGCTGTACTCGGTAAGGACAGTCCGAAGGTTGCTGAGGTCTACTTTTGGCTTGGCGATACCCAGCGCCGCCTCAACAATTACGCGGCCGCCGAAACCAACCTCAAGCGCGCCGCCGATATGCGCGAAGTCCTCAACGGCATGGATAGCACTGACCTCGCC
>Ga0302326_10021219_pt1 | contig 13332 bp, 13 predicted proteins | sample Palsa_T0_3_FD_202264 | JGI IMG/M metagenome (GOLD analysis project Ga0302326, IMG submission 202264) | Peat permafrost microbial communities from Stordalen Mire near Abisko, Sweden - Palsa_T0_3 | ecosystem: Environmental > Terrestrial > Soil > Palsa > Peat permafrost | place: Sweden: Abisko... | reverse complement strand
GTTGGCGGCCGGCGCGGCAGCCGACCGGCGGCGGATCAGCCAGGCGACGTACGTCCAGCGCGCCAGCCTCGCCACCGCGGTCGGCCTCGACCACGCCGGCCCCGCCGAGGCCATCGGCCTGGCCTGGATCGAGCTCGCGCCGACGAGCGACCATCCGCGCGTGCTGGAGAAGACCGGCGGCGGCGACGGCTTCCTGACCTACATCGTCATCGATCCGGCCAGCCGCGTGGGCGTGTTCGTCGCCTTCGACAACGTCAGCGGCCGGCGGCTGCCGGTCGTGGCCGCCGACGCCAACGCCCTGGTCGGCCTGCTGGCCGCCGCGGCCGAGCCTGCGAACGCGGTCACGCGTTGACGGCGGGCGCCGCCGCGGGTCCTAACAGCCGCCATGCCGTCCTCCGTCGACATCCCCGCATCTGCCGAGCCCGTCGCCCTGTCGGCAAGGCGGCCCGCCGACCAGGTCCACCCGGACGGGCTGCCCTCGCCCCGGCGGTGGTGGGCGGCGGCCGCGGTGTGGCTGGCGATTTCGGTCGCCGTGCTCGACACCGCCATCGCCAACGTCGCCCTGCCGACCATCGCCCGCGATTTCGGGGCCGCGCCGTCGGAATCGATCTGGATCGTCAACGCCTATCAGCTGGCGGTCGTCACCACCCTGCTGCCGCTGGCCTCGCTGGGCGAGAAGATCGGCTACCGCTTGGTGTTCCGGGCCGGCCTGGCGCTGTTCACCCTCGCCTCGCTGGCCTGCGCCCTCTCCCACTCCATGGCCATGCTAACCTTCGCCCGCACCCTGCAGGGCCTTGGCGCGGCGGGGGTGATGAGCATCAACGGGGCGCTGCTGCGCCACATCTATCCCAACGCGCAGCTCGGCCGCGGCATCGGCTTCAACGCCATGGTGGTCTCGGCCGCGTCGGCCATCGGGCCGACCGTGGCCTCCGGCATCCTGGCGCTGGGGCCCTGGCAGTGGCTGTTCGGGGTCAATATCCCGATCGGAGTGGCGGCGCTGGCGGTGGGCTGGTGGGCCCTGCCGCTGAACCTGCTCTCGGGGCGGCGCTTCGACTGGCTCTCGGCGACGCTCAACGCCTTCACCTTCGGCCTGGTGATCGGCGGCATCGACGTGCTGACCCGCACCCGCGCCCAGCTGCTGGGCGCCGTCGAGACCGTCGGCGGCCTTGCCGTCGGCGCGGTGCTGGTGCTGCGCGAACTTGGCAGCCCGCGGCCGCTGGTGCCGGTGGACCTGCTGCGCAACCCGATCTTCGCGCTATCGGTGGCGACCTCGATCGCGTCCTTCTCCGCCCAGATGCTGGCCTTCGTCGCCCTGCCCTTCCACTTCGAGAACACCCTGCATTTCGGCCCGGTGGAGACCGGCCTGCTGCTGACCCCGTGGCCGATGGCGGTGGGGGTGATGGCGCCGCTGGCCGGCTGGCTGGCCGACCGGATGTCGACGGCGGTGCTGTGCGCCATCGGCCTGGCGATCTTCTGCGCCGGCCTGGCCTCGGTGGCGCTGACGCCGGCCGCGCCCGGCCCCTTCGACATCTGCTGGCGGATGGCCGTATGCGGCGCCGGCTTCGGGCTCTTCCAGTCGCCCAACAACCGCATGCTGCTGACCTCCGCGCCGCGCGAGCGGGCCGGGGCCGCCGGCGGCATGCTGGGCACCGCGCGGCTCACCGGCCAGACCTTCGGCGCGGTGCTGATCGCGATCTTCCTGCACCTGTTCGGCGACCGCGGCGAAATCGTCGGCTTCTGGGTCTCCGCCGGCTTCGCGGCGGTGGCGGCGAGCGTCAGCCTGTCGCGCACCGCGATCCGGGCGCCGGCCTAGGTCGTGTACTCATGACGTTGACGCAGCCACGGCCGCCACGTCGGAGCCCCGAAGCGGACGTTCCGGAGGTCAGAGAGGGTGGATTCCTGCCATTGAGCGTCGGTGCGCCTGCGTCCTTTCGTGACCTTTCCCTTGCTCCGCGCTCAGGGGCCTAGCTAGGGTTCTGGCAACGACGAGGGCGGCGCCGCGCCAGCATGGCGGACATCTTCATCAGCTACGCCCGGTCGACGGCGACTCAAGCCAAGGCAGTCGCGACTGCCTTGCGGGCACTCGGCTACAGCATCTGGATCGACGACGACCTGCCAGCGCATCGCACCTACAGCCGCGTGATCGAGGAGCAGATGGCGGCTGCCAAAGCGGCGGTGGTGATCTGGTCCGCCGACGCGGTGCAGTCCGAATGGGTGATGTCGGAAGCCAACCGGGCGCGAGAGGACCGCAAGCTGGTTCAACTCAGCGTCGACGCCGCACGTTTACCCATGCCGTTCGACCAGATCCAATCCGCTGATCTCGTGGATTGGGCCGGCGACCCAGACACGCCAGGTTGGCGCAAGGTGGTCTCCAGCATCGCCGATCTGGTTGGCGGCACAACCGAAGCAGCGCAGCCCGTGGCCGACGCGCCGCTTCCGCTACCCAGCAAGCCCTCCATCGCCGTGCTGCCCTTCGCGAATCTGTCGGGCGATCCGGAGCAGGAGTATTTCGCTGACGGCATGGTCGCGGAGATCGTCACGGCGCTTAGCCGCCATCGCTCGTTGTTTGTCGTCGGGAGCGCTTCGACGCTGGCGTTTCGTGGTGAAACGCGAACGACAAAAGAAATCGCCCGCGAACTCGGCGTTCGCTACCTGTTGGAGGGCAATGTCCGTCGCTCGGGAGACCGGGTTCGGATTGCCGCTCAATTGATCGACGCCGTGAGCGGGGGGCAGCTTTGGGCGGAGAAGTTCGACGGCGTCCTCAACGACGTCTTCGACTTGCAGGACGAGGTTGCGACCGCAGTCGCCACGCAGATTGAGCCGAATGTGCTGAGCGCCGAGATGAAGCGGGCGAGTTCATTCCCGACCGCCGATACGTCCGCCTACGACCTCTATCTGCGAGCCCGTTACCTCCTTCATCGCGCCGATGCCAAGTCGCTCGCTGAGCGAGACACCCTCATCGACTGCGCAATCGCCGCTGACCCAGATTTTGCACCGGCGCTGGCGCTGGCCAGCATCTTTCAGGCGTTTCACTGGATCAGCGACGGGAACGACGCTGACGATGCTCGAACTGCCGCCATTGATCTCGGCCGCCGTGCGCTTCGGGCTGGGGGCGCGGACGCCGAGGTCCTCGCCCTAGTCGTGAACGGCTTTGCGCTGATCGGCGAGGATTTGGAGTTCTGCCAGTCGACCATCGACCGCGCTCTTGCCATCAATCCAGGGCTCTCTGTCGCCTGGCTGGCGAGTGGGCTGGCGCGGCTCTGCGCCGGACAGACCGCGCTGGCGCTCGATCACCTCGACACGGGTCTTAGGCAGGACCCGCGCTCGCCTTGGAGCTTCACGTTTCGCATGTTCAGAGCCGATTGCATCTTCATGATGCACCGTTTCGAGGAAGCGGCGGCCCTCTTCAAAGAATCCGTCCAGGTCAATCCCGATAGTGTTGGTCCCCGGACGATGTTGGTGGCCGCGTACGCCCACCTCGGTCGCCTGGCCGAGGCCGAAGCGCTCTGCCGGCCGATGTTGGTCGCGAGCCTGCAAATGGTCCTGAGCTGGTTCCACGACCCGGACGACAAGGAACTGCTTCGGTCCGGCCTCCGTCTGGCGGGCGCCGATGTCTGACGTCTTCATCTCTTACGAGCTGCCGGTGGCGTCCTTCTTACGAGCTGCCGGTGGCGTCCTGGCGCGTCGAATTGTGGGTGCGGGACCTAGACCGCGACCTCGCCCGGTTTTGGCCGGCCTGCCCAGTGGCTGGCGAGCAGGATCGCCACCATGGCGAGGGCGATCGCGCCGGTGGCGGCGAAGCGGTCGAGGTTGAGGCCGCCCTGCGCCAGCGGCTTGGTCAGGGTGTCGCCCAGCGTCGCGCCCAGCGGCCGGGTCAGCACATAGGCCGCCCAGAACAGGATCGCCTGGGGCAGCGCCCGCAGATAGTGCAGCGCCGCCACGATCAGGATCAGGACGGCGAACAGCACCGCGCCCAACTCGAATCCCCAGGCGTCCCAGCTGCCGTCCGGCGTGTGCGTCAGCTTCACCATCAAGTCGGGGACGGAATCGGAGGTGAAGTCGCCGAGCGCGGTGCCGAGCGTGTTCGAGACCAGGATGGTGACCCAGTAGAAGGCCTCGTTCCTGCGGTCGGTGATATGGTCGACCGCGATCCGCCCGGTGGCGAGGCGCCAGATGATCAGCATGCCGATCACCGCCGCCAGTTCGAGCGCGGTGCTCAGGGCGTAGCCGAGGCCGGCGGTGCGATCGAGGAAGTCGGAGGTGGTGGTGCCGACCGTGGTGGTGGCCACCACCACCAGCCAATAGATCCAGGCATGGTGGCGCGTGGCCAGGAGCTGGGCGGTCAAGGCGATGGCGAAGAAGCCTAGGAAGATCAGAGTGCTGACGGCGTAGCCCAGGCCCAGGCTCATCGACATCGCATCGCCGCCGGTCTCGCCCACCGTGGTGGCGCAGATCTTGACGAGCCAGAACACCAGCGTGGCCTGGGGGACCTTGCTCAGCAGCCGCCCGGCGTCATCGCGCGTCATTTCCACTTCCTCAGTAGGTCGCCTCGAGCGCGGCATAGAACGTGTACTGACCTTCCTGACGGGCGTTCTCGACCCCGGGCCCGCCGGCGGCCATCAGGGTCCAGTGCTGGCTGAGCTTGTAGGTCGCCCCGAGGTTGACGCCGGTGAAGTCCTTCGCGTTGCGAGCCTGCGCCGTCTGGTGGAACACCTCGACGCCCAGCGAGACGCGATCGCCGAGCGCGCGGCTGAGCGCCAGGCCGTCCTGCCAGAAGTTGCGCTGGCCGGCGCCGGGATTGAGCTGCAGCCCGCCGCCGCCGAACAGCGACCAGGGGCCCCAGTCCTTCTCGGCCCAGATCGGCAGGAAGAGGCCCGGCCGCACCGGATCGAAGCGGGCGCCGGTGGGGACGAAGACGCGCGGGAAGAAGGAGACGTCCGGCGTCCAGCTCCCCGGCGCCTGATGCAGGAAGCGGTACTTGACGGCCAACTCGATAACGCCGGCCCCGACCCCGCTGACGCTGTCGAGCGCGGCCGGGATCACCGCCGTCAACTGCAGGTCCTTCGCGGCGCCGTAGTTGAGATCGAGGCCGGCCTCGCCGGCCAGGTCGCCCAGCGTCTGGCTGGCGGCGACGAAGTTGTAGATCTCCCAGTGGCCGGTGTCGGTGGGCTCCGGATCGTCGGTCACGTAGGGCGGACCGGCGCTCGCATCGGTCGCCGCCAGCGCCAACGCGACCGCCGCGCCGCCCAGCCACCACCAGCCTCGCCGCATCGCCGGCGGCTAGTCGTTGGGCGTGAAGACGGCGATGCGGGCTGCCTGCCAGCCGAAGCGCAGGCCGCCGGGGTCGCGCGGGCCGGCCACGATCTGGATCTGTCCGTAGGTCAGGTAGATCGTGCCCGTCGCCGGGTCGATCGCGCCGGAGCGGGCGCCGAGGAACGTCGGGATCGTGCGCAGCACGCGGTAGCTGTCGTGCGGACCCTCGCCGATGACGGTCAGCGTGCCGTCGCCGTTGGGGCAGAAGACGCGGCCGCGCCGCTCGTCGATCATGATCGCGTCGTTCTGCGGCCCGGCCGGCAGGGTGGTGATCAGCTTGCCGGCCGGGTCGATCACGGCCACCAACGCGTTGGCGCAGCCCGCGAAGAGGCGGCCGGTGCGGTGGTCGTAGCCCAGCCCATGCGGCCGCGCGCAACCGGTCAGGTCCCAGGTCTGCTCGACCTGGCCGCTGGCGATGTCGACGCGCGACATCTGGCCGGTCGAGGCGATGTTGACGAACACCTTGCCCTTGCCGTCGGGGGCGAGGAACTCCGGCTCGCCGGGCAGATCGACTTTGTGCGTCACCGCGGCCGTCCTGGCGTCGACGATCGCCAGCTGCTTGGCGTCGCCGAGCGTCACCAGCACGGTCCCCGTCGCCGGGTCGAACACGACGCCGTCGGCGTCGTCGCCGACCGGGATGTCCTTGTCGAGCGCCAGGCTCGCCAGGTCGAACTGCTTGAGCAGCCCATCCTTGCCGCTGGTCGCGAATCCCTTGCCGATGGCGGTGTCGGCGACCGCGCCGTGGGCGCCGTTGATCGGTCCGACGCTGCCCACCAGCTCGCGCGCGACCGGATCGATCACCGCGACGGTGTCCCGGTGGCCCAGGTAGAGGCGCCCGCCCTCGAATCTGGCGTAGTCCCAGGCGCCCGGCGCGCCGACGTCGATGCTGCCGGCGTAAACATAGTCGCCGCCGACGTGGCCGGCGGGCTCGGCGACGGCGGGTCCCGCCGCAAGGCCGAGCAGCAGCATGAGCAGCGAAGTCAATCTCGGCACGGCGGCGCTCCTTGCAGGCGGCGGCCCCACTTCGCCGTTCGCCGGGTCATCCGCAAGGGCCCTTTTTACGCCTTGTCGAGCCCGTAGGCCGCGTGCAGGGCCCGCACCGCCAGCTCGGTGTAGGCCGCGTCGATCAGCACGCTGATCTTGATCTCGGAGGTGGAGATCACCTGGATGTTGACGCCCTTGTCGGCCAGGGCCTTGAACATGGTCTGGGCGACGCCGGTGTTGGAGCGCATGCCGACCCCGATCACCGAGACCTTGGCGACGTTGTCGTCCAGCGTGGCGTCCTCAAGCCCGATCTCGCCCTGCGAGTCCTTGATCAGCGCCAGCGCCCGCGCCGCGTCGCGCTTGCCGACGGTGAACTCCATGTTGGCCGAGCCGGGCTGGCGTGAGTGGCTCTGGACGATCATGTCGACATTGACGTTGGCCTGCGCCAGCCGCCCGAAGATCACCGAGGCCACGCCAGGATGGTCGGGCAGGCCGAACAGGCTGATCTTGGCCTCGTCGCGGCTGTAGGCCACGCCGCTCACGATCCGCTTTTCCACGATCTCCTCCTCGTCGCAGACGATGGTGCCGGCGCCTTCCGACGCGCCGGGCTCGACGAAACTGGACAGCACCCTGAGCGGCACCCGCTCGGCCATGGCCAGCTCCACCGAGCGGCTCTGCAGCACCCGGGCGCCCAGCGAGGCCATCTCCAGCATCTCCTCGTAGGAGATCCGGGACAGTCGCCGCGCTCGCTCCTCGATGCGGGGGTCGGTGGTGTAGACGCCGTCGACGTCGGTGTAGATGTCGCAGCGGTCGGCCCGAAGGGTCGCCGCGATGGCCACGGCCGACAGGTCGCCCGCGCCTCGTCCCAGGGTCGACAAACGCCCATGGCGATCGACGCCCTGGAATCCGGCCACCACCGGAATCTCGCCCGCCGCGAGCGAGGCCTCCAGCTTCTCCGGCGGCGCCTCGTCGATGCGCGCCTTGCCGTGCGCCGCGTCGGTGATGATCGGGATCTGCCAGCCCAGCCACGAGCGGGCGTTGAGGCCGAGGTTGCGCAACGTCATGGCCAGCAGCCCGGCGGTGACCTGTTCGCCGGAGGCCACCACCACGTCGTACTCATCGTCCGAGGCCGGCAGGCCGGCCGCCGCCGGGCCGGCGCCGTCGGTCCAGGCCACCAGCTCGTTGGTCCGCCCGGCCATGGCCGAGACCACCACCGTCACCTGGTGGCCGGCCGCCGACTCGGCCGCCACCAGCCGTGCGACGCGGCGTATGCGATCCAGGTCGGCCACCGAGGTGCCGCCAAATTTCATCACGATGCGGGACAAGAGGGTCGCTTCTCGAACGAAGGCGCCCTTCTAGCGACGCCCCGGACGGCGGACAAGGTTGACGGCGTGTCGCGGGCCGACTAACTGACTGCCTGACTACCTATCCGGAGTCTCCAGGCATGACCCAGGATCCTGACCGCCTCCAGGCGCTCGCCCGCCTGCACGCCACCGTGGCTGGCAAGATCCGGGCGCTGGCGGCTGCCGGCGTTCCCCGCGCCGACATCGCCCGCTTCCTCGGCAAGCGCTACCAGCACGTGCGCAACGTGCTGGAGGACGACGCCCGGAGCGGCGGCGGCTATGTGCTCGGCAAGGCCGACCCCAGCGGGGTGCGGGAGGAGGCGGCGCGCTACGACGCGGACGCCGAGGACCGCGGTCTGATCGAGCGGCGCAGCCCCGGGGTCTACTGGTTGCGGCCGAGACCCGACGGGAGCCTGGTCCTGCCGGCGGAGGTGGCGGAGGCCTTGGGCATCGCCAGCGGCGATCGGGTCTTTGCGACGTTCAAGAGCGGACGCCTCGAGATCATCAGCGTCGACGACGCCATGGAAGAGGCGCGAGCGATCGTGCGCCGGCGCGCCACGCCCGGCGTCGGCGTGGTCGACGCGTTCCTCGCCGAACGCCGCGCCATGTGGGGCGAGGAGGATGACTGACGTCGTCCTCGACTCCTCCGCGATCCTGGCGACGTTGTTCGGCGAGCCCGGCGGCGAGATCGCCAGGGCGGCGATGAAGCGAGCCTGCATTTCAGCCGTGAACTTCACCGAGGTCGTCACCAAGTTGATTGACCAGGGGCTGACGTCGATGGAGGCCCAGGACAGCATCGACCGGCTCGGGTGCGAACTGATGGACGTCGACAAGTACCGGGCCACTTCGGCCGGAGCGCTGCATGCAAGGACCCAACGCACCGGCATCTCGCTGGGTGACCGGTTCTGCCTGTCGCTGGCTAGCGAGCTTGGGCTGCCCGTTCTCACCACCGACCGGCGATGGAAGACGCTCGATCTCGGCGTCGAGGTGACGCTGATCCGTTGACGCCCGGCCGGCCCGGGTTCAGCTACGGCGCCATGGAGGCCGCATCCAGCATCGACCCGGGCGAGGTCGCGCGTTTTTCGGCGTGGGCGGCGGAATGGTGGGATCCGCGCGGCAAGTTCGCGCCGCTGCACCGGTTCAACCCGGTGCGGCTGGCGTTCATCCGCGACCAGGCCCTGGCGCGGTTCGGTGGCGACGCCAAGGCGCGGCGGCCGTTCGAGGGGCTGCGGCTGCTGGACATCGGCTGCGGCGGCGGGCTCGTCAGCGAGCCGATGGCGCGGCTGGGGTTCGCGGTGACCGGGGTCGACCCGGGCGAGCGCAACGTCGCGGCGGCCCGCGCCCACGCCGCGGCGATGGGACTGTCGATCGACTACCGCTGCGCCGCCGCCGAGGAGCTGCTGGCCGGCGGCGAGGCGTTCGACCTGGTGCTCAACATGGAGGTGGTGGAGCACGTCGCCCATCCCGGCGGCTATCTGCGCGACACCGCGGGACTGATCGCGCCCGGGGGGCTGATGATCGTCGCCACCCTGAACCGCACCCTGAAGGCGCTGGCGCTGGGCAAGCTCGCGGCCGAGTACGTGCTGCGCTGGGTGCCGGCCGGGACCCACGACTGGCGCCGGTTCCTGCGGCCGGACGAAATCCGCGGCTTCCTGGCCGGCGCGCCGTTCGACGTCGCCGGCCCCTTCGGCATCGCCTTCGATCCGCTCAGCGGCCGCTGGGCTGGCTCGGCCGACGCAGACGTCAACTACATGATGACCGTGACGCCCCGGGCCGCCGCAGCCGCAGCGGCTTAATCGCCGGCGCTGCGCCGGAGCGGCGTGCGGTCCCCGCGGCGACGCGCTAGAGTCCGGCCATGCCGCACGCCGACGTCGTCATCCAGGATCGCGAGGAGCTGTTCTTCCTGCTCTGCGAGGCAGCCGAGTTCGAGCACGCGGTGATGTGCAGCTACCTCTACGCCATGTGGAGCCTGAAGCGTGGCGCGGGCGAAGGCGTCGAGCCCGAGGAGTTGGCGGCGATCGAGCGGTGGCGCGCGTCGCTGCGGCAGGTGGCGCTGGAGGAGATGCTGCACCTGTCGCTGGTCAACAACCTCTTGGCCGCCACCGGCTCGGCCCCGCACCTGTGGCGGCCGGAGTTTCCGGTCAGCTCCGGCTGGTTCCCGGCCGACGTGGTGATGCGGCTCTCGCCGTTCAGCCGCCGCTGCCTCGATCACTTCATGTACATCGAACGGCCGGAGGGGGTGGAGCTGACGGACGGCGCCGGCTTCGACCATCCGGCCCACCACAGCCGCCCGGCCCGGCCGGACCTGCTCACCCCGACGCCGCGCGACTACGAGAGCCAGGGCCAACTCTACCACACCATCCTGCGCGGCCTCGCCGAACTGGTGGAAGACTTCGGCGAGGAAAACGTCTTCGTGGGCCACGGCCAGGCCCAGGTCGACCGCGCCGAGATCGGCATGCCGGGCCTGGTCAAGATCACCGACCTGGCCTCGGCGCGCAGGGCGGTCGAGGAGATCGTGCTGCAGGGCGAAGGCGCGCCGGCCCACCGCTCGGGCTCGCACTACCAGCGCTTCGCCGCCATCCGCGAGGAACTGGACGCGCTGCAGCGGGCGCGTCCGGATTTCGAGCCGGCGCGGCCGGTGGCGGAGAACCCTGGCCTGGAGGCCCGGCCGGGCCAGGTCGGCATCACCCGGATCGGCGATCCGCTCACCGCCAAGGTCGTCGACCTGGGCAACGCCGTCTACGCCCTGATGATGCGCACCTTCGCCCAGGTGTTCTCGCACGCGCCGCTGCCGCGGGCGCTGCGGGTCGAGCTCTCGGCGGCGGCCACGGAACTGATGTACGCGATGACCTTCGTCGGCGAGGCGGCCACCGGCCTGCCGGTCGGAGACGCCGCTCCCGGCGCGACGGCCGGCCTCAGCTTCGCCCTGCCGATGTCGTCGGGCCAGCTGGTGCAGCGCTGCGCGGCGCAGATCCTCGGCGAGCGGGCCCGCGAACTGGCCGGCGCCGCCGCGGCGCTCGAGCCTCACGCGCCGCTGGCGGGACTCGCCGGGCGGCTGGACGCCTTGGCCGATCGCTTCGCCGCCCTGCATGAGCGGTTCGAGGACCACCTGACGCTGACCGTAGACGCCGTCGCCGATGTCCGGCCGGCGCCGGCGCCGCCGCGGGCGCCCGCCGTCGGCGTCGACGACGGCGACCCCAACGTCGCCCGCACCCCCGAGCTCACCCTGCGCTTCGACGCCGCGCGCTGCATCCACTCGCGCCGCTGCGTGCTGAGCGCGCCCAGCGTGTTCCTCGCCAACGTCAAGGGGCCCTGGCTGCATCCGGAGACCGTCTCGGTCGCTCGCTGCGCCGCCATCGCCGAGGCCTGCCCGTCCGGCGCCATCACCTACGAGCGTCACGACGGCGGACCGCAGGAGACGGCGCCGCCGGTGAACGTGCTGAGCATCCGCGAGAACGGCCCCTATGCGGTCCACGCCCAGATCGAGCTGGCGGGCCAGGGTCCCGCGTTCCGCGCCACCCTGTGCCGATGCGGCAAGTCGGCCAACAAGCCGTTCTGCGACAACGCCCACCGCGCCGCCGGCTTCGCCGCCACCGGCGAGCCGCCGACGCAGGACTCCGAGTCGCTCGAGGCCCGCGACGGCGCCCTCGCCATCACCCCGCTGATCGACGGACCGCTGCAGGTGATCGGCAACCTGGAGATCTGCTCGGGGACCGGCCGCACCGTGAACCGCGTCCAGAATGCGCGTCTGTGCCGCTGCGGGGCCTCGGCGACCAAGCCGTTCTGCGACGGCGCCCACGCCCGGATCGGCTTCCGCTCGGAGAACCCCGCCGCCGCGACCGCCGCCGCGCGCCCGACAGCCTGATCCGCCGACCCCGGCGCGCCAACGATCTTGACCGCGCGCCACTGCGGTCGTATTGTATGAGTGTATGCATACACACCAGCAAAATGCGCTCGACAGTCTGAAGCTCGGCGGCTCTGGCGTGCCGATCTATGTGCAGCTGCGCGAGCAGCTGCTGCGCGCCATCGCCGAGGGGGTGCTGGCGCCTGGCGACCAGATGCCGACCATGCGGCAGGTGGCCGTGGCCCTGAAGATCGACCTCAACACCGTCCGGCATGCCTACGACGAGCTGGAACAACTGGGCGCGATCTCGCTGGAGCGCGGTCGCGGCAGTTTCGTCTCCCTCTCACCTCCGCAGGACGCCGCGCCCGCGGCGCAGGATCCGTCGGAGGACCTGGCCCGGCGCACGCTCGCCCTGGCCGCCGCCACCGGGGTCGACCCCGTGGCCCTGGCCCGGCGCATCGTCGCCCTGGCCCAATCCAAGGAACCCGTTCCATGAACAGCTACAAGTCTGCCGGCAACCGGCTGGCCAGCTTCCTCGCCTTCATCACCCTGCTGCTCGCCCTCGGCGTGGTCTTCCTGAGCGGCGCCTCGCCGGCCGGCGTCGTCGCGGGCGTCGTCCTCGCGGTCATCGCGGTCTTCATCCCGCAGTCGCTGATGATGGCCAACCAGTGGGAGCGCGCGGTGGTGCTGCGCATGGGCCGCCTGCAGGGGATCAAGGGGCCGGGCGTGTTCTGGATCGTGCCGGTGCTCGACCGCGTCGCCACCTGGCTCGACCAGCGCATCCAGACCACCGAGTTCAACGCCGAGCAGGCGCTCAGCAAGGACACCGTGCCGGTGAACATCGACGCGGTGGTGTTCTGGCAGATCCACGATCCGGAACGCGCCGCCCTGGAGATCACCGACTATCGCTCGGGAATAGAGCGGGTGGCCCAGACGTCCCTGCGGGAGATGGTCGGCTCCTCGCTCCTCACCAGCCTGCTGGCCGACCGCAAGAGCGGCGACGAGCTCTTACGCACCGAGATCGCCCGCAAGATCGGCGACTGGGGCATCTCGGTGATCTCGGTGGAGATCCGCGACATCAGCGTGCCGCCGGCGCTGCAGGACGCCATGAGCCGCCAGGCCCAGGCCGAGCGCGAGCGGCATGCCCGGGTGCTGCTGGGCCAGGCCGAGCAGGAGGTGGCGATCAAGTTCGTGGAGGCGGCGGAAATCTACGCGCGCAGCCCCGCGGCCCTTCAACTTCGCGCCATGAACATCATCTATGAGACCACCAAGGAGCGCGGCGCCACCATCCTGATGCCGACCGCCATGGTGGATGCGATGAATCCCGGCGGGGTCCTGGGGCTGGCGGCGCTGGCCCAGGCGGCCACGCCGCCCGCGTGAACCGGTCAGGGGGCTGGGGCGATGCGCAAACTGGACTGGCTGCTGGCGGCGGTGATCGGGACCTTCCTGGTCGGCGCCCTGATGGCCCAGGCGATCGACTGGGCGATGGCCGGCGGCGTCGGCGGCCCGGCGCGGGACGGCTCGGGGCAGACCCTGCTGGACCGCGTGGTAAGCGTCGGCGCCGACACGACGATCTCGCGCCAGGCGCCGATGAACTTCCGCCGCCCCTGATCCATCCGGCGCCCTGCGCTGCTGACGCGTCTGGGCGGCCGGATGGGTGAGGCGGGCGCGGGATTGGCCTATATTGTGCGCCCATGCCCGACGACCTCGCCCCACCGCCCCTGATCGGGGCCGCGCTGATCAAGGATGAAGTGAAGCGGCTGCCCGACGCGCCGGGCGTCTACCGCATGTTCGGCGACGACCGCGAGGCGCTCTACGTCGGCAAGGCGCGGAGCCTGAAGAAGCGGG